>OLSO01000215.1_pt1 | contig 60163 bp, 53 predicted proteins | sample 1672441 | NCBI WGS metagenome assembly OLSO01 (sample SAMEA3136686, study PRJEB25190) | human gut metagenome | biome: human gut; feature: human-associated habitat; material: faeces | place: Austria | collected 2013 | reverse complement strand
GTTCAGTTTTCAAAGATCATCTGCACCTCAGCAGTGCTCATCTATATTACCAAATCATTTCCATCTTGTAAACCCCTTTTTTAAAAAAATTAAAAAAAAAGAAAAGAAGATTCATTCAGCCCCGTCAAGCCTACTAAAATCTTCTCTCCGTCAAAATTTGTTTTTGACACTAAAAATGATTCGCGCTATCAATTTTACTGTCTGTTATTCTTGCAGAAGTATTAGTATCAATCCCAAATTCCCCAAGCCTTTAAAAAAAGCTTTATTTACATTTATATAGTACTTAAAAAAAAGCTTTTTTTCAATGACAAAAGTCACTAATTTTATACATTTTTTGGTAAAATAAGTACGGTGATAATAATGAATGAAATTTTAATTGAGCAATGCAGTTATTTAATCGATGATACACTGCCAAACATCACAAATATTTCAAATTTAATAGCTCTACTCTATCATGAAATGGAAAACATCAATTGGCTAGGCTTCTACATTTGTGATGAAACAAACAACGAATGTACTCTAGGACCTTTCCAAGGAAAAGTCGCCTGTACACGCATACCATATGGAAAAGGTGTTGTAGGTACTTGTGCTAAAACACAAGAAACACAAAGAATTGAAGATGTACATAAATTTCCAGGTCACATTGCCTGTGATTGTGCTTCCAATTCAGAAATCTGTATTCCTATAAAAAAAGATGACAAACTCGTTGCCATCTTAGATATTGATTCTTTTGAATTTAATAACTTCTCAAAAGAAGACCAAGCCACCTTAGAAAAGATTTGCGAATTCTTTATTCCCCTTTTCTAAGTACGAAGATATCATCTAGACTCGAATCACTTTGTAGAACCGTCAAACCATCCAGTAAATCTCTAGATAAGTCATCATCTACAATTTGAACAAGGAATGACTTTGTCAACTGACGCTTCGAATGAAGAAAAGCTCTTTGTACAACAGTCTTACCCAGTTGATACTCATTTGAAAGTGCCCGCACCATTAAACTCTTTTCTGGTGATACACCAATTAGAAGGTTGCAGGCCTTTTTTTCATGTAAGAAAGAAAGACTCCCCTTAAAACTTAGAGCATCATTGACATCCACCTTTAAAAGGTTTTCATCAAAACATCCCCAATACGCAAAACTATATACAGGATGATTTGAACGATATACATCTTTATAGTGCAAAAACAAATTTGTGCACTCTTGATAGATTTCACTAGGCGTGTACATCACATGGTAGCCAGGCAAGTTTTCACGCACTTCTTTCCACTTTTCAAAAGGATATATCATATCCGTACAAGCAGGATCCAAACAAGAATACGAAAAACAAGGCATGCACAATAAACCTGTATCTCCAATTAATTCTTGCAGTGTTTCTATCAACATTTGATAGTTACCCACCAAACCACTATAACGAGATAAATCTGCTTCTAATAAAATTTTACTTCCCTTTTCAATGCCCAAGTCGATAAATATTTGCTTAAAATCTTCTTTTGTATAAATTTCCATGCCAATATTCTAACTTTTATTTATAACTCTGGCAAGTTTTTACCGCCTTTTTCCAGTTTGAATACAAGCTATCCATTTCTTCTTTGCTCTTTTCTGGCACAAACTCTTTTTGAAGATCTACCCCAAGCTCATCTTGTGTCCAATACCCACAAGAAAGTCCTGCCAAATAAGCTGCACCTAAAGCCGTTAATTCATTGGTCTTAAAACGTTGAACAGGCATTTGAAGTAGATCACTCTGGAACTGCAACAAGAAATTATTGGCAGCAGCTCCACCATCCACCTTCATCGATGAAATCTCAATTTGACTGTCTTGCTTCATTGCCTCTAATACATCTTTTGACTGATAGGCCATAGATTCCAAGGCTGCGCGAACAATATGATTTTTATTGGCTCCAAAAGTTAAACCAACAATAGTTGCCTGACAAGCATCATCCCAATATGGAGCCCCCAACCCTACAAAGGCCGGTACAATATAGACACCATTTGTATTTTCAACACTTTCTGCTATGCCCTGCGTATCTTTCGTATTTTCAAATAACTGCAACTGATCACGAAGCCACTTCATTAAACTACCTGAAACAAAAATACTTCCTTCTAATGCATAATTGACTTGATTACCAATTTGCCAAGCGACCGTCGACAATAAACCATTCTTGGATTCGACAATTTTATCTCCTGTATTCATCAACATGAAACCACCTGTTCCATATGTATTCTTAATGCCGCCCGCACTAAAGCAGCCTTGACCAAATAAAGCCGCCTGCTGATCGCCTACAACGGAACAAATCGGAACTTCTTGACCAAAAAAATGATACGAAGCTGTCTTACAATATGCATAGGATGTCGGTTTGACTTCCGGTAAGATTTGTCTAGGAATATCAAACATTTCTAATAATTCTTCATCCCAAGATAATGTATGAATATTAAATAATAGAGTACGACTCGCATTCGATACATCCGTAATATGTGTTAAAGAACCCGATAACTTCCATACGATCCAGCTATCCATCGTTCCAAATAGCACTTCGCCTTTTTTTGCCTTTTCATAGACATTTGGATTTTGATCAAAAATAAAACGAATCTTACTCGCTGAAAAATAAGGATCAATACGAAGGCCCGTTTTTGCCTTCACTACATCTTCATACCCTTTTTCCTTCCAACTATCGCAAATACACTTTGTCTGTTTAGATTGCCATACAATGGCAGGCCTTACAGGAAGCCCTGTTGATGCATCCCATAAAACACTTGTTTCACGCTGATTACTTATTCCAATGGCAGCCACTTGTTCTGGACGGATCTTACTTTTTAAGATGACCTCGCTCATCACGGCCAAACACGCCAACCAAATCTCATTGGCATCTTGTTCTACCCAACCTGGATGTGGGTAGGATATTGTCGTTTCTTTTTGAGCAATCTCAACCACGTTGGCTGCCTTATCAAATAAAACAGCACGCGTACTTGTTGTTCCGTGGTCGATTGCTAAAATATATTTTTGCATAGAAAAAAATCTCCTTATATGTCTTATTCTAGCCTTTTTGTAAGCGCCTTACAAGATTTTGTAGACAAAAGAAAAGAGATGTCAAAAACATCTCTTAACTACGAAGTGTTGCGTTGCAATCTTTTTGAATATGTTCAAGGATAGCTTCAAACACTTGGTTGATTTCATCATCTTTTAATGTATGAGAATCCGACTGGAATGTGATCGATAACGCAACTGATTTTTCATCTTTACTTACGTGTTCACCTTCATAAACATCAAATACTTCTACGTCACGAATGATCATTTCTTTATTTAAACGACCCTGTTTATTGATTGTGTCCACTACCTTTTGTACCGGCATTGTACGATCTAAAACGAATGCCAAGTCACGAGATACACTTGGATATTTTGAAACCGGAGTGAATTTGATTTTTGATTTTTTCACATTGATCAACGCATCAAAATCAAGTTCAGCCATCACAATATTCTTACCATATTGAGGATGAATATCCCCTAATAATCCAATACAATCTTTTCCTAACATGATCTTAGCACTACGATATGGATGGAAGTGTGTTATATCCATATCATTTTCTACAAATGAAATTCTTTGAGCTGCAATACCAATTTGTTCAAAGAAAACTTCTACTAAACCTTTTAATGTATAGAAATCACTTGGTGTTACATCACTTGTCCAACGAGTTTGTTGTAAATTTCCACTCATGGCAATAGCTAAATGCATTTTAGCACCACTTACACCAGCTACATCACTCAATTCAAAGACATTGATATCTTTGATATTACGAGCACGGTTATAAGAAACAACATCTAATAAGCTTGGCAAAATACTTGTACGAATATAGCGACGCTCTTCACTCATAGGACTAGCTAGTTCGATTGCTTCATCATTATTAAAAATCGCATTGTCTTTCTTTTCTGTACTAACCAAAGTATATGTTAAACAATCTTGTAAGCCTTGACTACATAAGAATTGACGTGCCTGACGAGTCAATTGTTGTTTATATGTTAATTTACCTTCTGTCATAGGCATAACTGGAAGTGTACTAGGCAAACGATCATACCCTAACATACGAATAACTTCTTCGCTTAGATCGGCCATACCTTCCATATCGGTTCTTGAACTTGGAATGTGGCAAGTAATCAAATCATGAGTTACTTCAGGTTCAAAGTCTAAACGTGTAAATACATCGACAACTTCATCTAAGTTAAAGTCAGTACCTAAACGATTATTAATAGCTTCTAAAGTACAAGAAATTGATTTTGGTTCATAAGGAACTTGTCCATATTGAACTGTTTCTTCAATACCTGTCGCATCCGCATATTCAATCAACAATTGAACGGCACGATCCAATGCTTTTTTACTAGCTAATGGCTCAATTCCCTTTTGGTAGCGAACGCTTGCTTCTGTAGAAAGATTTAAGCGGCGTGCTGTATTACGAATCGCAACATGATCAAAAATAGCACATTCAATAACAATTGAATCCGTTGTATCTAAAATCTTAGAATCATCTCCACCCATAACACCGGCAATACCGATTGGTTTACCTTGATTTGTGATGACGATATCTTCTGGTTGTAATTTATAAGTCACACCATCTAAGGCTGTATATTCTTCATCAAAGCCATCGGCTACGACAATACTTTGACTTGGCAATGATTTCGCATCATAAAAGTGCATTGGTTGCCCTGTTTCCAACATAACGATATTTGAAATATCGACAATGTTATTGATTGATTTTACACCACTAGCTGCCAATAATTCTTTCATCCATTTTGGACTTTCTTTGATAGTTAAGTGGTTGATCACTTTTCCATAGAATAATGGACATTTTGATGTTGTACTTTCAACATGCAAGTTACTAGGTGTACCTACATCACTAGCCCCTTCATATTTTGGTAGTTTAACTTCACGATTTAAGATGGCACCCGCTTCTTTTGCCATATTAAATGCAGCTAAACAATCATTACGATTTGGTGTTAAACCAATATCTAACACTTCATCATCTAAACCTAAATAGCCAAGTGGATCTGTATTTCCTACAGGCGCATCCGCAGGTAATACTTCAATACCACTCTTTTGATCATCATCTAAACTAGCTGGATCTACCCCTAGTTCAAGTAATGAACAGATCATACCATTACTTTCAACTCCACGAATCACACCATTCTTGATTTCTCCACCAGGTAAAACAGCACCTGGTAGTGCAACAATTACATTTTGTCCTGCAGCCACATTGGGTGCACCACACACAATATTGACAACTTCATTTCCTACATTGACAGTTGTACAGTGCAAGTGATCACTATCTGGATGTTCTGTACAAGTTTCAACGTGACCAATCACTAAGTTTGTTCCTTGCGATAAATGTTCAATACCTTCTACTTCAAAACCCGCATCGGTAATGCGTTTGGCCATTTCTTCAATAGAAAGATCTTGTACATCCATAAATTGATTAAACCATTTTCTTGAAATACGCATACTTAAATCCTCCTACTCATAACGTTTGAATGTAGAATTGAAACGTTTATCGTTTGTATAGAAATGACGAATATCATCAATGCCATACTTCAACATCGCAACACGCTCAATACCTACACCGAACGCAAAACCACTACATTTTTCTGGATCATAGCCAGCCATTTTTAATACATTTGGATGTACTTCTCCAGCACCTAGAATTTCAATCCATCCAGTACCTTTACATGTTGGACATCCTTTTCCGTTACATATGTGACAAGAAACATCCACTTCTACACTTGGTTCTGTAAATGGGAAATAACTTGGTCTAAAACGAATCTGACGGTCTTGACCAAATAATTTTTTAGCCATAAATTCTAAAGTTCCCTTTAAGTCCGCTAACGTTACTTTTTCACCAATAACCAATCCTTCCATCTGCATGAACTGGTGAGAGTGAGTCGCATCATCATCATCACGACGGTATACCTTACCTGGACATACAACCTTAATTGGAAGATTTGGTGCACTTTCTTCTAACACAACCATCTGAATCGCCGTTGTATGTGTTCTTAATAGACGATTTGGATCAATATATAAAGAATCCTGCATATCACGTGCTGGGTGATCCTTAGGAATATTGGCTCTCTCAAAACAATATTCATCATCGACAATGTCGTCACCTTCAATAACCTGATATCCCAAACCAATGAATAAATCTTCTAATTCCTGGCGCACTAAATTTAATGGATGTGCATTCCCTAGTTCTGGTTTACGCCCTGGCAAAGTGATATCGATCTTTTCGGATTCGATCTTTTTTTGCATTTCTAAAGCAGCCAATTGTTCTTTCTTTTCTTCAATCATCTTAGAAAGATCTTGTTTCAACTGGTTGACCTTTTGTCCAAAGATAGGTTTTTCTTCTTTCGACAAATCTTTCATACCCTTCATTAACTCTTGAACAGGTCCTTTTTTACCTAGATACAAGACACGTAAATCATTCAATGAAGATGAATCTTTGACATCTTGAATTTTTTGTGTAGCTTCCTGCAAAAGCTCTTCGATTGTTTTCATGTTGTTCTTCCTTTCCCTAAAAACAAAAAAAGACGACGCAAGAACGACTACTGCCGCGTTACCATCTTGCTTCGTCTTGATAGACACACTTAATTAACCATGATAACCGTATGAAACGGAAGAGGTTTTAACTCTTGCTCAAAGGTGAATTCACTATTCCTACTCATATAAACCTTTCACCAATCGGTTTACTCTCTGATCTAAGCGTTAAATAGTTACTATGTCTTCTCATTGCTTTAACATTTCAAATTATATCGAAGTCCATGTTTTTTTTCAAGCCGAAGTATGGTAATATTTTTTTATGATTCAATCTGTAAACAATAAAAAAATAAAAGAATACGCCAAACTGATTCAAAAAAAAGAAAGAGATAAGACAAATCTATTTCTCGTCGAAGGCGAACATATGGTTAAAGAAGCATTTAACGCAAATGCTCTACAAGAATTATTTATCCTTGAAGGACTCGAATGTCCAATAGAGTTTAACTATGAAACCGTAACGCAACAAGTATTAAACAAATTGTCAAACCAGAATTCAAATTCTAAAATGATTGGTGTATGTAAAAAATTAAACTTAAAACCAGAAAAAGAAAATAGTATTCTATTACTAGATAATGTACAAGATCCAGGAAATGTAGGTACGATTTTAAGAACTGCTCATTCTTTTGGCATTGACTGCATTTATATGTCAAAGGGGTGTGCCGATATCTACAATCCAAAAACGATTCAGTCCAGTCAAGGAGCCCTATTCTATATTCCTGTTTTCCAAACGGATTTAGTAGAAGAAATTAAAAAGCTTCAAGAAAGAAATATTGAAGTGTATGCCACAGCTTTACATGACAATCACAAGGATCTTCAAGATATTAAACCAAGTGAAAAATACGCAATTCTAGTTGGCAATGAAGGACAAGGTGTACGTAAGGAATTAATTGATTTAAGTAATCATATTGTCAAAATTGAAATGGAAACTTTTGAAAGTTTAAACGTGGCCATTGCCACATCTATTTGTATGTATACATTTAAATACGCAAAAAGGTAGCAAATGCTACCTTTTTATTTTTCTCCATTCAAATAATGAATACATGGTACATATAAATTCCGTAACGACAAAGGCATACCAACCTACATGAATGCCAAAACACTTCATTAAGCCATATGTCAATGGAATCAAAATGACAAGTTGTCTTGCCAAAGTAATCACTAACGAAGTATTTGCCTTATTTAAAGCCTGGAAGGCAGCACATAAAACCATACTGATACCCGCAAACACAAAGCTTAAGCTAATGATTTTTAATGCGGGTATTCCTAATCCATACATCTGATCATTCGCACTAAACATGGCTAATAATTGTTTAGGGAATAATTGAAATACAATCGTTCCTACAGCCATAATGAAAATCGATAAAATCATAGAAAATTGTATAGCTTCAATTGCTCGATTTTTTCTGTTAGCCCCATTGTTATAGGCAACAATTGGAATCAAGGCATTGGTGATTCCAAGCACTGCCATATTCAAGAAATTCTGTAATTTATAGTAAACACTAAAGACAGTAATCGCCATAGCTGAGATTGGTGCTAGAATCATATTCATAAAAACAGTCATAAAACTTAATACGGACTGCATTAAGATGGCAGGTACACCTACTTTATAGATTTTACGTAGAATAGATATCGAAAAGGAAAAATTATGCATATGAATATCCAATTCTTTTATTTTTACCTTCGTAATAACATATCCAATAAGCATGGCACAAAACTGTCCAATAACGGTCGCAATGGCAGCTCCGGCAACACCCATTTCAGGTAAACCAAACCATCCAAAGATCAAGATTGGATCTAGAATAATATTAATAATGGCTCCTGCTCCTTGCATAACCATGTTATAAATGGCATTTCCTGTTGCCTGCATGATTCTTTCAAAAATAATTTGTACAAAGACACTAAATGAAAACATCGTGCATATACGAATATACGTATTGGCTAGTAAAACCACATTTGAATCGGACGTAAACCAAGATAAAAAGACATTAGAAAAAAGTAAACCTAAAACTAAAAAGACAAGTCCATTCACAAATCCTAACAAGATTCCATGCATCATTGTATTATTCGCATAATCAAATTTCTTTTCACCTAAGTATCGTGCAAGTAGTGTATTAAAGCCAACGGCTGTACCACATGCAATCGCAATCATAATGGTTTGTACCGGATAACATAAAGATACAGCGGTTAGTGCATCACTTGAAATTTTGGCAACAAAGATACTGTCGACAATATTATATAAAGCTTGAATCACCATCGAAATGATGATGGGCAAACTCATAGAAACCACTAATTGTTTGATTTCCATATTTTCCATTTTATTCATAAAAAATTACCTCCCCCATGTTTTGGCAGTTTCATAGGGGATACCAAAACGCTAAAATAAGTTAATATATTTTTTCTATTTTGTCAAATCAAGAATAGACTCACCGACCAAATCAGATGGTTTTGATAAATCAAAGTTATCTAAAACACTTGCACCAAGAACACCAAACGAACTTGAATCGTCCAATATTCCGTGTTCTTTCATACTAGGTGAATACATTAAACATGGTACACACTCTCGAGTATGATCCGTTCCTTTATAGGTTGGATCATTTCCATGATCGGCCGTAATAATCAATAGTGTATCTGAATCCATAACACCAAGTAGCTGACCTAATAAAAGATCAAAATCTTCAAGCTCATCAGCATATCCAAAAACATTTCTTCGATGGCCCCACTTGGCATCAAAATCCACAAGGTTCGTAAATAATAAACCTGTAAAATCTTTTTTCATTTCTTCAATCGTTTGAAGCATACCCTCATGACTTGAAGTCGAATGAATACTTTCTGTGATTCCCTGACCATTAAAGATATCACGAATCTTACCAATGCTAATCACATCCAATGAATGAGATTTTAACACATCTAAAACAGTTTCACTCGATGGTGACAATGCATAATCATGACGATTGCTAGTGCGTGTAAAGTGACCCACCGAATCTCCTACATAAGGACGAGCAATGACTCTTCCTACCTTGTATTCTGGTTTTAGAGTTATTTCTCGTGCAATCTGACATACTCGATATAGCTCATCTAATCCAGTCACTTTTTCATGTCCACAAATTTGTAGAACACTATCAGCAGATGTATAAAGTATCAATTTCTTTCCGTTCGATTGAATCTCTTCCATCGCCAACTCATCTAAGATTTCCGTTCCACTTGCGCTTTTATTTCCAATAAAGACATGGCCAGTTAATCTTTCTAATTCCTGAACCAATTCATCAGGAAAACCATTTTCAGTAAATGTTTTAAAAGGTTTTGTCGTATGAATTCCCATCATTTCCCAATGGCCTGTCATTGTATCTTTGGAACAACTTGCCTCATGCATCTTAAATGCATAGCCTTTTGATTGTAAAGATTTACCACTTGGATGAAGATTTCCTAAACCTAATTGATATAGATTATCTATCTTTAAATCTGGGCGATATTCTAGGATATGTCCAAAAGTATCGGCACCTGCATCATCAAATTCTTTGGCATCTGTAGCTTGTCCAATCCCAAAAGAATCAATAACGACACAAACTATTTTTTTGTATTTCATAAGCGAATTGCACTTTCTAAGGCAAGCGTAATCATTTCATTAAAAGATGTTTGTCTTTCTTCAGTACTTAAATGTTCATTTGTGCATAAAGAATCAGATACAGTTAATAGACAAGCTGCCTTTTTATTCAATACCTTAGCATTGTGGAATAGGGCGAAACTTTCCATTTCGACACAAAGTGCATCTTGCTCTTCAACCATTTTTTCTGGTTGTTCTAAATCACCTTCATAGTAGAAAACATCACTAGAATGTGTATTTGTCTTTACAACAGGAATCGAAACTTCTTGACTTACACTTTCAATCAACTTATTTAAATCTTCATCTGGATATTGCATACGATCCGTATCGCCACTTTGTGCTAAGGCATAGGTAGATTCTGAATAACTTCCCTTGACTAAAACTACAGACTTTATTGGTAATTTTTCAGAATAACTTCCTGTACTACCAACTCGTATAATGGCATCTACATCATAGAATTTAAAAAGTTCATACGAATAAATTCCCACGCTGGCCATTCCCATACCACTTCCCATGACAGAAACTCTTTTTCCTTTATAAGTACCTGTATATCCAAGCATGCCTCGTACATCATTAAATAATACGGCATTCTTTAAAAAATTCTCGGCAATCAATTTGGCTCTTAAAGGATCGCCTGGCATTAAAACGACTTTTGCGATATCTTCTATATTTGCGTTATTGTGTGCTGTTGACATAATTTCCTCCTCTAAATTAATTAAGGCGCATAATAGCGCCTTAATTAATATCATTCTTCTTCTTCGACTTCAATCAATTCTTTTTCTTGAACTTTTAAGAATGGATAATAAATAACTCCATCTAATACGATTAATGCTACAATAAGAATCAAAGCCTTAATATCCATTGTTGATAAAAATGCTCCAAATACAGAAGGCATATTCCATGATAACATTGCGAATGATTTTCCAATTATACCTAAACTAGTACATAAATATGCGATAAAGCAATTTAATGTTGAAGTTAAGATAAATGGAATAAAGAAAATTGGATTTAACATTAATGGAACTCCAAAAATGATTGGCTCTGAAATATTGAAAAATGCTGGAATTAAGCCGACACGTCCGACCGTTTTTAATTGTTTAGATTTAGATTTACAAAGTAAAATTGCTAAAGCAAGTACTGAGCCACATCCTCCTATAATACAGAAATATACCCAAAATGGAGTTGTAAATGTACGAGGCATCGCATGTCCTGCTAACTTAGCCGCCGCATTTACAGATAATCCACTTTCACGAATAGGTGCTAAAATCCCAGAGAAAGCTGCATCGTGAACCCCAAAGAACCAAAACAATTGTACAATTGCTGTCATGATTACAACAAAAGGCATACTATCTGCTACTGTAAATGCTGGTGCAAGTTTTGTATATACCCAACCAGGTAATGTAGTTTTCATGTTAAAGAATATAATAAATAAAACTGAATAAAGAGCGATTAAAACGATTCCAGGACATAATGAAGCAAATGTTTCAGAAAGTGAATCAGGCACAGAATCCGGTAATTTAATGCGTCCAAAATTCTTTTCACGCATTATACGATATAGTTCTACAGTTAAAATCGAAATAAAAATAGCTGCTAAGATTCCTTTACCATCCAAATATGATATTTCAGTTGTTTTACCATCAAAAGCTAATTTTATAGGTGCAACACAAGTAAGAACAAATCCACACAAAGATAATAAAATAGGCAATAAATTATCTAATTTATAAGATTTAGCCAAAAAAGAAGTTAATGCAATTGTTACATACAATGACATAGCTCCCATTGTAATTGCATTGATCCAAGATAAAATCATATTGTTATTACTTACAAAAGCTGCCCACGCAAGTAATAATCCGTTTGTTGTTCCTTCTGGAGCTGGAGCTGCACTAATAACCGATACAATACCACCTGCCAATGTAATTGGCATAATACAAATAAACGCGTCACGAATTGCTTTTAAATGTCTCTGAGTCGAGAATTTAGTAGCAATTGGCATTAACTTTTCTTCTAGAAAAGTTGTGAAATTTCCCATCATATAAATATCTTCTCCTTTTACAATCTTTACAAGTTATACTTTTTCTCTATTTCTTTAAAAACACCTTTACCATTCATCATTCCATAATATTGTGGAGCAATAGTATCGACTGGAATGGATACAGATTCTTCAATCTGTTTTTTTAGATGACGAATTTGTGGACCAATCAACAATAATTCATAGCCTTCTTTAATATGGTCAAGATATTCAGCTTCCCCATATGCTTTACATTCAAGTTTACCATCACTTGCTTCTTCAATTTTTTTAGCTAGAATCCCTGTAGACATTCCAGCATTGCAAACTAACATTACCTTCATTTTTTTACCAATCCTTTCTTTGTATTTTTTCTCCATTACTTTCAGCAATAGATTTGTACCAATAATAACTTTTCTTAGGTTTACGTTTTAATTCCTTATCATCAAAATCAATACCTACCAAGCCATAGCGTTTTTCAACACCATTTTTCCAAGAATACAAATCAAACGTACTCCATGCATAATATCCACGAACATCCACACCAGCATCGACTGCATTCATAATCGCACTAATATGGTCATTCATGAATGAAATACGATAGTCATCTTCTACTTGATCTACAGTGATATCTTCTCTTACACCAACACCATTTTCAGTGATAAAAATAGGTAAATGATATTTTTCCCATACTTGTTTCAAACCCTTCTGTAAACCTTGTGGATATATTTCTACATCCCATTCAGTATAGATAGCATCCGGATTATTCATAATCTGTTCAAACCATCCTTTAATAACAATTTTACTTTCTCCTTTAAAGTCTTTACCACTGTTATTAACAACTAATTGAGTCTCTCCTCCACTATATGGTTTTACCCATACACGAGAATAATAATTTAATCCCAAGAAATCTACCGTATAATTTTTAATAATTGGCAAATGTTCATTTTTAATACATGACAAATCATAATTTTGAGATAAAACACATAATAAATCGAATGGTATTTCACCCTTAGCTGCAGTATCTAAAACCCAATTATTAGCATAGTTATCTGCAAATCGCATAGCTATTTTAGTTGCCAAAGTATCATCAATTCCATCTACAGGTCCAAAGCTATGAACGATACCAATCATACCTTTATAATGGCCTTCTTTAAAAGCACGAACTCCCAGTGCACTTGCGTACATAACATGATATGCTGCAATAATCATTTCTTGAGCACTATGATGTCCTGGAGGATAATTTCCAACCATATAGCCATTAAAAGTAAACCATTTAGGTTCATTAAACGTTACCCAATATTCAATCAAATCACCAAACTTTTCAAAACATACTTTTGCATATTGCTCAAATGCATAACATGTTTCTTCATTTAGCCAACCACCTTTTTCTTCTAAATATTGGGGTAAATCCCAATGATAAATTGTTACAAATGGTGTAATTCCATATTGTTGACAAGTTTTTAAAACATCCCGATAAAATTTAACACCTTCTTCATTGATTTCACCCTTGATGTTTTTGATTATTCTTGGCCATGCCAATGATAGACGTAATGTATTTTGACCACCTTCAGCCATCATTTTTATATCTTCTTTATAATGATGGTAAAAATCACTTGCCACATCACCAGTTTCATATCCGCCATCATGCAAATATGTGTCCCACATACTTGGAACCCTTCCACCTACATTTACGGCACCTTCACACTGATAAGAAGCGGTTGCACTACCCCAAAGGAAATCTTTTTTTAGTCCCATATTCTAATACACCTTTCCTTCATTCAAAATTGAGTAAACCACAAACAATTCATTTGCCATAGTTAAAACCACTTCCGAACTTGCTACATGATCCTCCGCATGCACCAATAATAAATTCATAGGAATTGCTTCATCGTTCGTCATTGTTCTTAACAATTCTGCGTGAGTTTTTTGTGCTAACAATAATTCTGATTTAGCATTTTCTAATAATTCCGTTGCTTTATCAAATTGTTTTTCTTTCAAACATTCAATAGCTTCACTAGAATCACCACGAGAATTTCCACTATGCAAAATCATTTGCATACAGCTTATTTCCATATCCATGTCTATAATTCCTTTCTTTATGCGAAAATTGTAAAACTAATTTTAAAATTGGTAAAAACCAGATTTTCCACTTATAAATGGAAAATACATTCGCGTAACAATTCATAAAAGAACTATATCTAACACAACAAAATCCAAATCATTTAAATTTAATTTTCCTTTATTACTCAAACAAAACTTTGCCAAATAACATCTACATGTTCAATAAACTCATTTTCAAATCCCAAATCCATATGCAATTTTGTAACAAAAAAGAACGTTTATCCTTTAGATTAAGGATTCGCGCTCATTTTGTGTTGTACAGTTTTTAAAAACAAAAATAATTTTAATATTCAAAGAAAAGATTTAGGAACTTTGAATAGTTATCCTCTTTTATTAAAGCCTCTGCTTTTTCAGGATTATCCAATATACTAACAATTCGATCAAACAGTTCATCAAAGTCAGATTCTTGGCTATCTTTATTTAAGCAAATTAAAAATATCAGTCTAACTTTTTTATCATCCCAATTTATACTTTTATTTAACGAACAAACTGCAATCTTATTTTCAAGTCCTTCTTTTTTTTACGGATGAGGCATCGCAAATAAATTACCATACGCTGTTGGAGCCACTATTTCACGATTTAACACTAAAGATTCAAATCTTTTATCCGCATAGCCCTTCTCAACTAATTTATCACTAAGAAAGTGAATAACCATTTCTTTTGAATCAAAATTCTCTTTAGAAAAAAACAATTCTTCCTCAAAAAAGTCCGAACATTTATTTCCTTTATGATTTTGGTGTAACATATTATAAATATTTTCAACATCTTCATCATTTAAAAGATTCTTGACGTAGTAAATCGGATACTCCTTAATTTTAATGGAGTCATCAAAACTAATAACTAAATCAGGATGATAAAGTGGAACTTTATCATATTCGAAACACGATAATATGGATTTAATGTAAACGTCATATTGATGCAAATGATTAAGTCTTCTATTAAAATACTGCATACCAGATTTACCTACTGGTGAGATAATAACAATATTTTTGCTTTCTCTTTCTTTGTTACGTTCCAAAGAACCCATTAAATGAAGTGTAAGATAACTTATTTCTTCCTCATATAGACGAACATGATAAAAACTTTGAATTTGATCCGCCATATAGACACTAATATCAAATAATATAGGAAACCTACGCTTTATATCTTCTATCATGGGATTCATTAGAAAAGTATTATATTTAATTCGATTTTGTAAACCAATTAGATGTGCAATCAAATTATCTTTTAACTGTTCATCAGATTGAAAATCTATACCATACATTTCATTTATATCTTTTAACATAAAATCAATTAACATTTTAATTTTATCCGTATTTTTACTTGTATTAATATCTACCTTACCTGCAAATAAAGTAGCCAAATAATTAATTTCACTGTCATTAAATGTAACATCACTAATTTGCTGCAACAAGCGCAGATATCCATTTGCTAAATCTATAAAATATGAGTCTATATTATTGTAATTATCATATACAACATTATGCTTATTTTTTATACGATCTATCATAATTGCTACGTGCAATAAAAAGCTAATCAATTCAATATCTCTCATTTTGATGCTTTTTTCATCAAGATATCCAATTGTCTTTTGTTTCAACAAAGTTAAATTTAAGCCTTGAAAAAAATTCGCGTAATCATTAATATTTAAAACATTTGATGTGAATTCATGAGATATAGTGAATGAGATTGCTTTTCTTTTTTCCTCTTCACTTCCTATTAAATAAAGCTTGTTATCTTTCCTTATGATTGATAAATTAAAATTTTGTTTTTCCAACAAATTATTTATTTTTTTTATTATTTTTAAAAGCGAAGTACTACTAATAAACAAATCATCGGATAAATCGTCAATGTAAGTACTAGTTCGAGACACTAAATGTTTTAATACCAAAAATTCAATATCTGTATTATTTGAATTAAGTTTTGTTTTTTTTATAAGAGCAAAAATTTCATTATTCGTCAATTTAAAACCTGAAGCCTGCATAGCTTCAATACTATTTGGATACATAGCATTTATCGCATGAATATCATTTCGAATTGTTTTTGTAGAAACATGTAAAGATGATGCTAAATTTTGTGCAGTAAGTTTGTCCTTATCATTTAATAATTTTATAATTTCAATTTGCCTTTTCGTTAGCATTCTTATCACCTTCTACTAAACATAATATTGAATAATCAAGAAATTTCAATACATTTTTTATTCTACAACCTACAATTTAACAAAATAGCTTTAGGATGCATATTACTTACTTATTTATAGTAACATTTATTTTCATCATTATTATAAGGTAACATCCTACTTTGAAAAAATATTATAAAAAGCCACCATAAAAGTGGCTACGATATCCATTTCTTAATTTTTAACAACCACATGATGGACTTTCCTTTCTAAAAATACCGTAAGTAATGATTTTAAGGCATCATTAGCCTCTTTACAATCTTCGCCAAACACATACTTAAAGGCGAAATCATTTAATAAATTTGCGCTACGCATGTGTACCTCTTTTCTAGTAGAGATTTTCTACATACTCATATACGTAAAAAAAGACACTTTTTCGAATAAAAATCAAAAAAATGTCTTTTTAGAGCCTTAAATCCACTCCATTTTCTTACAAATATTATAAATTCCATCATCTACATTGGCATCAGTGACTATAGTTGCGATATCCTTTAATTCTTGACACGCATTGCCCATGGCTACACTTGTCCATTGCGGATCAAACATAACCATATCATTCGTATCATCCCCAAAGACCACTACATCTTTTAAATCACCACCAAGATGCTGCATCATATCCAAGATTCCTTGGTGTTTTGCATCATATTGAAACATTAAATAATCGGGTACAAAACGCATATTTCCTAATGTATCCTTTAAAGTCAATTCGGATTCTTTGTCTTTTGGGATGGAAATATACATTTTGTAAATAACATCCAACTTGTCTACATCCAAATTTCCATCATAAATATATTCCGTAGGTTCCTTACGATCACCTACTTGTTTTTGAAACGTATGATCTTGAGTATATACCTTAATTGAATCATCTAACGCAAATAAAACACCATATCCCAAAGATAGTGCTTGTTTGGCAATTGCCTTTGATTTTTCTAAATCTAAAGGAATATTTTGAACCAATTCATCATGAATGACTAATCCGCCACCACCGCAACAAACCATATCATGAAGACCCACACTTTCCATAAACTTACGTGCTTTATAGTGAGCACGACCTGTCGCAATAGCTACAAAGTGTCCTGCCTTTTGAAGTTCATTTAATGCCACTTGTGCACTTGGTACGATTTTACCGGTTTTTCGATCAGTTAAAGTGCCATCAATGTCAAAGAAAAAATATTTTTTATTCATTCGATCCCCTACTTTCTTATACCCTCGTCAATACAACCATCATATCTTAAATTTTGTTTCCCACTCAAGTTCGTAACATATTCTTCCATATCTCGAATTTCATGGCTTAGTGCTAATCCACTTTTTCCACATTCAATCTCTTCTATATGTCCATGAATTATATCAGGTATCATCAAAACATTACCACCTTTATATTATCAAAAAAGAGATCAAATTACTTGATCTCATGTACGTAAATATTATTAACACGATCTGGTCCTACAGAAATCATAGAAACACGTACGCCAGTAAACTCTTCAATGAAGTGTACATAGTCTAAACATTCCTGAGGCAATTGATCGACTGTAGTCATCTTAGTGATATCTGTCTTCCAACCTTTGAAAGTCTTATAGATTGGTTTTGCCTTGGCAACATCTGCCTGATCACTAGGAATATAGTTATATTCTTTACCATCAATTTCGTATCCAACACAAACCTTGATTTCATCCAAACCATCTAATACGTCAATCTTAGTGATAACGATATCTGTTAATCCACTCATTAAGTTTGCGTGTTTTACAGTTAATAGATCTAACCATCCACAACGACGAGGACGACCTGTAGTGGCTCCATATTCTCCACCGTGTTCACGAATCCATTCACCTTGTTCATCTAATAATTCCGTTACGAATGGTCCTTCTCCTACACGTGTTGAGTATGCTTTTACTACACCTACAACAGTCTGAATACGACTTGGTGCAATACAAGCACCTGTAGTAACACCAGCACTTGTTGGACTTGAAGAAGTTACATATGGATATGTTCCATAGTTGATATCAAGCATAGCTGCCTGAGCCCCTTCAAACAATACTGTCTTATCTTCATCCAATGCTTCATTGACTAAGTGTGTTGTTTCTTGGATCATAGGGACAATACGATCATAAATAGCTTCAAAATCAGCTACCATCTTATCGTAATCCATAGCTTTTCCACCATAAACAGCAGTAAATAATTTATTTTTAAAATCTAAACAGTCTTTTAAACGAACTTTAAAATGTTCAAAATCTTTAAATTCATGGTAACGAATACCGTGACGAGCATACTTATCTGCATAACATGGACCAATTCCTCGTTTTGTAGTTCCGATTTTATTAGATGCTGCTTGCTCTTCCAATTCATCTTGATATTGATGATATGGCATTAACATCTGTGCACGGTCACTAATAATGATGTGTTTAGTTGATAAACCATCTTTTTCTAATTGTTCCATTTCTTTTAATAATACGAATGGGTTACAAACAACTCCTGGACCAATGATACAAGTTGCTTCTTCATGTAGAACACCACTTGGTAATAAGTGCAATACATGTTTCTTACCATTTACAATGACTGTATGACCTGCGTTGTCTCCACCTTGGAAACGAACGATCATATCCGCCTTTTCTGCTAAAACATCGACGATTTTTCCTTTACCCTCATCGCCCCATTGGGTACCTACAACTACTTGGCTTGACATAAGAGCCTCCTTTTAGGTATGTTCTTTACAATACCTAATTAATTATAAGTAACCCTCATATTATTGTCAATTGAGATTTTTCAAAAAAAGTCTTGCACAACCATTTAATTCATGATATCATTAACAGGCACTTAGGGGTATCGTCCAAAGGCTAAGATAGCGGTCTCCAAAACCGTTGATGTGGGTTCGAGTCCTACTACCCCTGCCATTGAGCTTTCTATGCTATACTATAGAAAAAGCGGGTATATGCAGGTATATATATTCGTCCAGTTTGAATAGTTATAGTTAGGATACAAAATAAAAGGTAACATTCGAAATTTGGCGATGGAGAACATTGCCTTTTATTTTTTACTAAATTCAAAGATATTCAATTTTCAAATAACTATCTACCGACAGGAAACACTTATGCAGTTTCCTGCTTTTTTTTATTCATATCGTCACGAATCAATCGTTTGACATAAGTTTGATATGGAGTTTTCAAAGATTCTACCCATTCAATTAAATCTGATTCAGTTTTTGAATTAAACTTTAAAGGCTTTTGAATTAGATTCTTTTTGGCATATTCTGCTTCTTTTTCCAGCTTACGTTGCTTAGCATCATAATTCATCTTTGTTATTTCCTCTCTACGCTTATATAATAATGGGTATCCATTATTAAGTCAAGCTTTTTATAAAAAAATTTTACAACAAATTCATTATATTTAACAGTACCAATTCCTACTATGGATTATAACTACATTCACTTATAAACCGACAAATTGAGTAATTGTATCATTTTGACCATAAATAATCATATATAACTAGGGTCATAAAACTAAAAAAGAAGAACTGAGTGACGAGTTCAGTTCTTCTTAACGTGGCAGATACAATCATTCAACTTTTTTGCCATTGCCATTATAACACTCCCCTTCTAAATGTAAATACATACCTTTTATTTCTTAGTCTTATAGACTATATTAGTCACATCCCCTAATTCAAAATCATACGTGATATAGCTGATATGAGTCTGAATCAATTTACGTTTCGTGACACGATCTGCATAGATCAGCTGGCGAATTCCCGATTCATCAAATTCTTTTATTTTCTTGCCAATATCAAAAATCATTTTCTTGACTTTCTTCATAGAAAGGTCATACGTTGTAACATCTATGTTTCCATTAATATAATCATCTAATATTTGTGATCTTCTGTCTTTAAAAAACAACAAATCATCTTCTAGCTTTTTCAGCTGTTCGGATGTTTTGTTGCTGTTGATATGCAAACCAAGTGGTATAACTATCTGATTTAAGAGTTTATCTTGGTTTACACGTTTATTACATTTTGGGCACCAGTAATAATAATAGGTGTGTCTATATTTGTTTTTTGTTTTTACAGTACTTACGTGATCGCATCGTTTACCACACTTACAATGTACAATTCCATGAAATAGGTACATTTCCTGATGTGGCATTGATACGTTTCTATGCGTTGCTTTTTCTACTGCCTTATCATATAGCTCTTTATCTATAATAGCTGGCACTACATCATCATATTCCACTCCACGATATTCAAATATACCTATATTTCGCTTGTTTATTAAACAGTTACGGATAAAATACCATTTCTTTTTGATACCATACGTTTTGTCAATGTAGATTCTTAGATCATCAATTCCGTATCCCTCATAAACGAATTTATAAGTCATGTCTTTAATGATTTCAGCTTCTTCAGGAACAACCTTTAGAACATTTTTATCTCTAGTCCAGCCAAAAGGGTTTCTACCACCATACGGGTATTTCCCGCTACGTACCATCTGTTCAAGTCCTGCTACAGTACGTTCACTTATTACCTCACGCTCCCATTGGCTGATTACTGATAAAATACCAACCAACATTCGCCCATTAGCAGAAGAAATGTCTATGCGGTCCACTACTGCCACAAGTGAACAGTCATACTCCATTACTGTTTTTATCAGTTTATATGTATCTATAACGCTTCTGGTAAGCCGATCCAATTTAAAAGCAACAATAGTATGTATCTTTCTTTTGTACACATCATCTAACATTCTTTTCATATCAGGTCTTGAAAGACTTTTAGCAGAATATCCATCATCCTTGTAAATCTTAACTTCATCATTTGGAAAATATAAATCAATATATTTCCTGCACAGTACTTCCTGATCTCCTAAACCATATCCATTGTGTGCCTGATCAAAAGTCGAAACACGCAAATACATTGCTACAAATTTTGTCATATAAAACCTCCATAGGCTCACCATGGTAACATAATTCGATTTCCATTAACTATATACTCACAATTCTTTTTAATAATCAATCCTGGTATATTTGTTCCTTTAAAAGTTCTTCCTTTTCAGCATCATCAGGATGTAAACTAAAAAATCTTTCATACAATTCCACATGTAATGGAGTCATTTCTTTAGTTGCAAAAACATCTATTCTATCCTTATAAGTCATGATATGTAGTTCCTCTATTTTTAATAATTTCAACAATTCACATAACACATCACTTAATTCATCTATATCCGTTTTTATAACATAAGATTTTTGTAGTTTTCTTGATAGTCTCTTCGATTTCTTTTCTTGTACCATATAACATCAACCTTTCATACATATCAATCATACAAAAAAAGAATTATTTGTCATCGACCGAAATTTCAAAATTGGTCGATAGTAAAGCAAAAATTAAAAAAAAGCTATTCCATATAATATGAAATAGCCGGCTATCCAAATTTGTTAGGAAGATGAACAGCTCTAACATTATAACTTTCGACTGTTCACCTGTCTAGCTTTATTCATTTGAACAACTTCATTTGCTTCTTCTTCAGTACGATACACTTTCGATTCACGTACTCTGATGCCAGAAGGTCCGTCATTGCCGTTATTTGTAGCAAATTTAATTGTTACAAATCCCCCGCCTGAACGTATGACAGTCGCTTCTTTTACGAAAATTGAACTAGAAACAAAGTATACTTTGTCCCCTTCTTTATATTTTGATACCATTTTCTATCCACCCGATTACATTATACACTAATAGAATCGCATCAATAACAAATCCGAAGCTTTTTTAGACTTAGTAATATTATGAATAAATTCATCAATATCGTACGTAAGTATATCAATGTTGTATTTGACTTTTTGCCAATCCGCTGCTTCTCTAGTATCTTCATGTATTATTGGAGCAACAAACACAGAAAAAGAATTTTCTCTCCTAGTTTCCTTGATTTCCCTTAAATGTCTACCTATAGGAATAATTTCGTTATTAACTTGATTAGCCCGTCCTTTCATTAAAGTAACTTCGTAATATGAGTCATAATCTACATCGTACGCTTCTATATCACTCATTCCTCCAGATGCAGTAAATGTTGGAAGACCTTCATCATCTACAGAATAGTTAGGATTAACATCAAGCCCTTTAAAATTCTGTACCAACGCAATACTTGTAAGGAATTCTAATCGTACTGGACCATCAAGATAACGAATAGATTCATGCTTGCTTTCGTTACCTTTGCAAACGTTTTTAAGTTCTTTAAATACAATTTCTTTATCCATTTCTTCCGCATATTTGTATAATGTTTTTTTCTTAATATCTTGTATATTTTCTAACTTTATTTTTTCATTTGTTTGCAATATTTTTGAATCCATATCACTCATATATTCAACATAGAGTTTTTCGTCCGTATAACAATCAAATGTAGAATAGTTGCTAATAATGTAATCTACAATATCATTTTCAAAAGTATTAATATCCAGAAATCTACCATTTCCTCTTAAAGATACCACTCCTGTCATTCTCATTTTACGAATATACTCATCTACAGCTTCCTTACAAATCTTACTCATTTTATATAATTTTCTATTTTCAGACCCTAATAAATATAAACATTTATCATAGATATACTCATCTGAACATCGGAATCCATAATCATTCCTTATCTCTTTAATAAACTTATAAGCTTCAAAAGGATCATTCTCTTGCCAACATATTAATATCGGTAATTCATGACGTGCTAATCCAGCGTCGTTTTCATCTGGATCATCATGAAAATATTTGATTACATTTAATAAAAAAGGCAAGGGTGCATTTTTGCTAACATTTCTTCTCAACGGATTGTTCGTTTGATATTTTGCCATTGCATTCAAAAATATTTTTTGAATTTTCAATCCGTTACAAGGTGTTTCCATAAATGCATCAACCAACATATGACCTGTTGTTGTAATTACTATAGGTTCATCCATGTTATAATATATGAAGCCAAACTCTTTAATCATCTTATACCAAGTATCAAAGCGGGAATCCCATCCGTAATCAAAGCCCGCTTCTTTATGTTTCTGCGGAGAATTATTGATTATATCGTCTAACTCGCCTTCAGTAAATATTAATGAATCATCCCCATAAATCCGCTTATAATTAGCATTTCGCATTTCGTACATCGTATAATAAATCTTGTTTCTTATAACACTTCTAACCACAGCATTTATTACATCAGAAGTCAAAATCATACCTTCAAAAGGTATTATACATTTAATAAAATCAGCAATTCTTTCAGGGTTTCTAAGTGTTGTTGAAAATGATAATGGTTTTGCTTTATTTTCTCGTCCCATAATTTGTTACATATACCTCTTTAGAATCAGCTTTAATAGTATTATCATTAAAGCTGATATAATTACTTTCTATATTATATACTTTATACTTTTTTGACCAATCTTTAAATATAGTATTTTGTACACCTTTATGATTAATTAAATTTGTAATACCAAAATAAACATTCTTTTCATTCAATTCATCTAAGACTCTACACAATTCAATTTCTTCATCTTCTCTCCAATTTTTGTTGTATTCCGAATTAGATATTAAATAAGGCGGGTCGAAATAAACAAAAGTATTTTTATCTATGCATACATTATTTAAAAACTCACGAAAATCCTTGTTAAAAAAAATATAATTATTTCTCGAAGACAAATTCACGTAATCTTTTAATGCCTTGTACACATTTGCATTAAAATCCACATTGCCAACTGGAAGATTAAATTCACCAGCACGGTTAAATCTTATCATATGATTAAAGCCATAAATTAACAACACATAAAGTTTCAAAATATCTTTATCTTTATTATAATCTTTTTTTAGCCTATTATACGCATTTTTATTGTAAACGGAATAATAAGTTTTAACATATTGTTTTTTAAGAGAATCGGGCACATTTATTCCTCTATAAGAGCAAGAAAGTCCATATTCATCTATGATTAAGTACAATTTATCAATTAATTCAAAAAAATTATTTTTATATTTCTGCAATTCCTTATGTAAATCTATAACATAAGGATTTATATCATTCAAATAGTACTTACTCGCTTCCGTATTCAAAAAAGAACTTCCACCTCCAACAAAAGGTTCAACATATGTATCTATTTCATCAGGAAATAATCCATTTAACTGTTTCATTAATTTATATTTATCCCCAACATAAAACAGTGGCGAGCGAATTACGCTATTATCTTCAGATTTTTTTGATTTATTTTTCTTCATAATAAACAGAAACTCTTTATGTTTTGGCAATTCTGTTTTACCTGTATTAAACGCTTTGTAAGATTGTTCAAATATTTTAGTTTCACCCTGTGATTCAAGAACACTAACAATTTGATTGTACTCAATTTTATTCTTTGAAGATGATGATTTGGAATTATATGTATTATTGTAAGTTACCACAACATAATCAGCTTGTATGTTTTCAATCAAGTCTTTAAAAGCTTCATACGCTTTGGTTTTGCAATAATCACTCATATTTTCTTCCTCTGGTTTCATTGCAACTCCATACAATTCAGGTTTCTCCCATTTAGTTATATTTTCAAGCACATGATAAAACCTTGAATATTGCCTTGAATTATATGGCGGATCGATAAATGCAATATCAGCTTTGACATTTCTCACTAAAGTATTCGCATCTTCTCTATATATATGGATAGTTTTATTTTTAGTATCTATTGGATCAATTAAATTGTAACAAAAAACCTCCTTTATATCTTTTATTTTTCTATATGCATCATAATGTCCAACTGTGTTAGCTACTTTATCCATAGAATACAATAAAGATGCTAATAAAATATTAAATTCTTTTTCATTTATATCTTTTTTTAATTTTAAATCATCTATATATGATCTAATGTACCCTATTAACTTTGCATCATTATTATTAAAAAACTTGTTTCCATAATTAACTGACACATAGTTTTCTTCCAATTTATTCTTATCAATATCATTAAAATAATTTTTATAATAGTCTAAAGTATTCTGCCTGTATTCTCCAACACCAAAAAAAGCTTTATAAATCACTTCGTTTGAATATAAAAAATCATTAAGAATAAATTCATTATAATCATTAAAAAAATAATTTGATACAGACCCACTGCCTGCAAAAACATCAAAAAAGGTATCTCCTTTACAATGCTTATGCACAAGATCAGATATCCAAGGCATCAATTTATTTTTATTACCTATATATCTTCTGTTACTAATACTATACATTTATTTATCATCCTTAACTTCAAACATATATATTCACTTTAGTATTTCTTCACTCTAAAAGTTTTAATTCACGTACATATTTAAAATACGTTGATTTTTTCATATTGAGTTTTCTCATTAACTCTAGGCTCTTGATTTTGCCATCTTTCACGTTTTGATATTCTTTTTCAAAGTCAGGCAAACTCATAACACGATGTCTGCCATAATTATCCCACTCACCACGTTCTTTCATTGCAATCAAGCCTTCCTGCTGCCTTTTTGTTTTTCTTTGCAACTCAGTTTCGGCTAACATTGCATAAACATCAATAATCACCTTATTGATTGTTTCAACAATCAGCTTATTCATTGCATCTGTATCTGGTAAATCTGTTGTGGTTGTAGGTATATCCAAAATCATTACACGTATATTATGTTCATCATAATAACGCAATTCATTTGATATGGCTTTCTTATCCCTAGCTAGACGATCTAACTCATAAATGATTAAGGTATCACCTTCACGCAACACATCCTCTTTAAGCACTGTATATCTTGGTCTGTCAATCGTTTTGCCAGACATTTTGTCTACAAATACTTTTTCAAGTTTGTAATTCCTGCTTTTGCAGAAATCTTCAATCCCTTTGATTCCACGCTCTAAATTTTGTTCCTTCGTGCTTACACGATGATATCCGTAAAACATCATTTAACCTCCTAATTTTAACAAAAAAAGGTCTATAAATAAATAGACTGGTTCATAAATAAAAAATAGGACATTGATAGACTATTTAATTACTATCTTTATCCTAGTGCATAAATGTATACAATTATGGTCCTAATTTTTTAGAATTATTTTATTCCCATCTGCAAACTGTATATCCGTTAAATTTAATGAGTTCAAATAATTCTGTTCCTTTATTTGATCCACCTTTTTTATTTTCTTGTACCAAGCTTTTAAAGTGCCATTCCAAAAATATCCATTTTCTTTAAGTTTCTCTTTTTCGGAATAACAATTATATACATTTACAATCAAATAATTTTCATTAATATCCTTATTTGGGTTAGGTGAATATATCTTTATAAACTTTAATATTTTATTATGGTCAGTAGTCAATCTTGGCATATTCTTAATATCTGAGACAGACACAACATTTAAATCCAATGCAGAATACAAAAGCTTTTGAAAAATTTCATAAAATGTATCACTATGATCTGAAGTATGGCGATTACACCAGTCAATATGGTGAGACACTTCATGCAAAGTGGTACAAATCAGATTTGCATTTGTCTTTGCACTTGTCTTTGGAACAAAAACACGTATGATATGAGTTCTCATATCATAATCCCCAGCAAAAGATTTCCTATCATCATTTAGAAAATTTAATTTAAACCATTTATAATTTTCTCTTTCACAATCAAATTTCGCATTCTCAATTATTTTAATCAACGTCTGTTTAACTAAAAGCCCACTCGACATATAACATTCCTCTTACTTTAGGCAAGTTGCCTTAATTCTATTTTTTATTCAACAGCTGTGTTTTAAAAGCAGGATATTTTCTTCCGTTGAATTCATGCGGTTCTGAAAGAATATCAAGACCTGCTGTATAAGGCACTCCGCTTTTATTTAATAAATCGATCTTAGGCAGTTTATGAGCAAGCAATGCTTCTACTTTTTTATTTGTAAAATGGTATTCTGCACCGAAAATCTTTTGCTTTTCATAGAGTGCGAACGAACATTTTTCTCTATCTTCTTTACTGTGCGTAAAGAATAAACCTCTAGCACTTTTAAACGCATAAACAGGTTGCTTGCACCATGGACAGCATCCTAAAGATTCAGGTTCATTTTTAAACTGAGATTCTGGTATTTCCTTGTTGCTTGCATTTTCAAAGTACTGATTTAAAAATGCAATCGCATTTTGAACACATTCATCTACTGTGATTTTTGAATTGTATACTTTTTTTAGGTCTTTTTGAAGTTCTACAGTACGCTGTGGTGAAAGGTCAAGATTTGATTTATTTAAAAATTCAACCATGTATCTGCCTTTATCTTCAATCGAATATACATTGTCAGTCAGACTGATGTATCCCGTCTGGATCGCTTTATCAATAATTCCTGATCGAGTTGCTTCTGTTCCAATTTCACAACCACTCAGTAATGCCTTATATTCATCATCTTCTGTATCAGTGACCTTTTTGAATGGATGGACCATCCAATTACCAAGGCTTTCAACTGTATATGGTTTAGGTGGCTGTGTTTTCTTCTCTACTGGTTTAAAATCAACATCTAAAGTTTGATTTATTGACAGCGGTGGAATAGCTTTATCAACTGAATCCTCCCCATAAACACGCATCCATCCTTTTGATTTAACAGCTTGACCCTTGATTTTTAAATCATTTGGAAACTGTCTGCCAACGTGAATCGTTGCTTCTGTTTCTGTAACGATACAAGGTTCTTTAAAAAAAACAGATTTAAAACGGGCAAAAATAGCCTGATATACCTTCTTTTCGTTTGATGAAAAAGAATCATAATTTGCTATTTTATCAGTTGGCATTAACGCTGAGTGAGATTCAATTTTAGAATCATCGAAAATTCGTTTTGAATCTTTAAATAGCAGAACATTGTTCTTGTCATGTACTTCCAACAGGTGTAGAATGGTCTGCTTTTCATTTTCACTCAGATATTCTGTATTGGTTCTTGGATAGGTTACATAACCTTTTTCGTACAAGCTCTGAACAACTGCTAAGGTTTCAGCAGGCTTTAGTTTAAATTTCTTCCCACAGTAGCCTTGTAATTTACTCAAGCTGAACAGCTTGGGACTTTGTTTTTCGACATCCCTTGTTTGAATATCTGTTACGATACCTTTATTAGAGTTCAGATCGCTACAAATCAAATTGATCTTGTCATTCTCATTCAACGCAAATTTGTCCTTTAAAGATAGTTTCAATCCATTAACATTCGATTCAACCGCATAATATTTTTCGGGAATGAAATGTTCGATTGCAACTTGCCTGTTATATATTTCAATGACGATTGGACAGATTACTCGCCCAATGTTTAACAGACTGTTCGCTTTTGATGAAACATCTCTTGTTAAATTGATACCTAGAAGCCAGTCCACATACATACGTGCAACACCTTCGTTGTATAAATTATTGTATTCTGAATCAACCTTACGTTGGTTGAGCTGTGTAACAATCGTTTTATCTGTTTGATCTGGCAACCAAAGTCGAGTGATGCGTTTTGATCTATCCTTTAACCCAGAACGTAAAATCAAACGTACAATAACCTCACCTTCCCGGTCTGCATCTCCTGCACAAATGATTTCATCCGTTTTATTATCATTAATCAGAGCACGAATTACATTAAACTGTTCTTTGACACCTTTATCCTTTTTTAACTGGAATTTAAAAGGATTAGGATAGAATGGTAAATTCTCATTCCATTTGATTTTTTTACCAAAATAATTATCCATATTCTGCAATGTCAGCAAATGTCCATACGCATAGGTCACGATATAATCCCCAACAGTGATATAGCCTTTGTTGTTCATAACATTTGTGTTCTGGCTTTTGCTAATTGCAGTAGCTATCGTTCTTCCCAAGCTTGGTTTTTCTGCAATAATAACCTTCATGAGCTAAACCTCCGCCATACACATATTCAAAATCTTTTGAGAGAAAGTCATATCCTGTTTAAACTTTGGCTGAAAAATAATTGTGTATCGTCCACCTGCCTGCACTCCAATAACTCCAATATATTTTTTTTCATTCAAATAATTCATGTAGCGATTTAAAATGACATCTTTCTTCTCTTCCGGAATCACGATCCAACTTTTATTGCAGTAAGGTAAATTTCCTTCTGCCTGTAAAAGCACTTTTTTTATATCCGTCAATTTAAATTCAAATGCATTGATTTGCCAGTTTTCCTGATATTTTTCCAATGTCATTAAATCTGTATTACCTTCCCGAACAGGACATTCAAACTGCCATTTAACAGCTCGTCCTTTATTGTTGTAGCTTTTCCAGAAAGCATCCTTTAATTCTTTTTCAGTTAAAAACATATATTTATCTCCATTCTAAAAAAAAGCCACTATGGCTTTTAAATCTATATTTATAATATTGTGTTCTCCCGTACTAATAAAACGAGTGGTCAATTGCATATTTACTTTCGCTACCATGCAAACGTTTGTTAAAGTCATCAAATTCTGTAATGGTACATTATATCACTTATCCTTCACAACCATCAAAAATTGTGCTGTACTACACCTTTTTTTAAGTTCCATTAAATTATTTAGAACCTTCATAAACATGTGAGATATCGTTGTACTACAACCTCTAATCAATGGCATTACAGACTACTATAAAATTTTAACCTCTCCACGAATGAAGAAAATATGATTCAAGTTCATCTGTACTTTCGATATTACTATCAAGGTCCGTGAAACGGCCTTATATATAAATTAAGGCAAACTGCCTTAAGAATTTTCTAATTCAACATCCAGTTTACGCAAGGCCTTAGAACGTATTTTTTCAATCTCGATTTGATAGTCATAATAGGCAATCATAGCATTTCTGATATCATGTAAAATCCTGCCTGCTTGCATTTTATCTCCATCGGCTTTCTGCAAAACATTTAATGCGATCAGGCATCCATTTTGTTTATTCCCTCTTTCGAGTTCCACATCTGCTAGAACCTCTTCCTCTAGCTCTTCCAAAGAATATTTATTCAACATCTCTTCTGCTAATGTAAAATCCATAACTTCAAATTCTCTGTGACCATAATCAGTAAATAATATTTTCTGAGATTTTAGAAATTTTTCTTTTAACTCTCTTGATCTGATCTTATTCCATTCTTTTAATTCATTTGCATCCATTGCAATTTCACTCCTTTCTTTTACAAATTTATATCTACCTATATTTTACCATTTTGAATTGGCAAAAATGCTAGATTTTTGTGCGAAATGACAGGCAATACTGAAACTTCCCACTAATCCAGTAAGTCTAACATTTGTTTTTCAAGTTCTTCCTTTTTGCGTTCCAATTCTTCAGATGTTTTGACCATCTTTTTTAGATCGTCAATCTGTGAATTGATTTGTAAAATCTCAGGGTCCGTTTTTACAATCAATTCAATCTGTTCATCTACCTTTCTTTGTCTGTCTTTTTCTAAGACACTGATTCTTGCTTTTAATTTTTCAATCGTTGATTTTCTAGCCATATTTTATATCTCCTTTTCTTTAATACATTTGTCTTGCATAAGCTTCTCTTTGAGCGTTACGTGTAGCTTCCTGCACTTTCTGCTTTATATCCAAATTTGCATAATAAGCAGTCTGTATAGCATTGCTCATATCATTTACAGTCGCATGACATATCATGTTTGATCTTCTCTGAAAAACAGATTTTATAATCTTTTTTCGAGAATTTCGTTTCATGCTCTTTTTTGGTTTTTCGTCATGGACTTTGTTTACTGCGTATTCATTGGAATACTTTTTAGAATTGATTTCCCAATCCAAATTTGTCTTTCTGTTTTCTAACTCATGTAGTTTCTTTTTATCTTTTTCAATGCTGTCAACATCTTTTCTGCCATTAACAATCGTTTGTAAAATCATATTTCCTAAACGTGTTTCAAGCTCATACATCTTTCTACGATAATACTCGTCCTGTCTTTTTTCATCATTGCCTTTACCATGTACAATACCGCCATCCTCATCTTTGTACTCATCATTACCCGTACCATAAAGTTCCTGCTGCATTTCCTGTGTTTCTTCTAAAATATTACGATATTCGTCCACAAATGGTTTTATTGCGTCCAGTTTATAGATATCTTCAATGATGTCACGAATCTGGTTATGAAATGGACGGATATTTTTTGAATTGTATTTCATGCTTCCCTTTTCTGGAAGTACATTATTTAATGCAATCAGCTTTTTATAAATATGTTCCAGACCTTTCTGAGAACTATTTGACCTTTGTATCATATCTTCATAGCCACGCAGCATATCTTTACTGAATCCTATTCCATATAAGGAATCCATTAAACGATTCATAGCTTCATCACGTTTCACATACAGCAGTGTATTGATTTCCATTTCACTTGCAATAGACGATCTAAGGTGATCTATCTGATGTTTAGATAGAGTCTGTTTTCGCTTTGTTTGTTTCTTTTCGTAAAAATTAATGTGACAATGTGGATTGTCCGTATTTGTATGATATGAAGATGTCCAAATAACATTATCAGGTTCTAGGTTCATTTTCTTTAAAATTGAATTCATAGATTTTGCAATCAGCTTATCCATGTTTCTTTTATCAATAATTTGATTTTTTACCGCAAAATCATGCTCAAAAGAAATTATCATTCCATACAATACAGGTGGTTTGTACTGGTCACATATCATCTGCATCCGTAATGCGTCAATAGGCTTACCACCGTTTGTTATACTGCCTGCACTCCCTAATCGGTAATCCGCATAATTGAATGCTTTGTCTGTTGATACTAATGTCTTATCACACGCTTCATCACGGTCACAGTATTCAAAAGCATCAACTGTATTTACTGTGTTATTTTTTTCTACCGCATTGAGATTTTTGTTGGAGTACTGTGTATGTTGGAATCTATATTTGACAATTATACCTGCCATAGATTAACTCCAAGCATCCGAAAAAGCATTATCGTTATCAGTGATTTCAATCTCATCTAAATTTCTTTTCACTTCATCCAAATCTTTATCATCACCGTTTGAATCAATAGACCATAACCATTGAATAAATTCATCAGATTTCATGTAACTGCGAATAATAATCTGTACCGGAATTTTTGATTCAATGAGATCAATCTTTTTTAAATAATCAATAACATGAGTAAAAACAGCACCTTCCAAATCGCCACGTGTTGACCAGTACCAGTACATATTTTTTGACAACAACGGTTCTTCTTTTCCGGCACCTTTAGGTGTAATCTGAGATTCTCCATCCAATCGAAGTTTGATTCCAGCAGCCGCCATTATTGAATAAGACAATACAATGTATCGTGGGATCGCATATTCAGCAGGTTTCTGGTTTTTAAGTACTTCAACCTCGTCATGTTCCATTTCCTTGTACCATGGATACTGTGAACAGTCTGGAAGATTTACTTTCATTGGCATCATATTTAACCGAGAAACTAGAATATCTTTACCACTTGATCTGTCCGTATGCATCAGTTCATCAGCACGAATTAATTTTCGTGCCTGTGTATCAGAAACCTGAGATGACATACCTGTCATTCTTCCCTGATTGTCTGCATTTGTAGTTCTGCTTACTGTTTCTAGGTAGTTCTCACCAATCTTTTTTGACATTTCTTCACATGAGTCATAATCGTTACTAGAAATAAAAGTCCATAAAGCACAGTTACTTCTTAGAATGGTTGCAATGTTATCGTCGTATGTTTTGTTCAGCTGTCTAAAATCCTGCAAATAGATATGGAACAGTACCCTTCGTGAAAGAGATACTGTGAACAGTTTGTCAATATCATCAATCTTTGGCATATTACCAAACTCATCCAAAATAAAATGGACTCTTCGTTTCAATTTCCTACCTGGCATTGTATTTGCTTCAAAAACCAAGGCTTGATATGCGGAAGAAAAAATCATTGATGCAATCGAATTGTAAGTCTTTTTTTCATCTGGATTGACAACAAACAATGCTTTTTTTCCATTTACGTAAGTGTGAAAATCAAAGTCACTGTCACTTAAAACACGTGCAACTTTCTGCCCAGTAAACTTTTCCAATGTAGCCAATGCCGACACCATAAAAGATCCACGTGTCTTATCTGGAGAGTTTCTAATCGGAGCAAAACTTTTCTTGGCAGGTGTACCCTCATCTAAAGAATTCATGAAAGCTGACAAAATCATTTGTTCCCTTTTATCAATTTTGATTTCTTCACCTTGCACCGCCAAAGTTTGATAAACCGAATAGTAGTTTTTCTTCGATTTTGGTATTGGTGCGGTAGCTACGGCAAGTATTAAAGATTTGATTAAAGCCTTTTGACCTTCAATCCAGATAGGTTCACCAACACCATTATCAACGACTAAAGAAGTAACCTGATCTTCGGCATACTGCTCGGCATCATCCGTATTACCAAGCTCAGTTTGATAAACAATAGCACCTAACGGATTCCATTTATCAGAATACTGAGAGTTTCTCAAATCAATACACATTACTTCATATCCACGTTTTTCAAGGTACTTATGAAAGTCCTGATACATCTCTTTTTTTGGATCATTGAAAATCATAGCTTCATCTGCCATGCTTGCAAGCATGACAAGCTGACGTACAATCTTTCTCGATTTACCAGAACGAGTTGCACCTAGACAGAGATCATGAACATCCCCTGTTTCATATAAAAGCTCATGATTATTAATCATGTTTATAGGAGCACCACCAACCTCCAAATGTTGCGAAGTATCTAAAGGTGCAACAGCAAACATCTCTTTCTGTTCCGCCATTGTTGCCCAGCGAATCAAAGACAAGTTTTTCGTCTTGCCTGTAAAATTTAGTGAGCCAAGAACAAAATAGAAACATAATGCCCACATACAAATACCAGTAATTGCTATATTTTTTTTGTGAATCTGAAGTATCTCAAGCATAGAGTAATGGTTCATTAAAAGTATTGTTTCAATCAAATAAAATATTACAAATGCGACCAGAAACATGATTGGAAACAACACAGCCAAAGAAATATATAAGCTTTTATGACTGGTATCAAAAGAATCAATATTATCTTTTTTCGACATTAAAAAAGACTCCTTTCTAAAGAAATTAAAGAAAAAGTGTGAACACAAGGCTATTTATACCTTGAAGCTCCACTTTTAAGTCAAGAAAAATGAACAAAAGTTCAAAAACTAAGAAAATGCACCTTAAAGGCTTATTTAGCCTTCAGGGAGCACTTTTTAAAGAAAAAGGAATGAACATTTTTTGAACAAAGTTCAAAAATCAGACAAAGAAGAAAAACGCAGGATGAAGGCATAAATAGCTTGCAAACACTGTTTGCAAGACCCTTAAAAGTTCATCGAATCCGATGTGCTTATCCTGATGACTTTTAGAAGCGTATTTTGTTCACTAAAATAGCGAATAAAAGTCCAACAAAAAAGTGCTCCGTTTGAACCACTTGAGCACAGAATAAGAAGATTAATTATGGATGACAAACTAGGAAGATATTTTTTATTTGAGTACATTGAAGTACGAAAAAAGAATATCAGGAATTGTTTGGTTTCACAGAAATTAAGGTACTTAATATCTGTGTTCATCCAAATTTTATAGAAAATAAAAAGGTACAATATTGTATCAATATGAGAATGAAAAACAGTCCTGACAGTTAACTGTTCATGTACTGTTTTTCAAGTTTTTTTATTTTCGATTGTGATAATTTAGGTAAAGTATAATCAACCTGCGATACATTAAAACCATTCATTAGAATGGTTTTAAGTTCGTCTGTATCGTAGGCTAAGAAACCTAACTGTTCCTTTACAATACGATCACAGAAATAAAGATGTGAAGCGTAAGGTTCGTCCATAAAGAACACAACATTTGTTTCAGGATGAAGCAGTTTCACATACTTACAGATGTTAATGCACGTAGGATCACTGTACCATGATTTTTGTATTAAGAGTAAATAAATATCTTTTATACCATCCACTGGATTAAAAGCCAAGTTGATAAAATCCTTGTCCAATACATGAAAATTGTCAAACTCATCTTCTGAAAAAAGACTTCCAATAACAGCATCATTCTCGCTGTATTTTGGAAATGCCATGTTTAATTTTCGATAAAGATACTTATCACAAAACATAACGATTTTCATTTCAATCACCTCCTAGATTAATACTTTTTAGAATGTTTAATGTTAGTAAGATATTGTTCGATATCGGTACGTAATTCATTTGAATTCGTTCCATATTTATCATCAAGATACTTCAATATAAGAGTATCCATATCATGTGCATGAGAAAGCTTGTCCATCTCCTGCACAAATGTATTTACAATTGCTTCACGTACATCATTTATGATTTCATTTGAAACATTGGACTTTGCAATCTCATTAACAGTGTATTCAATACAGTATTTTATAGTTTCTGAAACACTACTAAACCCTTTTACATTTTTTAAATTTAATAAAGCCAAACGCATATCATTTGTGTATAGGAAAGTTGATTTGTAGATGTTGTTCCTTGTGAGTGATAAATAATCTATTTTTAAAATATCAGCCAATTTATAAAGCAAAGACTCATCAACATAATCCACCTTGCAGGATTCAATTCTATGATATTTTAATCTTGAAACATTTGCCTTAATTGCAACATCTTCTTGAGTCAATCCAAGCCTGATTCTTGCATTTTTTAACTTCTCAGCTAATTCATTATCAACTGCAACACTCTTTACACTTGCCATTTCTATCACCTCCAAAATGAACTGTTGAAGTTCAAATTAAATTTAAAATCATAATAAAATAATTATTTTTTGCTGACCTTATCCTTTCGCTCATCGTATCTGCCCATTGCTTTTTTTATGCATGAACAGTACAGCTTACTGTAATAAAGATAAGTGACGATGCAGTAATCTTCGTCCTTGAATTTGCAAACACTTATTTCATTTTCTAAGTTTATATTTGAACCAGATATGTCATTGATATTCTGTATCAGTGTATATATTCTTCGTACCCAGTATTCTTTTTCAAATCTGCCTTGGTATCGATTATGCATCCCCATTCTCCTTTCATTAGTTCAAAAACACACACTCATATCCAATTAATTCACCATTCTCATCGAGTGCAGGATTGACTGTGTAATTCTGTGAACTTTCATGTCCATAATTGTCTGCTTCCGCCATTGCACGTATAGCAATTTGGTCATAATCAGAGAACAAAAATACTTTATTTTCCTTTTTAGGTGCGTTACTCAATGCACCGTTTTGTTCTCCTTCCGGTGTGTAATTTACAGTTTTTACTTTTTTTAAAGTCAATTCCTTCTGTACAAAATGTCCCTTATCATCTGTTAAGATGTAAATGACTTTAACACTCTTTTTACCTTTGTTTTTGACATTATATGCAAGATGTTTTTTATCATTGATATCCATACCATGATAATCTTCAGCTTTAATCACATAATAATATGGATTAAAATTATCTTCCGCTACAGTCCTTAGATCCTTGTCCACAAATACAAGTTCTGGTTCATGACTTTTCTGTATACGAGTATAAATATCATAACCCCCAAAGCATACAATTATCAGGACTACAATTCCTATTAAAATCTTTTTTAACATATTTTTATCATCTACTTTCCATAGAAACCATTCAATCTGGTTCCCGCACCAAGGGTACGTTCTGCCCATTCTTTAACGTTCTTCCATTTCTGACAACGGAAGCCATATTTTGGTTCGTTTCTGTTTGCGTTGCATTCCGAAATCACAACAGAACCATCTACATCTACTCCTTCGATAAATGCAACGTGCATAGTTCCACCGCTCGATGAAGTAATCGAAACGATGGATTTAGGAATCGGATTGTTGATATCTTTTGAATACTTACCACTGCCAGGTGCTACATGATCTACCGTTAATTTTTGATCCCAGTTTGTCGGCAATGGATAAGGTGAATCATGATAATTTACATCCCAGTATCGTCCAGAAGCATATGATGAACATATCATTTTGTTAAATTTACCTGTTATTGATTGATTTGTACATGCTACACCATATGGCCACCACTGTGGCTTATTTACCGCACATACGTTAGGGTTTCCTTCGTTAATATCGGCACTGTAAGTGTAGTACTTTGAATCAAAATCAATCATTACACCTTCTGCTGTAAGTATTCCACCAGAGCCTTCAGATTCACACGCTGAGTCTGTACTTGAGCCTGTATGAGTATCACGTATCATGTCATAGATGGTCTTGTAGGTTGTACTTGTATAATGCAGTCCGTCATTTGTTTGAATATTTCCTAAAAGTGAAGTATATGTATCAACATAAACGATTTTCTTTCTCAGATTCTTTTTGAGATATGTATTAAATTTTTCGATCTGGCTGTTTTTTATAACATAGTTTCCTGCACATTTTGCTTCGTCGACTGGGTTGACTGACATAACCACAATACTTTTTGCTTTCTTCCAGTCTGAGTCAACTAATGCATTCAACTTAGTTACATATTTTTCGTAGTTATTCAGATCATTGACACCTAGATTGACAACAATGGTATCTGTATCTTTCAATTCCTTGTTCACTTTACTGATTGCTGTATTTACAAGCCAACTGTATCCTTTTCCTACAGAACATATCCACTTGTTCTTTCCTTCGGTGATGACACTTTGCATACCTACAGTCCGTGAATCGCCTACCCATAAAATACGACCACTTATGCCAGTTGAAGCAGAGTCCGCATCCGCACTCTGTCCACGAAACTGGTTGTATACTTTCATGCTGTACTGCGATCTTCTCTCTACAGTACAAGATACATAAGAAGTGTTGCATCGTTCAAAGCAGTTCATGAATGCTTCCGTGACCTTGGTAACACTGTTACTCTTTTTCAATTCTTCAGTGTTCTTAAAATAAGTGGTTCCTCTTACAGACCATTTGAAAGTTGGCAACTGCTGAATACAGAGAAAGTCAAGCTGTAATTTTAAATCACTCGTTTCCTTTCCCTGCTGTGCAGCATAGTTTTTTAAAGCTGTTTTATAGCCTTGTGTTGTCCATTGAACAAGTCCGTAACCAGCTCCGCCAATCTCAGAAGCACCCGGCTTGAATCCACTTTCAGCATACATATTTCCCATGATGCCTGCGGTCGCTTCATCCGAATACCCAGAAGCTTTAAAGTAGTTCCAGATTGCTTTTTTATTTTCTTCAACAGTACCATCTGATGATACATCAATACTGCCAGTCGCTTCAGATGAACATTTATCTTCCTGATCCATCATTATCATCTGTGATAAAACGATAGGTGGTATCATCATCGTTGCAACAGTTACTCCTGTGGCAATACCGATACATGCTTTCTTTATTTTTTTCGCATGTTTTATTAGACTTCCCATTATTTTCTATCGTCTTTCATTCGTGTGAATTTAGCAAAGGCTTCATCCCCAATTTGAATACGAACTCGCATGGCTGTACTTGTTCCAATCTTGGCATAGCATTCACCAATATTGGCAAACTGCACGAATTCCTGTTCTGATTCTGGAATCAAATGTGTTTTCTTGAAGTATTCGATACCCTCTGCACCTAATCCAAAATAAAACTGGTATACGGAGTTTTCAATGATGGCTTCACCCTGTTCCTTTACCGAATCTTTTAAAACATCACTAATCTGCTGAGTTGCGGGAGTTAAACCTGCCATGTACTTACGAACACGTTTGATAACTGTCTGGAAATACATCATGATGTCAAGATAACGAGGATCCATAATAACTGAGAATTCATCCGCATAAAGCTGTTTTCTGCGGTTGAATGGGTCAGAGATGATATCTGTCCAGATATAAGACAATACGTTGTAATACTGCGTTGCAAGCACTCGTGAGCCTGTGTTATCCTGCAATGCACTTAAATTAAAGTTGATAACATTTGCTGATAAATCTACGTTCGTATGACCATTGAAAAGGTTGGCATCGGCACCATAGGCAATCGGCTCTAAGAATGCTAGACAAACCTTATGACGTTCGATTTCCGCACGATCAGGATGAGGTTGCTTTTCAATCTCTTTCAGCCATAGCTGAATCGTGTCATAAACATCTGAAAAGATAGGATAATCTTCACTTTTGAAATTATCCAGAATATATTGAGCTGTTGTCTTAAAATCTATATTAATAAGCCCGTAAACGTGTGTTAAAGCACGTTCAATCAAATTGGCATGAAGGATACCAATCTCATCAGAATCACCTTTATACGCATTTAAAAACGATCTCAGGAAGCGGATATGCTGTTCAAGCGGATAAATCTGATCTAAAGGTACTTTGCCATCCCCTGTATCACTGTCAGGAACGTTGAAACGTATCTGTAATGGATTGATACGACCTTTCTCACCATTTGAGCAGTCGATATTTGCACCACCTAATTCGTATGTTAGCTTATTCAATTCCTTACCTTCTACATCCAGAATATATTGCTTGTAGCCTAGACCACAACGATTGTAGATCAGCCACATCAAAAAGAATGTTTTACCCATACCGGAGTTACCGACAACAAATTCGTTGTAGTTGGAACGATCGTCTTTCTTCGTAAAGTTGTCATAGAAAACAACACCATTAGTTTGTATCGTATTACCAATATATACCGGAGGATAATGAACATCCTGAGAATACTGTGTAGAATCATATAAAGCTTCGAAAACAAACGGATACATCCACCCTAGTGTAGCTGTAGTAGTTGTTTTGTAGAATCTGTCTTTTAATTCATAATCATATAGAATCGGAGCTGTACAGTTAAATAATTCCAAAGGTTCAAACACACCATCGCTAAATTGAATCCCCATCGAAACAAAAGAATCATCTAAATCCTTACAAATTTCATTGACCTGCTGTACGCTGTCTCCTTTGATACGCAAGAATACTGTGAAATCAAACGGTGTATCTCCTTCAGCCACCATCTTTTCAACCATTGTCTGTGTCTTATCAAACTGTTTCATCAGTTTTGACTGAGTAGATGCATCTTTTGCTTTCTGCATATTGCGTTCGATATTATGAATTTCCTTATCAAGACTTTTTGTTAATGCTCCACTTTCAGCTGGCTTGAAATGCATAGAAAAATCAATATCACCTGCTGTAGCTAAATAACTCATTAATGCAAATGCCGGTTCTTTTCGATAAATGTGAATGAATTTTGTTCTACAAAACACTCTGTCAAGTTCAACACATTGTCTAAAGCCTACATCTACCATACCAATGCGTGTTGGATATAAATAATCCATTATATCATCGGCTTCTTTTGCCATTTCAGTAAACAATTTCGATGCCTGTGGGTGATAGAAGTTATAGATTACAAGAAATGTATCCATAAAATCTAATATGCTTGTCTTTTGGTAAGAACCAAGTGTAGCAACAATTTCCTGGCATCTCTGTTCTAATTGAAAAATATCCTGTCCTTTTAGGATAAACACAAAACAGCGATCCACAAGTTCTTTCGTCAATGCTGTATATTTCAATCTTCTTTGTGCTTCATCCAGAATTTCATATCGAATGCGATCCTGTGGGTTTGATAAGTTTAAATTATCTTTAAAATACTGGAAATCAGCTACATATCCATCCACATCCGCACCAACCATATACGAATAGATTTGACCTGCACCAATCGAATTGTTGAAGATCCTTGAAAACGCACGTATAAATGCATACTGGTCATTGTCCTTGAAACCGAAAATATTTGTTCCTGCTGTACGAACCATCATGATATAGTTTCCATCAAGGTCCTTGAACATATTCTTTTCTTCGTCATATGTAAAAGGAATGGCATCTCTGATGTCAAATCTATCAATCTTAGGCTGTTTTTTCTTTTTCTTTTTTTTCTCCTTTTTGGAGTTTTTGATACTATCGTTGACAAGTTTCTGTTTTTCTTTAACAGGATCTATATCCTTATTTTTATTTTTTCTTTTAAAAATCCCAAACATTTATGTACTCCTTTATATTAAAAAAAGAATGGCTCAATCGGTCATTCTCTGCTTTCTTTAAGTTAAGGCAGATTGCCTTAATTTTCATTTGACAATCTGTTTTCCTGAATCATATTCTGATATTCAATCCATTCCTTTGAATCCTCATCAGGATTTGTTTTGACTGTACCATGTGTTCGTTCCTTCGGAATGTAAAAGTATTCCTTCGGCTGTTTATAACGGTAGTTATACCACATCTGTATATGCTGGATAATAGATAAATGATCTGGCATTTCGACAAGCAGAACACCTACAAGAGCAAACATAGCAACTCCCATAATCAATCCAATAAAATCATTGAAAAAGAATTTTACTGGATAATACACTACAAGGTATCCTGCAACCATGAACACACAATCCAAGCCAGAAAATTTCCAAATCAAAATCGGCTTGACGGATTCTTTGTCAACGATGATTGTAGTTTTATTGTATCCCATTATTTTTTACCTCTGCTTTCATTATTGCTGTTTCTATTTCCTAACGAATTTCGAATTTCACCACTGCTTTTCATTTTATATGTACGTACACCTGAAGTACTTGGATTTTGAGCTTGACTGCGAGGTTTAGTATTACCATTTGTACCAGACGATCTAACAGCAGGCTTTGTGCTTGATGAAGGTCTTTGACCTTGTGGCTGCGGCTTTGGACCTGAAGATTGTGCTCCGCCTAAACTGTTACGTGTTGATGCACTGCCATGCATCTGGAAAGAATGAGCACCACCTGTACTGCCACCAACACCAGAAGAACCCCCAGAACCTCCGCTTGTTCCGCCTGAACTTCCTCCACCAGAAGCACCGCCACCACCGGAATTAAAAGAAGTGTAATTTGGTGTGAATGTATCACTTCCACCACCATCACCCGACTGGTCACTACCTCCACCAGAGAAACGATTACCTAAATCACTTAAAAACATAGGCACTGGTCCTCGTTGATGTACTGGATCGCCTATCTGAGCACCGGTTTCTGGGTTAAACGCTGTAGAATCTGAACCTCTGAAAGCCGATAATCGTCTTTTCTGCATTGAGCCTGTTTTTTGACCTGCGGAGTTGAAAGAATCCGTTCTTTTCTTACCGCCAATGTTTGCCATACCACCTGCTCTTGTACGTTCAATAGTACCACCAATACCAGAAGCCAGCTGATCGTTTCCAAAAATAGCTCCACGGATACCACCTTGTCTACCAGTAACACCACCCATATTCATGGAATTACCTAATGTAGCACCTTTGATACCACCATTACGATTACCATTGCTGTCTGGATTGCCAAAAATAGCACCACGTGCTCCACCAACTCGGTTTCCTTGACCGTTGACATCACCTAAAATCTTGCCACGTGCTCCACCTTCCAAGTGTCCTGTGTGTGGATTGTTGCGACCAATCACCGAACCAACAGCACCAGTTACCAAGCTTTTAGCCATGCCAAGACCACCTCTGAACTGATTTAAAGTATCAAGAATACCAGAAGCATATCCACCAATCATAGCCTGCACAAAGTTCGGTGCGGTCATGATAAGAGAAAACGCACCAAAATAAAGTGCAACGGACGCTACTGGCATGGTTGATGTTGCTGATGATATAGATTCGAGAAGTCCTACAAACAGTGACAACAGAAATATCTGTGTCAGATTCTGTGCCCATGCTCCAAATATCGTCGCTTTCCATACATTAAATGCCTGTGGATTTTGGTAATTTGTCATACTCGTGCAGGCGAGAGGTCCTATGACATAATAAAAACCTATGGAAATGACTCGCACTGCAATCTGTATACATATGACAAAAAGCATTACTACATATACACACATTCCAATAATTGCCATAAATATACTAAAGTCCCATACGTAATTATCACCATCACGTTTTGTAATCTTTAATTCATTTTTGTTGTACTGTTCTACAAACTTTGAAGCCCCATAATCTCCATCTTTAGGCAAACCTCCAAACGAAATCAAAACAGATTCAATCAGTGAGTCACCTAACTGAGATGTTGCTGAATCCGACTTTATTTCGTTTGTCAGATTTACATTTAAAATTGCTTTTGATGCATCCTGCATGACTGGATTGACAATTTTTGTGATCCCTACAGTCAGTGAACAGGCAATTGCAATACCTATAGCAGTATTGCCGAGTTTCCTATGTATATCCATACCTGCATCATCATCACGTATCATAGCTGAAACAATCTCCCATGTGATCTTAGCCGGAATTGCAAGAAACATCAGTGCTAATGAACAGTTAAAAGCAGTCGATAAAAACTCATTGTGGGAAAACAGGTCAAGACCAATAACACCATTTACAATCGAATTCAAAAGTGAATTGACCATACCTAAAAGACCACTTAAAATACTCCAAAAAAATGACTGTAACAGATCCTGTGCACCACGAACAACATTATTTTTTACACCTTCAATCAATCCACTGAAAAGATAGTGGTTATTTGGAAGTGTTGCCACAGCAAACATTACATTATGTATCATATAATCATCCTTTCTTAGAATGCTACTTGTATAAGCTTTATAAGCAATACTGCTGTACCTAGTCCAGCAAAAAATGCTTTCGTAAGATCAAAGGCTGTAAACATTTTTTCCACTTTTTTAGGCAAAGCTTTATCAATTCTTTCAACAATTGTCTGCATGGATTCAGATTTATTTATTAATCCTTTTACATCATTTGATAAACCTTCCACCTGTTCAAAAGAAGCTTTTTTCATCGTTTGCTTCTTCATCTGTTCCTTTAACAAACCTTCCATAGAAACAACAACACCATATGTTTTAGCACTGGCTTCTTCTTTTCTAAAATCCTGTACAGAAGTATTTGTATCTTTGGCTATCGTTGTTAAATCGGATAAAGATTCCATGATCTCACTGTTATCTACATGAACACAGGCATTTGATTCATTTTCATCCGCTGTGTCATGGTACAAATCATTTGTTGTATCCTGTTCTTCATCCATAGTTTCAACTTCTGTGTATTGTTCACGCTTTTTATCAAAAAACCAAACATAGAATTGCTTTAGAAGCGATGAAACATTGGATACATTAAAATTTCTCACATCAATGTCATTTTTTTCCTTATCAAACCAATCCATAAACCCACATACCTGTTTCGTGTTTTCCAGATAACCAATAACATTTTGATAATAGGTAATGATAATATTATTATCTTTATCCCATCCAAGTTCACTGATTTTCTTTTCGATCGGCTCAAATTCAAATTTCTTTTCCAGAGCCACTTTCGCAGTTTCAAACTTATTTTCTTCCATTACCGGCATATTTCTTATCCTCCTTGTAATATATGCACCTCAAAAATTAAGGCACATTGCCTTAATTTTAAGATTTATAGAACAACAGAATAATTTGTCCTATAAATCTTAAAAAAGAGAGTAGCGAAAACCCGCAACCCTCTTTATTTAAAATTAACCTTTCATAAATAATGTTTTGAAGATGTTAATCAACACTGGAATAATAAACACGAAAATCAATCCTATAAATACACCTTTAGTTTTCTGTGAATACATTTGATCTTCCTGTGGGCCTGCAAACATCTCACGAATTTTGTAGTATGCAGCGAAGCATCCTGCTCCTAATACTGCAATCGCCTGCAAGAATGTCTGTAAAGATGACAACGCAGGATTAAAAACTTCAAATAATTGACTCCAAGCTCCCATAAAAACCTCCTTATAAGCTCATCATAAAGCTGACAACCAACCCAGCAACGATACCGATAACAATACGTACCAATAAAGACTGACCACCTTCGATATCTTTTTCTTCTAATGGTTTTTTTAAGAAAACCCAAGAAACAAGTGTCATCATGGCAATGTCAAAAATAGTAATTGCAAGATTCATAAGTATATCCTCCTTTTAATTTAAAACAAGTCGCATTCCAAGATAGATGCCATTGCTATCCTGTAATGGTGTACATGACCCTGAACGTCCAGATGCCATTAATGCGGATTGACAGGCACTTGGGGCTGATGACATGTCATAGCCCTGTGAAAACAAATAATCCCTTGTAACAGGTGTACTGCTACTTGGCTGTTGGGTCTGGACGGAAGAATTAGATGTTGCAGGTGAATTTGATACATTGTTATTTGTATTTGTCGAAGGTGCCTGAGTCTGCTGACTTTGCTGTTGTTGCTGTTGTCTTTCCGCTTCTCTTTGCTTTTCTTCTTCCTCTGCTTTTTTCTTTTCTTCCTCTTTTTTTCTTTCCTCTTCTTTTTGCTTTTCTTCCTGCTCTTTTTTTGTGTCTTTAATAATAACTGTTAATTTTTTGGATGCTGTGTTTCCTGATGTGTCCCAAGCTTTGATTACTAACTTATAAGTCCCTGCCTTATTTTTATTTAATTTATCAATGTTTTTGACTTTTACCTTTATATCCTTGGACGCATCATAATTGTCCGACACAGAATAATAGTTGTTGATACCTTTCATTTCGCTTACTTCAAAAGTCAAGCTATTGTCCTTGACCTTGATCACAGGTTTGACACTATCAACAATATTTGCTTCTACTGTGTATTTTTCATCGCCAATCGTATAGATCAGCTCCTGCTTGCCTAATTTTTCCAGATCCCCTTTTTTTAACGATGGACAGACCATTGTAATGTTACTTACATGTATCTTGTTCCCGTCAATAGATGAGCCGGATATTGGGTATGAATCAATACGCTTCACATACTCTGCTGTATTTACATCCTCATCCCCTAAATCAATACGGATTGAATCTTGAAAAATCACATCATGTGTCTGAGGTGTAGACGAGCTACAGCCAATAAGTGTCAAAAACATCATTAAGACACAACATAATCGTTCTATTTTTTTCATAAACTCCCCCTTACACATCAATTTAAAACATTAAAAAAGTCCTCACCATGAGGACCTATCATCTAATCTTAATCTATTTAGGTATATCAAACCCCTTTCAGTTATTATTAATTAATCACCGCATTTAATCAGTCACTGCAACAAAAAAAAGTCCTGTCAGGGTACAGGACTTGAACTATCTGGACTTACATCATGTGGAAAAAAGTCGATATAAGACATGAAAGCCAGAATATAAACTAATGCAAAACAATTAGTTTACTTTGTCTTTTAATGATTTTGAAGGTCTGAATTTAACGTTTTTAGACGCTTTGATTCTGATTTTTTCCATTGTTACAGGATTGATACCGTCACGTTCTCCACGTTCAGTGACTTCAAATTTACCAAACCCAAAAATATCCACCGTTTCACCTTTAGATAAGGCTTCTGCCATATCATCAAAAATAGTGTTTACGATTTCATCCACGCTTTTTTTTGTAAATGTTGGGTTTTTTAAAACAATATTTTCTATTAAATCTTTTTTGTTCATTTTATTTTCTCCTTTTGTTATAAATTCCTTTTTTACTTTAATATAAGATTTAAAAAAATACAAACAATTCAATCCTTAAGGCAAACTGCCTTAAAGGCATCATCCTTTAAATATAGATTTTGATATATTTCGTTTTGCCTGGCTAATCTGATCTTTATAACGATTATAACTATCTATGACATCTTTAGGTGCATTAGGCAAAGGTTCATACATATTGTCTAAATATATCCTGTTCTGCGATTCTCTCCAGAACGTATCAAATTTGATTTTTGAAAAATCGTACATACATTAATTTCCTTTTACCTGCAATACTGTGTTGCTAATTGGCTGACTATCACCATCCAAACCAGATATAGAATTGGATGAAACTGTAAAATCAGTAGTCTTTAAACTACAATCATTAAACTTCGATTTTGTTATTTTATAATCTCCATCAGGAAGAACCACAGGTAATACACACTTGCCATTTTTAATTGTAAATGTACTAATCCACCGAACACTGTCATACATACTGATATATCCTTTTTTATCTGTTTTTAAATAGTCATTTTTATAGCTTTTCAACACCTTTCCTTTGCTGTCTAACATTTTGATTTTAAATGTTCCATTATTTTCAACAAAGTTATCATTCTTATTTTTCAAAATGATTCTTGTTGCTGACTTAATATACTGGTTGCTTTCAATCATTTTTACTGTTCCAGTTTTATCAGAAGAAAACTCATATCCATTATTTAGACGGATATATGTATATGGAATATCTTTGTTTCTAGTTACAATTAGCTCAAAAGGCTCAGTTTCATCTTCATCATCCATTTTTTCAATAATGTAAGTTCCTTTTATAAAATCATTCGATTGAAGCACTCCATTATCGTCAGACTCAAGAATTTGATAATCACTTTCCAAACCATTTTCCTGTGCCAATTCTATTGCTTCTTCTATATTTTCGTCTGCTTCTTCGTAAAAGCTTTTTGTTACACAACCATATTTAACTTTATCTGGCATTACTTCCCCATTTTCATCGGCAGTAATTGATGTGATTTTAAAACGAGAATGCATCTCGGTCAGATTTATTGTCAAATTGGTATCAATATCTGATGTCTTATAAGTAAATGTATAATCTTTAGCTGATATATTTTCTATTTTTTTACCCTTTTGTTTTAAGACGGAACTATCATCTTGTACGGAGTCGATTCCGTATTTTGAATGGATCGTAATCTTTAATTTTGTATCTTTATCAAAGGTAAAAGAATCATCACCCCCATCCACTGGATATGTTATATCCTCATCCGTCATAATTTCAGCGGTTCCCAAACCACCCGTTAATTCTATGTGCAACGTGCTTGTACTTTTAGCCTGTATACCTAAAGATGAAGTTACTAACATCATAGAGGATATCAGTCCAGTACATAAATATCTTTTTAAATGCATTCTTTCCAACACCATCCCTTCATCCTGCATATTTTATGATGGCAGCACATCATCTTTCTGATTTAAATTTCCAACAGACTTAGATTATTCACTTATCAAATTATCTACCAGTCCTTTTTTCTAAACCATTTAAAAGAAGAGTCTTTTCCAAATTGCTTTTTCGAACCTCTAGTGATTCAATTTCCTTTAATAGATTTTGCTTTAAAGTATTCAGCTGATCTAAATCATGTTGTATCTCAGTAGATTTTTTTTGTAATGTTTCAAAATGTTGCCTTTCCTGAGCGGTAAGTTCTTCGTATTTCTTATATTCCTTATACTGGCGGACATTCAAGTGTTCCTGCCGTCCGTCACCACGTTCAAACTCAAGGCCATGTCGTTCTAAAATTTCAGACATTACCTTTTCTTCAGACCTTCGCCAGTCAATAAAAGCTTTCTTTCCTGTGTAACCCATTTGTTTTAGGGCACCGGTAAAGCTGTTTTTGGTTTCCAAACCACGTGTATTTCCGGAACATACTGGAACAATATCAATGTGCGTATGGTCAATGCCGATTTGATCACGATGCGTTATCTGCTGAATCACACGGAAATTAGGGTTTCTAGATTGAAAACCACGATTGTATTCGTCCAGACATTGTTGAAGAACTGGATAGATCTCTGTAGTTTTATCGTTTATGTTGCCGAATGCCACGATATATTCATAGAATGGCTTTTCCTGTTTAGATCGGCTGATATGTTCGTAGTAGTCTTTGATTTTACGTTCTGGACGATTTTTTTTAATTTGCAATTGATTGTAATTTTCTAAAGCTGAATCGAACAGCTCGTGATATACATTTTTAATAGGTTCGTTTATGTACACAATATTCCGGCTCGATAACTCTGGTTTCCACGATCTACTATTCACTTGTTTGATTGTTCTGTCGTTGTGGTTCAAGTATCCTCGCCCTTTTACGATTGAAGCAGTAGTCATATTTTATCATCTCCTTACATTTCTTAAGGCAATCTGCCTTAAAATGTGTTTTCAACACATTTATCACATATGAAACTAACATATATATTTAGTTCCATATGCAATAAAAGGAAGGGGTATACCTTCCTTTTAAAAATTAATCTTCACTTCTGCGAATCTTGCGAACAGTTGCAATGGAAGCACCTAATGCAATAATTACTACGCCTAACATCATATACATCATGTCTTTGTTTTTAGCAGTACCAGTATTTACACTAGGCAACAAGACATTCTGGTATACGATTGAATAACGATGATTATCATCTACGTGTACTTCCTTGTCATTTACAAACAATCCTTCGTCCGTAAATTTAACCTTTACAACCTCATCCGATAACTTATATCCTTGCGGAGCACTTGACTCTTTGATATAAGTTGTTCCATAACGAATCAAGAATTCAGCAGTACCAGTTTCCTGATCACCTGCGATAGTTTCAAGTTTTGAACTTTCAGCACAGTTTTCCTGTGAATATGAAGTGAATTCAAATTTGTTTGACTTGATATTCTGTCCAGTTACACTGTCAACCTTGTTCACCAAGATACGTGGTAAAGCAGTATGTTTTGGATATACTGTTACATCATACTGGAACAATTCGTCTTCATCATCCCACGTTGGAATACCAACAATAAATGGAGTGATTGTTTCAAAATCAGCCAAATCTTCAACATAGACTAGATACACACCAACAGGAAGATCTTTGCAAGTTGCTTTCCCTTCTTCGTCCGTAGTCATTTCATAGTCGGGAGTTTCGACTTTTTTAGCCATATCCTTGGCTACTTTGTCAATCTCGTCCGCTGTTTTAATCTCATTCAAGTCCAAATCCTTGTCTGCAAAAGGTTTATATTTAATGATATATTCCCCTTTTACAATGTCAGCAATCTGAACTACACCAAACTTTACATTTTCTTTGGAAAGGTATTTATCATAAGGGTCTGTTAATTCCACTGATATCGACCCTAATCCATTATCAGGTACTTTAGTCAAATCTTCTTCAGGTAGAATTGTAACATCCCCTACTTCTGGATTATCTGTAATATCTTTAGCCTGTAGATTTAAGCATGGTACTAATACCAGCATCAAGCTCAAGGCTAAACCGATTTTCTTCAGAATCTTCATGACTTTAACTTTCTCTCCTTTCTCTTATTAAAAATAAATCTAACAATCAACATAAATACAATCAAAAATGGAAGTGCTGTAAATAACAACTCTCGCCAGCTCATCATTTCTGGTTCAATGGCTGCTTTTTTCTTTTCACTGTATGGTACACGTTTACCAGTCAAAATCAGTCTGTGCGTGTTGATTCCATACGGTGTACAAGTCAACAAAGTTGCAAGGTCCTTGCCTTCTTCTATTCCAAGAACATCAGGAGCTTCCTCTTTTTTTACGATCTCAATTTTATATATTTGGTAAGCTAATGTTTTGTTACCTACATGGATATAAAACAAATCATCTTTTTTTAATTCATCCAGCCTTGTAAAAAGCTTTGCGTTTGGCAAACCCCTATGACCCGTAAGAACAGTACGTGTATTTTCCCCGCCGACTGGGAATGATGAGTTCTGTAAATGACCTACACCATTTGACAACACATCATCACTTGTTCCGTGGTAAATGGGAAGGTCAACGCCTATCTTTGGTATCTCTATCGAACCCATGATGCCTTTACCAGTCAGATTTAAAATACTTTCGTAGTTTTCGTCTGAAAGTATTTCAGTATCAATGTTTCCAACCGATGCACCTCTAGTTTGAAATAACATATCATTGTACTTTTGAGCCGATTGTATCTGCTCTTTGACTTTTGATTTGTCAGTTTGTTTTACTTCACTTTCATATGTGGATATCATGTTGTTTTGCTGAATACCACTATGAATACTTGAAACAAGTGGAATCGAACATAATCCTATGCCAATGATAACAAGGATACGTACTGTCCAACTCGTTTCTTTAATTGCTTTAATAATCGACTTCAAAATTCAGCACCTCCAAAAATGGAAGGTGGCAGTACTGCCATCCTAACCATTTTATTTATTTTTTAATTAGTCTTTTTTGTTTTTACGTTTTTTATCTAATGCTAATGCACCAACTACTGTGATTGTACCTGCACCTAAGCAAATCATAGTTAAGTTAGAACCAGTGATTGGTAATTTAGTTCCTACATAGTTGACAACAGTGATGTTAGCAGAACCATCTGTTACATCTGTTTTTAAGTTAGTGTCGCTTTCTTTGTAAGCACCATTTAAGAATTCTTTAACATGAGCAGTTGCTTCTAATTTCTGTAATGTTTTTTCAGTAGCACCTTCACCGGCATTGTAGTTATTACGTTCATCAGTGAATGTTGGTTTGATTGTGATTACGATTGGATCTAGAAGTTCTCTGTATCCAGCAGGAGAATCCGTTTCTTTTAAGTAATATGTACCTTGATCTAAACCTAGGATAGTAAATACACCTTTTGCATCGGATGCCATTTCAACAGCATTACTTGGTCTTGTACCACCCGTGTGGTCAGTACCACCTAATGAATCACGGTTCATAACAACATAGCCATCCGCTGTTTCTTTCACATAAACTTCATTTGTACAGTTTTCATCACTGTATAGACGGAATTTAGCATTTTTCAACAATTTGTTGTGGTCGTTGATTTTTAAACCATTGATTTTGTAAGTGAAGCAAACAACAGTATCCCAAGGTGTTGTTCCTGTAGAACCATTTCCATCACTATCTGGATTGTTGCTATATTCAAGACGAACTGTATTTTCAAATCCCGCACGACCAGTACGTGTAGCAGCGTTATCATTCAATGTTGCGTTGTAGTTTAAACGAATTGATTGACCATAAGTATTTTCGTAGTTATTGTTCATTCCTTCTGGGAACTGTTTGTCAACGATAGCCTTTAAATCTGGAATTTCAGCATAGAATGTATCTTCCCCACTATTTTCAACAACATTAAATTCACTACTCTTCAATGTATATGATTTCGTAGTACTTGAAATTGTAATAGAAACAGAGTCTTTATTGAATGTCAATGCATTGTCCATCTTGTCATGGAAAATCATTTTATATGTTTGATATCCATTCATGTTTGGTACATATGTATCGTGGTAGTAAGGAACTGTCTGTCCAATTTCATAGTCACCAATATCATTCCATCCTACATTGTTGTCATCTTCATTGATTTTCTTAATCAAAGTAGGATAATCGGATTTGATATTAACCTGAGCATCAGGGTTAGCTGTATTTGTCAAAATCAATGAAGCAGCTGAATGTGTATCCTGTACAGCAGAAACTTCATCTGTTAAATAATAGCCGTATCCTAAGCCACCAAATTTAACTGAGCCGTCCACTGGACTAGTTGCTGTTACATTAACAGTCGTTGGTGTAAGACCTTCTTTAACTAATTCATTTCTTAAATCTTCAACGAAGTAACGGTATTGGCTGTAACGACCTTCTAATTTCTGATCTGCCTGAGCACCTTCAACTTTGTTAGTATTCAATGTCTGAATATAGTCGATCACATCATATTCTGTTACTGAAGAAGCAGATTTGTTGATTTTTTTACCAACAACTGTTTGTAAAGCTGTCTTGTAAGCATCATTCCAAGTGTAGTTGATTGATTCCTGATCTACCGCATTTTCTGCGTCAAACAATTTGTATACATTGAATTTTTTACCTACTAAGCTTTGTCCATTATTTGGCTGAATTGTGATTGAAGCACTACCCTGACCAAAATCAGCAACACCATTTGGAGTTGCCAATGTTGATGGTGCCTGTGTTATAGCGTAAACTGGAGCAACTACTGGAGCTACGCTTGATACGACTGGACTTAATACCACAGCTAACGCAGAAAAGCCTGCGAAAACTACATTTTTAGATTTCATTTTATATCCCTCTTTCTTCATTATTTAGAATTCAATTTTTCTTTTTTTGACATATATAAAGCAAAAGCAATTACAGCCACTCCTAATCCAATCAATAGGATTGTTCCGTTTGAACCTGTCTCAGGTAATAACTGTGTTGTTTTATTTGTGATATCTACCGCAACTACACGGTCATTTTTAGTTCCTTCAAGGCGAATATTGCCTGATGTTTTAGATGTGTTGTACTGCACATTATCAATCGTAAAATCGAATGCATTGTTTTGAGGTGTAGCTTTTACATACACTGAATGCACATAGGCTTTTCCGTTTTCGTCTACTGGAATTCTATAGCCTTGAGGAGCTTTTGTTTCCTTGAAATAGTATGTCTTTTCTACATCCAGATTTTTGAAAGTTAATAAACCTTTGTCATCGGAAGTCTGTTTATCCACTACATTCTTGCAATCTGCATCGCTGTACAATGTAAATTCAGCACCCTTCAAGACTTTTCCATGCTCATTTGTTTTAGTGATTTTCAAGTTGAATGGATTAACCTTGTCACTAAATGTAGCATAGCCGTCCCCTGAATCCTTTGTACCTTGAACAATCAGGCTGTTTGTACCAGATGTAAATGTAATTTTACCTGTACCAGAAGCTACGTTGAATACAACTTCGTTCGGATTTAGCTGATATCCGTCTGGAGATTTGATTTCCTTGATTTTGTGCGTTCCAGAAGCCAAACCTGTAATCGTAATTTCACCACTGCCATTTGTCTCTAAATCTTCTGTTGAGCCATTCGGTAATGTGTGACGGAATACTGCACCACTGACTGGTGTAGAAGTTCCTGCCTGTACCTTCTTGATGTCGAATTTAACGACTTTTTCGTTAACTACTGGTTGGTTATACGTCTGAACAAATTCGGCTGATCCAGAAAGAGATATTTTTCTAACAAATACCTCATTATTGATAAAATAGCCAGTTGGAGCTTTTGTTTCCTGAATTGTTACAGTCCCTACAGGGAAGGTTGGATCCCCATTTGATGCGTAATAGAAATCATCTCCAGACACTTTATATTCTTTTGATAATTCACTATATCCATCTTTATCCGTTTTTAACACCCAAGAACGAGCTGGAACCTGACCCGATTTAGCTGGATCTGAATCATACAATCCTTTATAGTACTTTACTGTAAATTCAGCACCTGCTAGGCTGGCACTTCCCTGCGGTTTGTTCTTGTTCGTTTCACTATCCACTTTACCAAGAACAATTGGGATGGGGTCACTTTGAGGATAATCCTTCAGTTCTCCATTAGTACCATACTGTGTAGTTTTTCCAGAAGTAACAGTAATCTTATTAATAGCCGAACTTAACGCATATCCTTTTGGAGGTGTAACCTCTTTTAAATAGTAAGAGTTTGCATTAAGTTCAATTGTATTTGACCAACCATTCTCATTTGTTTTCAAAGATGACACTCTATTCTTATCATTCTTTGCGTCACTTTCTGACTTATAAACACCATAAACAGCATTTGCTAAAGAATAACAACTGTTATTATCAGTTATAGAAGTATTGGCTGATGTTTTCTTGATTTGTAACTTTCCTAATGGATTCCAAATACTATACACAACATCCTGACGTTTTGTAAAAGTACCTTGCCAGTTTGTACCATTTTCATCATTTCTGCATTTATATACGTCAACCCCACTTGGAAGTTGCAATGATTGAATATAATTATACATACCTTCGGTACCTGATGGAGACCACACTCCACCAGCTTCGCCTGCCGTAGCTCCTGAATAAGCTTTTGAAGCCATATCACTAGTCATACACACAGCTGCTGATACACCATATTTACTTGTTAAGATATCACCGTGTCCACCATATCCATAATAGAGAACCTTAGCTAATTTAGCATTATTTACTTTCTCAGGAGCACCTAAACTCTGCCCCTTTCGAACCCCTGCTTGCATACCTTCGCCACAGAAAGCTGTCACACCATTGCTCAGTCTATATATAGCTTCATTATAATGACTACCGTAAGAATCATATACCCATGTATACTCGGTGAAACTATCTACTGTAACACCTCCTGCACGTGATAAATTAAATAATGAAACATTATCATCTTCATCCTCTGCATCATCAACTTTATCAATCTCATTTAAAACATCAGTTTTAGCTTCACCTTTATCATTTGAAAGTTCTGGTATACTGTACTTGTCTAAAATTACAAGATTATCATAATTCAACATATATCCATCATATTTTGAATAAAATGATTTTTTTAAAAAATAGTTAGAATCGCAGTATTTCAATAAACCAGATTCTTTTGCTTTGTCTTTCCTTTGATCACTATATTTTTTGTAGATGTTTTTTGAATAGTCTTTAAGAATCGATTTAGTTGTATCCGATTTATCCCAAATATTAAAATCAATATGAATTCCATCTTCTGAAAGCTCATCTTTAGCTTCATCAATCGAATTCTCATCAGATAATTCATCTTCATCATTAGAGGAGTTTAAATTCACACTAGCATTTGATTTATCATTAGAATTAACGATTTTATCTCTAGTAGAATAATCTGATTTAGAATCATTACATTTGAATATCATACTAAAATTTGCATCCGCAGTTTTTGTTGTGTATACAAAACTGAAAGATTTTTTTCCACTAGTAAACCCTGAGATTGTACTGTTATTTAATGTAACATCATCAATAACCGCATTTTCATTGGATTTTGAGACAATTTTAATTTCTGTACCCTCTTCGTAGTCTGCATTGAAAATGTCACCATTCGACAATGATTTTGTGAAATCACCAGATGAAAGTGTGACTGTACCATCCCCTACAACACTGACTGAAAAGCCTGCTGAATCAACAGCCTGAGTCGTTGTTTCCTCTGCATACGCAGGAAGAACAAGATTTAAGGATGTTAAAGCAGTTACGAAAAAGGCGAGAAATACATTCTTAAACTTTTTCATATTTCAATCCTTTCTAAGGCAGATCGCCTTAATTCACTTGTGTCCCCTTTATTTATTTCTATCCCTTTTAAAAATCTCTAACGTTAGAAATCTTGATTTTTTTGAGTGTTACATACTATCAATATTCTGAAAGGAAAAAATATTGATATTTTTTCAACTCAATTTAAGGTACATCCAATAAACTGTATCTGTTCATAGTTCATCCCACCCTTTCTTATAAATACTTTCTTTTGGTGCAATAGTACGTGTATTCCCCGCTTTATTGCGTGTAAAACAAAAAGGAACTCGCATGAGTTCCTTTTTTTAACATTAGATTTTGATTGTTGAATCTTTTTATTGAATCCTTCAACACCATATGTAAATGTGCTGTAATGCATGCAACATCAGAATAACGATTATACCAGTCTGGATACCTTCACTACCATGAAAAATGTACTGTACTACAGCCTCAAAAATGGCATTACAGATTACTACAGAACTTTAACTTCTTCACGAATGAAGAAAGTATGATTCTGCTTCATCTGTACTTTCGATATCGCTATCAAGGTCCGTGAATCGACCTTATTTGAATTAAGGCAAACTGCCTTAATTCTTCTAATCATAAAAAAGGACAGAACTTCTCATTCTGCCTTTGATTTATATTTAGTTCGCTTTCGTTTTTCCACAGCTACTGCACTTGTAGCCTGTCAATTCCTGCTTTGTGGTTGCAGGTGAATCGATCACATATCTTGTTTCGTAAACTGCATCATGATGAACGGTATTATATCCCGTTACCACTTCACGCCATTCAGAATGGTATCCTCCACCCTCACCAGCTAAAGCGTGAGCTTTAGTGTGTGATGTTGTGTTATTTGTAATATCAGCACCACATACGTTACAAATTGAGTATTCTTTCATTTCAGTAATCGGAACCTGTTCATCATAGGCAGCCTGCACCAAGACCTGCTCGTTATGTCCTTTTTCAGGCACGTTAACTGTCTTATACTGTGCAACCCAGTTATGTGTATGTTCGGCAGGTTTTGAACTATTTGAACTTGAGCCACTGTTATTCGATGGCTTAGACGAGCTAGAGTTATTGCTACTGCTGTTTGAAGGTTTAGAAGAACTAGACGTGTTATTCTTGTTTGAGCTAGTATTTGTAGTCGAAGCTGTGTTGCCTTTCTTTGATTCTGAAGTATTTGATTTATTAGATGAATCGGCTTTTGCTGTTTCTTCCTTCTTCTCCTCTTTCTTTTCTTCCTGTTTTACTTCCTGCTCCTCTTTCTTCTCATCCTCTGTCTTTGCAGAATCTTCACTTGGTGTCAAAGTGGTAGTACTGCCATCTTTTTTTGTTACGTCCAAATTGACTTTATCTTCTTTTAAAGAAACATCAACTTTCTTTGTATCTTCTGTATCTACATCTTTGAAAACAAATGTTTTATCTTCGTCCTGTAACCCTACTTTTACATCCAACTTGTCGTTTTCTTTGACAGTGTAATACAAAGTACGTTCTTCTTTGTGTTTTACAGCGTCACCATTGTCCAACAAGTTATCACTGAAGCTTTCTTCTGAACTTGATTTGGTTTCGAATACAGTGATCTTCTTTCCAGTATTGTTTGTCATCTTCAAAGATTTTGAATCCTTGGTTTTTTTACCAAGTGTCTTTACTTCATTTTTCTTGGCAACTTCTGTTGTTTTTGTATCTTTTGTTGAAGAATTTGAACATCCTGTCAACATTCCTCCAGATAATACCATACTAAGAGCTAATGCTCCTGCCATTAAAATTTGTTTTGTTTTCATATGTAATACATCCTTTCCTGATCTATTTTTGTTAAGGCAAACTGCCTTAATTTTTTTTATCATTCCCTTTACACCTATATTTTACCATTTTGATCTGGCAAAAATGCTAGATTTTTGTGCGAATTTGGAGGTAAATTTAATTTTTTGGACTTCATAGCCATCCAAATCTGTGCCATACTCATTCATTTGCATATATACTCCTGTTCCTGAAGCCTTCACTACCATCAGAAAATGTGCTGTACTGCATCCTAATTGGCATTACAGACTACCACGAACCTTTAACCTTACCACGAATGACAAAAGTTTAATTCCAATTCATTTGTACTTTCGATATTGCTATCAAGGTCCGTGAATCGACCTTATCTAAATAAATAGAATACTTACTATTATTTTAAATGGGCACATACAAATTTTTAAGGGAAAGATATTAAAAAGGGCTTATTATTCATTACTGTATGTAACCATTTAAAATAATGAGCAGGCTCATGTTTTCTGCTCTGTCCAAAACACTGGCTTGTGGATCGTTGTCCCATGTCTGAAATTCTGATGGATCAGATTCTGACATTCTCATTTTAAAATCTGAAACATCTCTTGTTAAGTAAGCTTTTCACAGCTAACGTTTGTAGCACCACATTAAAGGTTACGTTGGAAAGCAGGAGATTCACCTCCCACTGAAAAAATGTGTTACTACATCTGAAATTAAAAGTTGAAGGTTTCAGGAATTGCACCTGATAATACTTGTACCTTCATAAAAACTTATAAAGAAATGCTATTGTCTGTTTGATATATATTGAACCAGAGAAAATATTCAAGACCTTGGCAAATTTCGTCATAAGTATGGTTCATTCGACTTAAAAGCAAAAAGTAGTCTTTAAAAGGAGATTCCTCCCATCTTTTTAATTATGCTTTAATTTAAATCAAATGATGTCTACCAACTGATAAATCTTAGTGTGAGCTATCGTAGAAGGACCTATCTCCTTGTATTATTTAGAAAGATTTATGTGTTGGTAGGCTTAGTATTTGAGGATTGTGGGAGTTGCACCCACGGAACTTGCATCCTCATGTAATGGCAGGCTCATGTTTCTGCCGTGGTCATTTTTGATATCTGTTTAACTGTTAAAACTGTAGGCGAAAAAGTATCACTTTCTATTATAATCTCTTTACCAAAGGGAGATTCATAGAAAAGGTTCTAACAGATATCTGGGTTGACTTTATGTTTAATGTTTCTTCAAAAGTTCCGGTGAGCAACTGATGAGCCAATAAACAACCTCATGTCTTAATCGTTTAGGGTCGTGCATTGTAGGCGGTCAACTACTCGGCACGATATGAAAACAGGACTTACGTGTATGCAGGAAAGCCACGTCATACAGTGCCCGCCTTTTTTCTAAAATGTACTGTACTGCAACTTTATTTCTCCTCTTTTCCAACTCAACCATCCTTCACCACCATACGAAAATGTGCTGCATTGCAACAATATCTTCGATTTTCACACCAGTAACAAACCTTCACTACGCATAGCATTACAGACTACTAAAAGATTTTAACCTCTCCACGAATGAAGAAAATATGATTCAAGTTCATCTGTACTTTCGACATTACTATCAAGGTCCGTGAAACGACCTTATTTAATACATATATATTTTACCATTTTGATTTGGCAAAAATGCTAGATTTTTGTGCGAAATGACATTCAATCTTTGCGAAACATATGGATATAGATTAAGTCATCTGCATACATTTTTTTCACGAACCGTATACAAAAGTTTGCTTCGTCTGTGGATGCAAAGAGCTGATATCGGCTGAATCCAATCGTTTTTAAATTTAAGCGATTTACTAGATATTCAATCGATTCATATCCATTCGGTACGATCACATCCTTAATGTATTTACAAAAAGCCTGCATTTTATCTTCATACACTGAATTCAGATTGTCATCTACATTCAGATGATATTGTGGTATCCATACTCCGTTTCGAAAGGATAGATTCGTATAGCCTATCAGGCTGTCCTTGTTTCTGTTGAAACTGCATTGTTTCGATAAAACGTATTTCATGTTCATCACTCCTTTCGCATAGAAAAAAGGACCTAAACGCACGTTTCAGGTCCTTTGTATACACTAACTTGATGATACCATTATAGCACAACTCTCGGACAAAAATGCTAGAAATTTGTGCGAAAATTGTTCAGAGCAAAAATGAACATTGTGAACAAAAAGAGCTATATACACTTTATATAAAGTATATCAGGATTTAAAAATGTTCAAATAAAAAATCCAACAAAATATTTACAAAAAAATTTATTGTTGACAAAAACAGGAAAATAAGCATTTTCACGCTGTATTACGCACAAAGAATAAAAACCACGTCTAAAAGGCGTGGTTTTCTCTGCGGCTATAAGCCTTTACTACCAGCTCGCGTCTCAAGGCGCTGCTTTCACTTCGTTCAAGCTATCGCTTTTGACT
>OLSO01000208.1_pt1 | contig 61274 bp, 98 predicted proteins | sample 1672441 | NCBI WGS metagenome assembly OLSO01 (sample SAMEA3136686, study PRJEB25190) | human gut metagenome | biome: human gut; feature: human-associated habitat; material: faeces | place: Austria | collected 2013 | reverse complement strand
GTACCGCCGCCATCATCACCCCGATCGGTCGCTTCAAGTCCGAGAAGTTCGATGTCACCGTCGCCGACGGCGGCTCCGGCAAGCTCACCTGCGAACTGCGCGACGAGCTGCTCGGCATCCAGCTCGGCGAAGTCGAGGACCCGCACAACTGGATGTGGAAGGTGTGCTGAAACGCCCGCTGATTAGGCATTGAGACCCCTTGCGAACGCCAATGTTTGCAAGGGGTCTCGTTGTATCTTGGGTAAGATTTCCGGTATCTAGGAATGTCATTCTCCAACATTCTCCAACAAATCTTCGGGTTGGGCTGCGGAACGGTTTCGGCGTGGCGGAATCGACGGTGATTCGCTCGAAAAATCAAAAATCGGTTTTTGTATAAATATTCATGTAAGCCTTTTAGTATCTATTTATGTATGTTCACATGTCGGTGTGAGCAATAATCAGCGTTGACTGTGACTCACTATTCCCATTATGGTGTGACTATCTGTTATCATGTGAGTGTGAATAAAAAACCCTATGGAGGTGAAGACTCCACAGGGTTGAAAAACGAAACCCTAGCAAGAGTTCCACTCCCAAGTTTAGTCGAGGGCGTGGAGGAAAGATGACGGAACAGATGGGCTACCGCAATGTAGATCGCGTATATGCTCTCGCAAGCCAAGGCAAATTCTCCAAGACTGATGAAAACGGCAAGCAGACGCTAGACCTACTGGCTTTGTCGATGATGACCTACATGGCCTCGAAGGTAATCGACAAAGAGGATGTGAACACCGTCGTATATCAAGACCGTGCCTACTGGTGTTATTGGGAGGGTTGGGACAAGATGATAGAGGGTATGGGCATGGTCATCGCCTCCAAGGAACATGATTTAGACACTGCCGCAGAAACAACAATGGCCCGCACACGGACAGCGCGAAACCGACTGAGCCGTGGTGCAAAGTTTTTACAAGAGCAGGGCTGTATAAAGCAGCTAAAGGCTCCGATTCCTCTAGCGGGGAAGAATGCCATCTGGCTTCTGTTGCTTGGTAATGAGAGGGAGAACCGCGAAGCTGAGCGAATCGCCCGATTGTATTTCAATCTTCCGCCCATGAAAGCGTAAATACGCGAAAACCGCCCCTCCGTCCAGCGTTACTGCTGGGGGAGGGGCGGTGGTATTTATTCGCTGCGACTACTTGCCGGCCATGCGTACGGGGTTGTATGCGACTCCGAATCCTGCGGCGATGATGCCTGCGGCGGTACTGATGAAACCGCCGATTTCGGGGGAGCCGAAGCTCATGAACCCGAGTCCGATGACCGAGGCGACGAGCGTGACCACGTAGATGACGGTGCGCACCGTGTCATTGAACACGGGAGTGTACGGCGTGGCCGTATGGTCGGGAATATTGGGCGTGCCGGTTTCCGTGATTTCTTCGAGTTGGGTGTCCGGCGTGTTGTCGGTCATGTTTTGCTCCGATCAAAAAATAGTGGTGATGCCGCCATCAGGAGTAATGGCGGCATCGGTTGGTTTTAGCGGCAGGTCACCACGTCACCGGGATAGTAGACGTTGATGTTGCCGGAGGGTACCGTGCATTGGCTGACGTTGTAGCCGTGGGAGGTGGCGAACTCCCACACGGTGTCGCCCCATTGAAGAACCTTGGAGACTCCGTGGGACGGCGCGGTTGTGGAGCCGCCGCCGTAGGTTACGACATCGCCCACGTAGTAGCGGTTGATGTCACCGCTCGGCGTATGCCATGCGGACAGGGGCCATGCGTTGTGGGCTACGGCGAGTCCCCAGATGGTTTCTCCCCACTGCATGACGTGGCTGATGCCACCCGTGTTGGTCTGGGGTTTGCTCGGCTGCACGGGCGCGGATGGGGCTGGCGTGGCCGGGGCTGTGGAGCCGGTGGGGTTGGCGTACAGATCCCACTGCCATGCCTCGCCGCGGAACAGGTTGAGGTCGATGGGACTCCACGTGTTCACGACACCGGTGCCGCTGTATTGGCGCATGGCCTCGCCGTATGCGCCGATCATCCACGGGTTGGCCTGATAGCCGGTCGGGCTCATGTTCGCGTATTGGGCGATCCACAAACCGTATCGGTCGCGGATGTCCTGCGGGATGGTGCCGGCGACCGGGCCGGTGTACAGCAATGGGCGCACACCGCCGCTCAATCGTTCGCACTCACTCAGGAAGCGGCGTACCCAATCCCAATTACCCCATGCGGGATTATCGTCCATCTCCCAGTCGAGCGCCACGATGCCGTGACGCCAATAGTTCGACGTATTCGTGTAGAAGAACCGGGCCTCGGCCTCCGGGTTGCCTCCCATCGCGTAATGGTACAAACCGAATCGCTTGCCGGATGCCTGCGCTTGGGCGATCATGCGGTTGGCGTCCGTGTTGACGCCGGACACGAGACAGTTGTTATACACCTGTCCCGTGCCCCATGTGGTGCCGACGACAACGAAGTCGGCCTGCGTGTTGGCGATGTCGATGCCGCACTGCCAGTTGGACACGTCGATGCCCTGCATGTCCGCGTGCGCGGTCGCCGGGAGCAGCATCATGCACACGGCGGCGGACAACGCCATACCCTTGGCGAGCAGACGCTTCCACAACGGCTTGTCCTTGTTATTGAACAATGTTTTCCCCTTTCTCGGGATGGATTGTTGTTTGTGGCCCATGGTCGTGGGCCGGGATTGTCACGGCCCACTCGGGGCCGTCAATGGAAAAGCCCCACACGGTATGGTGTGGGGCTAAAATCAGTCGAGCTTGTACAGGCGGGGAGTGAAGGTCTTATCGACCTCGCCCGTGGTGTTGAGGAAAATGTTGAAGGTCAGCGTTCCGGCCTTCAAGGTTCGCGCCCCGTAGCTGCGGGGAGCGAACTCGTCTGTCTGCCCGCTGCCGTCATCGGGGATGAGTTTGGCCTGTAAGCCAAACAGCCATGAGTCGCTGCCCAGCGGCCAGTCTGTGGCATCCATCGTGTACGTTCCCGCGTCAACATGCACCGAACTCAGAAGGTCATTCCACGAGTCAACCTTTTGCGTGGTGGAGCCTTTGAACCGGTACGTGCCCGGAGATGGTTCCGTGACCACGACACCCGGGTCGGTGCCTAATGTTTTAGGCAGTCCGGTGACACGCGGATACAGGTTCGCTAGTTCATACCCCCCCCCTTAAGGCTTGTGTTGTCGGGTTTCATCCAATCGTGTGCGGTGTCGCCGGATTCCAATTGGACGCGAATGTCGCTGTCCTTCGCGGTGGGCGTGGTCTCGGCGGAGATGACGTTGAGGAACAGGCTGACGGTGCCGGCAGGGATTGCCATGACACTGTTAGTGGTGTTTATCTGTTCTCCAAGCTGATTGTCGTTGGCGTCGAGGCATTTGACGTTGCAGACCAAGCCGGAGATACCACCGGTGACGCTGAATTTCACGGTGCCCTGTACCGGGCATGGGAACGTCCACGACAAGCCGCGCCATTGCCTAGTGGCGGTGCCGGTGACGTGCAATGACCCGTCACTGTTGACGGTGGCGGTCAAACCGTTGCCCTCGGCGGGACCATAGGCGAGCAGGTTACGGGATTTCACCGTGACTGGAATCCGCTTGCTGATGTTCGGACTGGTTTTCGAGTTGATGGTGACCGTCGTGCTACCGGGTTTCACGCCGGTTACGGAAATACCCATGAGGGGCCTCCTTGAAATAATGGAAGCCCCTATTCATGAGGCTTCCGGTTTATGCGTATGGCTTGTACGCGTGTGCTTCGCTGCCGGTTTCCAGCATTGGATACAACGTCGCGTCAACGGGCCCGCCGTTGTTCACTCCGACCTTGCACTGATAGGTGCTGTTTTCCGATACCGTGAACGTGACAGCCAAATTGTGAACTTGATTGTCCAGCACCTTGTATTCGGTCTTGCCGCCTGTGACAACGGCTACGAATAGGATGATTCCGTCGGGGAGGTTCGCGGCGGATAACGTGTATTGTCCCGCTGGCAACGGCGTATTATCCGTACTACCCTGATCGGCACGCCCGATTGACGAGGTGCTGGTGCCTTTCACGTGGATGCCACCGTCGGCGGCGACCGTAAACGTCACGCCATTCTGCGTACCGTTTGGTATCTTCAGCCACATGTTCTTGATCGGGGGTAACACGCGTACTGGAATGGTTTTCGAGACAGTGCCGGCTTGGATGGTTAGGCTGGTGTCACCCGGGGTCAGGCCGGATACGGCCACCCCCCCCCTAAAAGATTCGTTCATGATGGTTACTCCTTACTGTTGATGGTTGCGATGGTCTTGTCGAGGATGTTCGCGGCGAATTCCTGCGGCGCGTAATCCGGCAGGATGTTGACGTTCAGGCTGGCTGTCTCGCCCACCCTCAATGTCAACGATTCCGGGGTGACGGTGATGCCGGTCGGTTTCGCGTCGCCAACCACGGCGATATCCGGCCTGGCGGCGCTGGCCGTGAACTCCTGCGATGCCGCATCGGGCAGGACCGTCACCTTGAGGTTCCTGCTCTCGCCCACGCGCAGGGTGACTGCATCGACCGGCTGGCCGGAATCGTCCGTGACCTTGATGGACTCGGGCGCGTAGGCCGCGCTGATGGACACGGCGGCGGAAGTGAAACCGTTGACCGTGGCCGTCACCAATATGGTTCCGCCATGCCGCCACGTGAGCGTGTTGCCCGAAACCGTGGCGGTGGAAGTGTCCCGGCTTGTGAACGTCACGTCCTTGGTGGTCAGCAGGTCGCCAACATGACCGTCCGCATACGTGGCCTTCGCCCCCAGTTTCAAAGTGCCGGACACTGGCAGCGACTTGGGCAGCGGCTTGCCCTTATCATCCGTGATATTGACGGAGACGACCGTGTCCCTGTCGAGGGGCCACACGAGCTTGCCATTGAACATGGCGTTGTACGTGTGGCCTCCCATCAACGGTTTGCCGACACGTTTGCCGGCGTAAAAGGCTGGCATGGTCAGGCTCCCTTCACGGTGGCCTTCTTGGCCTTGGCTGGCGTGGAGTCCTTGCCGGGTTCCTCCGTGGTTTCCTCGGTGGTACCGGTGTCGGTGGTGCCTTCGGTGGTGCCGGTGGAAGGCAGTACGGTGGTCGCAGCCTCCGCCTTGTCCTTGACCGCCTGCACCGTCGAATCGATGGTGGCGATAGCCGATTCGCCCTTCGCCGCAACCGCGTTGGCGGTGTCGGCCACGGTCTGCGAATCATTGGCGACGCTAGCCGCCAACGTGTTGGCGTTCGACGCGAGGATATTAAGGTCGGACTGGGTGGCGGTCGCGGAATCAGCCGAGGACTGTGCGCTCAGCATGGCGCTCCTAGCCAACGCGGCGTTCGTCTGCGCTTCGGCCGTGATGGACTCCAACGTGCTCATGGCCATAGCGGCCTTCATGGTCGTGGCGGTCTCGTCGAAGAACACCACCGCATCCGGGTATCGGGCGGAAAGCGTCTCAGCCTCCGACTGGGTGGAAGCGTGGCGAACCTTCAGCAATTGGGAGCCGGCCATATCCTTCGGGACGAACGTGCCCGCGTCAACCTCCACGAGGTCGGCGTATTCGACCTTGGTCTTGGAGTCCGGCACTTCGACGTAGCGCGTGTACGCCTGCGGCGTGTCCGCCAACTCGATGACCTGCCAAACAAACGCGCTAGTCGTAGGCAGCAGGTCAACCGTCAGCTCGCCGCTTTCGGACAGGTCCGCGTCGAACGAGGCCGCGATGATGAGGTTCTTTTCCGCGTCGAAATGGCGACGTACCGGACGGAATCGCATCAGGCCGGTGACCGGGTCCAAGCCTCCGGTCTTCGGCTTCCTGATGGAAATATGGATTTGGGTCATTACTGTTCCTCCTTATTGGATTCGATTGTTTCGGGGGCCACGTCCGGGCGGAGCTCGTCCGGCAGCGAGGGCTTGGGATGACGTTTCAAATTGTTGACCATGTTTCCCTTTTCTCTGGGATGGATATTGTTTGTGGCCCACGGTCGTGGGTCAGGACTGTCGTGGCGCTATCGGCGCGGATTGGATGTCATTGTTGAGCGATGTCCCGTGGCCGTTGCCGCCCAGGCTGTGATAGCTGTCGTAGAGGCGTTGGGAGCGTGATTTGAGGTCCTCGTCCGCCACCCCGTCGTGCTCGATGACCATTTCGCGGCGCAGGTCCTCCAACTGGCACAGCAGGAGCTCGCGCAGCCCGTTGACCATGGCTTTGCCCCACCGCCACATCAGGCCCAAAACCGTGGCCACGCCGCCACAGATAAAAGGCACGAGCCAATCGACGACGTGAGCGAGCAAAGACATGGAAAACTCCTTTACGTTGGGAAAAACCCACACGTTCGTCACCGTTGGATAGGCCAACGGGCGTGTGGGTTTTGGAGGTTGAAAATGCTGTTACAAGAGTTTTGGAACGGCCGGTTTTGGCCGTATTGCACGCGGAATCTGCGTGAGAGCACGCGCGTGGGTTACGAGTCGGCGTGGCGGCTGCATGTCATGCCATGCTTCGGTGGCATGGGTATGGACGCGATAAGCGTGGAGCTCGTGGACAAGTGGCTTGCGAATTTCGACACTGCGGGAGCCGCACGCAAGGCATGGGCCGTACTACGCGCGATACTCAGGCGGGCTATCCGCTGGAACCTGTTGGACGTGGACATCACCAGACGCGACATCCAACTGCCGGCCAAACCTCATTACGAGCCGCGAATATTGACCATCCGCCAGCAGCGCACGCTGTTGCGGGGCTTTTACGGTCATCTGCTTGAGGCGTGGCTTATCTGTGCCGTCTCATGCGGACTCCGCACCGAAGAAGGATACGGGCTCGAATGGGGCGACCTCGACCTGCGGCGCGGCGTCCTGCACGTGGAGCGCGGCCTGCAATGGGTCGCCGGGCATGAGGCAGTCGTGCCGCCGAAAACCGAACTATCCCGCCGCACGCTCCCGTTGCCGCGCTTCGCCGTCAAACGATTGCGCGAGCTCAGGCCACGCGAGGGGGGCCGACTCATCGGCACCCTCACCCCGCCGCAAGCCGCACGCCAATACAAGGCCTACTGCAAGCGGCATGATCTGCCGCATGTGCCCGCACGCAACCTGCGCCACTCATGGGCGACGAACACTCTGGCGGCGGGAGCGGATATCGCCATCGTGTCGAAAATGCTCGGCCACAGCGATATCAAAACCACGGCCCGCTACTACCTCAAGCCGGATATCGCGGCGTTGAGGGACGCGCAACGCCTCTGGGAGAGAGCCTTGATAGCCTGAGGGGATTCCCTAACCCAGATGCCTGATATTGAGTCCGGTATGTTCATTGGTTCGACCAGCGTGAACGGTGCCGTATTGATCAAATGGGGCAGGCATTCCACAGCACCGTTTGCCGTGTTCGTCACCTACGCGCCAAACAACAACGACTCGGTGACGAACAATTTCACGCCACTGATTTGGTCCGTCGGCGACAGCGATTTTCAGGTACGTCTGCGAGACGACCGCAGCTATGCCTGGGGCGGAGCGCAACCGGTCCGGCTGTACTGGCTGGCAACATGGAAACGATAGCTTTCCCTAACCCCTGTCACGGGCCGGGTCAGGATGCCGTATTCCGACAGGTATATCACTCTGGTTCGTGTCGGCCGTATTGTCACCGCCTGCGCGTATATCACGCTGACAAGCAATTTCACTCAGGTCAGCAACGTGTCCGTCAACGAGACAATCCCGGAGGGTTTCAGACCGTCCGGCGATTCCCGCGCGATCATGCGCGGCACCGACAACAGCGGCGCGATCAGTTTCTATCTTTACGGCACGCCGGAGGGGAAAATGGTGTTGCACGGCACCGGATATACCGGCCGATTCGTCGGTATATCCGGCTGTTGGATTACCGAGTAGCATTCCCTAACCCCGGCGGAGTACGCGCCGTATATCCAGTGCGCCGGGCATACGGTAACGACCGGTGATGACGGCACGTTCTGGGTGGGCGTCAAGTCTCCGAACGGCAAGCCTCCGGACTATGCCTCGTACACGGTCGGCCCTTTCGGCACCGGGTTCAATGACGAGGACGGCATCATCGCCCACCTATGGGACGTGACCGCCACCGGAGTCCGGTTCCGCCTCTACACGACGCGCTATCAGCGGTGGTGCGGCAAGACCGCGATCTTCGGCAAATGGATCACCGTATGGCGCCGCTAGCTGAACGTGACACCGTCGGGGATTGGCAAGGTGCGAGGCGTGTGCATGCACCGGTCTCCGTTGGACAAGCCGCCGACGACCATGATGGTGCCGTTCGCGTTCCAAGTCGCTTGTTTCGCCCAATTGCCGACTGGCAAAGCCCACAGGCAGCCGAGAGACACCGCCTTGGACGGTTTCACTCCCGACGCGTATTGGAACACCGGGTAATCGTGGCTCAGGTTCACCGTGCTCTTGAACCCGCTCAAGTCCACGTGGAGCAGTCGATTACGCTCGTCCACGACGATCTGCATGCCGCCGCCGTAGGCGTCAGGCTGGAATGATTTCGTGTCCTGCCACTTGAATTTCGCGTACAGGAGCGGCTGGGTTAGGGAATCCCACACGTCGCTCATCGGCTTCAACACGTTGAACAATGCGACTGGTGTGCCGATGGTGATGCCGTCCAGCGGGATGCGGTACAAGGGCATGTCGTAGGTGGTGCCCCCGTCCAACGGGCTGGTGGTGTTCACGGCGGGGTCGGTGGGCGTGCCCGTGGTGGGCGTGCCCCTGACCACGACCAGTTTCGCGCTCTCGATGTTCTGCGAGCCCTTCGCATAGCGGCATACGATGAGGTCGTTGCGTTTCTGACCCTGCGACCCGTTGGTGACGATCAGGTCCTCGGGCGTGCCTTGGCTGACGTGACGGCCCTGCATGACCAGCTCGCCCGTGCCGATGGTCACCTTGTTCGCCGAAACGACCGTGATCTTGAGCTTGTCGTGCACGTCGAGCACATAATCATCCAAGCCGAGAATGCCGGCGTTCAATCCCGCCGCCTGTTCCGCCGTGGCGTGAGCCTTGCCCGCATGACCGGTGACGAGTTCAGCCATTCCGCTTGCCTCCGTTCTGCATCCAACTGTCGAAGCTGTTATCAAAGTCCTTGAGCTTGTTCGCGTATTCCTTGTAATCCTGGTCGCAGAACAGGTAGTCGTGGCCCGTGCCGGTGGAGTCCAACCGGTTGACGTTGTACCACGTCTTGATATCCGGGTCGTCCAAGTCCTTGTACCATTTGTTTCTGCCGCAACGGTCGCATTGCATGACCGTCGCATTGTCGATACGCGCCATAATCGGCTCCTTACTGTTTACTCGGCCTCATAATCGACGGACATCACGCCGCCCGAGACCTTGACGATTTTCTTGCTGATAGTCGCGTTGACGGTGATGCCGGTGAGATTATCCCTTGCGGTCACGGTGTCGCCCACGTCGAACACGATGCCCGAATCCTCATGCACGGTGACCTTCACCTCACCCTCGGACTGCAAGTCCTGAAGTTTCTTCTTCGTGTTCTTCGCCAACTCGTCCGCCTCGGCCGACGAATAGTCGTACACTTGGGCAATCTCGTCCAAACCCTTGAACGTCTGGGTTTGGGTGACGTTGCCTTTCGAGTCCGCATACCAGTGGCTGACGATGCGGTTCCTCAACTCGCCCTTGCCCAAGCCGATCATGTGGTTCGGCTTGCGCCACGTGCGCGATGCGTCGAAGTCCAACAGGTCGGAGTCGATGTCGTTCCCGTAGTCGCCTGCCGTCTCCAGCCATGTTTCGACATGGCCTGACCGGTAGGCGACTTTGAGTTTCAAACCGTTCGCTTTCGCCATCGCGCAGACGCCCGTGTATGCGTCCACATACCGTTCGAACTGGTAGGACTTGATGGACACGTCGCCGGACGGGGGAACGACCGCTTTGAACAACGGGGTGAGCGAGACACGGGACAACAACGCACCAAGTATGGTGGAGGCGTTGCCTGACACGATGAGGTAATCCTGCCCCGAATCCGGGGCGAGAATCTTGTTTTCCAACATGCCATGCCACGTGCGCCCCGAATACGTGAGCGTGGAATCACCACGCTCCAACTGGTCGCGCAACGCATCAACTATCCCGCCGCACTCGGACTCCTCCAAATAGACGAACGCGCCCTGCGGGATGAGCTTGTCCACCGTCAACTCGAAATCGTTCTCGTCCTTGCCCCACGCGCAATCCAACGAATAATCCTCGACCATCATCGAATCCACATGGTTCGCATCGGTCACCACAAGCCCTACACCCATTGCGGTTCGCTCGCCTCCTCGATGATCGTCAGATCGATGCCGAAACCATTCCATTGAGCAGCGAGCTCGCCGGACGGTATCGGCTGGAAGATGTAGCTTCCCCCGTTCTCACCGCCCGTGCGCACACCCTTGGAGAACATGTTCGACGTGTCGCCGTTCTCAGTGGTCAGGATGATGCTTTTCTCACCCTCCACACTGGAAATGGTCACGTAGCCGCCCGAGGGAATGTCCATGTCCAACTCGTACCGGTTGCCCCCCAACGTCAACTGGGGTTTCGACACGGGGCCGAACCAGACCATTTCGAACGGCATCGGCGCGGGCATCGGATTCACCACGGTCGTGTTCCTCGCGGTCGGCATATAGTCGTGCGGGTAATCGTGCGGGTAATCCAAATCCAAGCCGGGCTGCAACACATCCGACCAGAAATGCTGCACGTCCAACCGTCTCCGCCACACGCCGTCCAACAGCACGATGGTCAAATCAATGCTGGCGTCCGACGCACGATGATGCGACTGGGGGCTGGTTTTCACGATGACCGCATGCTGCGTCCATGCCGCGCCGGACTCGGCCAGCCCGGTTATCACACCGGGCTGGTTCATCTGAATATCCGCGTCCGTAGCACGCATGAACGCATCCAAATCGGACGGGTTTATGACGCTCATGCTGACACTTACCTCACGAGCCTTGCGTGTAGGCATACCCAATCCACGGTAGGTCAGCGAGTAATCCCATTCGCGGGATCGCAGTCCGAGGGCCGCACCCCACGACAGTTTGGATTCCAAGTCGAACACCTGTCCGGTCACGCCTGACGTGTAGGTCAGTTCGCTCATAGGGCTCCTCTCACATCACGGTTGAACGCCCTCTGCGAAGGCCACGGACTGCTGTTCTCCGAGATCACGGACGGCAGTCCGGCCGCAAGAGCCCCTACCTGTCGGTTCAGTTCGTCCACACGGTTGTTCAACTCGCGCACGCCGGCGTTCAAGTTGCCGTTCGCTTCGACGTTGACAACAGGGTTGACCTCGATGTTCCACGAGCCGTTCGCCGTGGATACGCGGCCACTGGTCGCATACGCCTGAGACTTCCTGCGAGCGTTCAACGCGAACGCGGACGGTTGCATGGCTTTCTCCACACTGCCGACCGCGTTCAACGTGTTCAGGAAACTCCTGCCATACACGGCGTCAATCTTCTTGACGGCTGCGGCACGAAGCACCATCTCACCATTGGACAGCATCGCCGGAATCGAATCGGAAGTGGAAGTACCGGGACCATAGATACGACCACCGGTAACGGCGGAGACCTTGCCATCACTGCTGTGACGAGTGACAATATCCACATAATTGGTGGCAAGAACAGTGCCGGACTGCCGACGCCAATACTGGAACGTTGTTTTCACCGGATCATCGTCGCCCTGCACACGACCCCATGCTGTGGCGAGAGTCATGTTGTTGTACCATGCGGTGTCACGGAACGCCTTGCGTGCACCCTCGTTCTCACCTTGAACGCGACCCCAAGGCCGTGAAATGGTCACACCGTCATACGCTGCCGTGTCCTTGAACGCTTGACGAGCCTGCTCATTCTCTCCAAGAACACGACCCCACGGGCGGGCGATGGTCAACCCGTCATAGAATCTGACCTCTTGGAACTTCTCGTCGGCGTCCGTATTGTCGCCATCCACATACGCTTTCGCGCGTGCGATAGGCTGGCCGTCGAGAGTCTTATATCCCGCGAGCTTGACCTGAGCGTCATCATCGTCGGCGTCGATGTTGAAGCTGACGCCCTTGGCGGCGGGAACCTTATTCTTCTCCACGTCCTTTATCTTGCCGGAAGCGTGGTCGATACAGTCGAGAATCCACTGTATCTGCTCGTCGGTCAGGTTCAGATAGCCGAGCTCGTCCCTGACCTTCTGCATGCGCTCCTCAGCGTTGCCCTCACCTGAGAACAGCCACTTGTAGGCTTTCTTGGACATGCCGAGAGCAAGAAGATTCTCCTTGACCTCGCCTGTCTCCCAGCGAGCATTGCCCTTCGCGTTCAACAGCAATGTGAGGTCCCTCTCGGACAAGTCGCCTTTCATCAGCTGCTCAACAAGACTGAGAACACCGTCCAACGTGGTGACCACTCCAGCTTCACGTAGCCGGATAACGATCTCTTTCTCACCATCGGTCAGACCGGATATGCCCTGCACGAGCTTATCCACCGCATCTTGGGCGATTTCCGAATGAGCGGTGATCGTGGTACCCACATCAGAGGGAATCAGACCAAGCGAATCAGCGTACCTTTCAGCAGCTTCCTCACTCATGCCAGCGGCCTGAGCCTGCTGCACGATGGCCTCACGCGCCTCATAAATGGAGTTTGCGGCCTTCTGCGTGTACTCCTCCACCTGACCGTTCTTCTCACCATAGGAGAGAAGCTGATGGGCGGACAGCAACGCGGTAGCGGCCACATCCTTCATCGCCTTGTCGGTGCGCACATAGGCGGCGTTGTTGGCGTCAGCCAGTTCGCCGTTTTCCTTGAACGCCTGACCGTTCGCCTTGACCGTCGTGGCGAGCGAGCTGAGCTTGTCGGACAGCGCGGAGGAGGAATCGGAGATCTGTTCGAGGGAACGCAGATATTTCATCTGCTCCTTGACGGATTTCTCCAAGCCTTCCTTGTGCTGCTTCTTCAACGCCTGCAACAGCGTGTCGGCGGCGATGGCGGCATCGGTCTGCTTCTCGACCATCATGCCGTACTGGTCGCTGGCCTTGTATGTCTCCTTGCTTTGCGCCTCCAACTGTTTGACGAGCTTCTTGTAGCCGGCCTCGTTGCCGCTGACCGCATCGGTCAGCGTACTGGTATTGATGCCCAGACGTTTGGCCGCGTCGGCTGCGGACGTGTAGCCGCCGCTGACCTTGACGAGCCATTCAGTGACCGCGCCGCCACCGTCCTTGCCGAACAGGAGCGACGGGTCATCCCACTGTTTCGTGGTCTCCGACTTGAAATCGTTGAACGCGTCCGCCGCCTCCTTGGCGTTGGACTTGATGCCCTTCATGCCGTCGATGACCTTGTCCATCGCCTGCTTGGATGCTTCCGCCTTCGTCGTGTAGTCGGATATCGCATTGCCGATGACGGCGATGCCCGCGCTGATTCCCAGACCGGCAACCGTCGTCCAGCCGCCGAACGCATCCCACAGGTTCTTCACGCCGGTCTTCAACGAACCGAACCTGCCGGACTGCTGTTCGGCCTGCTCCCCGGCCGAACGGATGGAGGCGATGGCCTGACCGTTCGCACCGACCAAGCCGCCCATGTCCTTGGAAGTCTCCTTGGCAGCGTTCCCCGGAAGGAGCAGCTTCTTCGAGTTAGCTTCCGCCGCCATGCCGAGGGAATTGACCTCGCTGATGGCACCGGACAGAATACCCGCATAATTGCCGGAACACAACTGGTTCATCGCCTTAATCAGGGTGCCCATTTTCACGGACGCCTGTTCGGCGCTCAAACCCAGTTCGCTGAGCATCTTCTGGTATCGCATCGTGGACTGGATGTTCTGCAACATGCCGGTCTTCAACGACTCGAACGCCGTCTTGCCCGCACGACCGAACGTGGCCCACAATGTGATGATGCTTTTCACCGGCCCCGGCAACGAGTCGAACGCTTGGGCCACGCCGGTGGCACCCTTGGCGATGGTGCTGATAAGCGGGCTCACGGTACGCAAAGCGGACGCGAACGTGCCGCCGAACGTGCGCGACAACTGGCCCACCATGCTCGCCAAATCGGAGAACATGGGGCCCGCGTCACCCACCGCGTCAAACACCTGGCTGAACCCGTCGCGGACACCGGAACTGAAATCGCGGATTCCACCACCGGACTGCTGCAACACGCGACTCAACCCAGTGATGCCCTCGCCTACGATCTGGCCCGCGTCACCGAACACCGCGCGAGTGGTGTCCTTCAACGAGTACGCGGCGTCGCCAATATCCTTGAAAGCGTTGCGCATCTTGTCCTGCGCGTCCTGCGCACCAGCGCTCCAAGCCTCCAAAGTCTCTTGGAACTTGATGGTGTGAACGGCCTTGTTGGCTTTCTCCAAAGCCTCGGAAAAACCTTGGATACCGTTCTCGGTCTTCGCCAGAGTACCCAACGTGCCCTCAAACACGCCTATCAGGTCGAACACGGACGATTTCAGATAGCCGCCCTGTTCGATGGCCTTTTCCATCGCCTTAGAGACTTGACCGGTACGTTCGGCGGTATCCACCCAGTTCGCCCACTTCTCGGCCACGTCGGAAATGTAGGAGGCCATGCGGGGCAGATACTGGCTGGACTGGTCGCCCAAGCCGAGGAACGCGCGGGCCAGTGACTGCAAGCCCGGGTTCAGTTCGGACACCGCGAGACGAGTGTTCTCGAAGATACGCGGTAGTTGGTCGGCCTCGTTCGACTGGCGCACCACGTCGATAAGCCCGTTGAGCACCTTGCCTTCCTCGACGGCGATACCGTTCAAACCCTTGGACAGTGAGGGGGCCACGTCGTTGGCGAGACGGTACAGGTTATCCCCGTACTCGTTCCAAGCGTTGTCGCCCAACTCCTTGTTCAGGTTCGCCAGCGAGGTCTTGGTAACATCGAACTTTTCCTTCAAATCACCGAACACCCGGTAGCCCACGTAGCCTGCGGACGCCAGACCAGCCAACGCGGCGGGAGCGGCCAACGCGGCCTTGCTCATGGACACGAGGCTGACGCCGACACCACCCGCAGTGCGTCCCAGGTTCAGGAGTCCGGCACCCAACGCGGTGACGCCGGCACCGAGAATCGACCACTTGGGAACCACCTTGTCGAGCTTGTCGAACAGGTTCACAAGACTGTCGAACTGGTTCTGCACGCCCTTCAAACCGGTCGCACCACTGGTCATGCCGGAGAAAATCTTGCCAAGGTCTGTGCCCTTGAAATTAGCGAAGATGTCGATGGTGCGGGGGCGGGTGAAGTAGGCGAGATGGGCTCGGGCCAACGCGGTCTCCAAGTCCAAATCCATCTTCAGCTCGTCGTTCTTGTCCTCGAATTTCTTCAGCTTCTCCTCGGCGCGATGCATTTGCAGGTCGAGGTCGGCTTCAAGCTCCCAACGACGTTCGGGATTGGCTTTGATCTTGGCGGCGGTCTCACGCATCGACGCGATGATTCGTTCCTGATCGACCTGCCAGTCCACGGGAATGTCGAGGCGCGTATGACGCAGCTTCTCCAACCGGGCTTCGAGCTTGTCGGCGTTGTCCTCCCACACCTTGACGCGGACATTGACCTCATGCTCCCGGTCGAGTTTGGCGCGCAGCTTCTCCGCGTCATACATCAGTTCCGCGTATTTTTTGTCCCATTGGGTCTTATCCAATGTGGCTTTGGCGGTGATCGGCTTGCGGGATGCGAAGTCGCGCAGCTTCTTCAGCTGGTCGAAGGTATTGTTGAGCTCCTTGCCGAGGTTCTTGTCGATGCCCATGGGCTTGAACTTCTGGAACGCGGCGGAAAGCGCGTTGATCTGGGTCTCCTGCTCGTCGAACAGGCTGGTCAGTTCGCGGGCGGTCTTGCGCTGCTTGTCCATCGTGCGGCGCGAATCGTTCTGTACCGCGTTGAGGCGTTTGACGCTGGTTCCCGTGTCTTCGAACACCTCGGCCAACGCCTTCTGGCCGGCCGTGAGCTTCGACAGCTGCTGGAGCTGCCTGCGGTTCAGCTTCTCGGACTTCTCTTCAAGGTCGAGAATCTTGTTCAGGCCGGAGAACAGCCGGTCGTTCTCACGGTTGAAGTCTTTGAGCCGCGCCTTGCGCATGAGCTCGGCGTCCGAATACTTGGAGATGGCGTCGGTCGCCTTCTCCCACTTCTTGGTGTTGGAGTCGATAAGACGCTGCTGTGCCGCTACCTTGTTGTCGAAATCGGCGGAGAAGAGCTTGTTCTGCGCCTTCTTGTTCTCCGCTATCTCCTTGCCTACCGCCTTCAGGTCGGCTTTCAGGCCCTTGAGCTGTTCGCGCAGCTCGGGGATGCGACTGTTCTTGTACCAGTTCGCGGTGTCGATGTTCCCGGCCTCGCGCAGCTCCTTCATCTTCTTGATGGACCAGTCAAGGGTCTTACTGACATCGGCTTGGCTGCGGGTCAACTGCTCCTGACGTTTGCGCCCGTTCTCGATGGCCTCCGCGTACATGTCGTAGGCGGCGTGCTCGTCCTTGATGAGCATGGTCTGCCTGCGGGATGCGGCCGTGGCCTCCTTGTCGTAGAGGGCGCGTGCCGAACGCATGCGGGAGAGACTGTCCTGAAGACTGTCGGCCACGGATTTCTGCGACTTCTTGACGAACGCCTCCGTCTGGCCGGCGGTCCGCTTGATCTGGTTGGAAAGCCGGTGAATCTTCTCATTGAACGACGTATCGTCCAAGTCGAACCTGCTTGTGACCGGCTTCTTCTCCCACTGCTTCCGCTGGGCCTGCATGGCCTTGTCGATGGCACGCAAGCCGGACGGGTCGCCGTCGATCTTCACCACGTTGGTGAGGGTCTTGCCGTCAAGGTCGCGCATCTGCTCCTTGGCGCGTGCGACGCCCTTCGTGTTCACATCAACGGTGACCTCAGGGTGACGAGAATGCAGTTCCGCGTTGAGAATCTTCCAGAAATTATCGGTGTCCGGGCGAATATCGACGCCGACCGCGCCAGCGGAATACAAGGCCATGAGAAAACCTCCGGGAGGATAAACGAAAACCCCTCGTGGAATGCGAGGGGTTTTCTGCTAGAAACTGTTGCCGCCGAACACGGCACCCAACATGCCCGTGATCTGGGCGAACGACTTGCCCGCCGTGGAGAACGATTTCGGCCCGACCGAATCGGGCTTGACCACGGTGCCGGGCGGATAGACGGGCTGCGGCTTCGACTTCTTGTCGCCCATCATGCGGGCGATCATCACGCGAATCATCTCAAGCTGGTTCGTCATGCTGAGCATCAGCATCTGCGACTGCCCGTAGGTGAGGTAGGAAAGACGCGGCATGCTTTTCGCGTCTTCCCGTGGGAGCGGATGGTGTTCGGCCATCCACGCGCGGTACAGGCTCCCGTCAACGCCCTCCAAACCGTCCAGCAGGTCGCACAGCCATGACGGCTCCATGCGGCCCATACTGGCGGGGAGGTTGATGTTGTAGAAGCGTTGGAAGTCGGCCGAGACCGCTACTCTGCATTCTCCAAGCGCGTCTTGGAGGCGCTTGATTTTCCCAGTGCCACCGAATAGAACGTGGTCAGGGACACCAGCAGCACGTACAGGTTCTCCAAGGTGCGGCCACGGGTGAACTCGTCCCACTGCTTCTCGTCGGCCGCGATTTCGCGGTAGAACATGTCCGCGTACTGCACGATCTCGGCCATGAGGATGACGGCTTCGGACTCGTCGTACTTCGGCTTCTTCTTCGGCTTGTCGGCCTCATCGTCGCCGAATAAGCCCATGTCGCCCAGTTTCCCGTTGCGTTCGGAGATGCGCTGCCATGTCACCGAGAACTCGGCGGACTGGGCCACGTTCAGCTCCTGCGGCTTCGCCATGTCGGGCAGTCCCGCGAACAGCGGCTGCTCCTTGAGCTCGTCCCATGTCTCCGGCATCTTCGCGTTGTCGGTCGTGTTCTTAGTGTTCTCTGCCATCATCGGCTCCTATCCGTGGAAAAGAATGATTCTGAAAAGCCCTATCCGTGGAAAGAGGGGGTTCCTTGCCGCGCGGATAGGAGACGCGGCAAGGAAGAGACGGGTCAGACCGTGAAGTCGGACGGCGCGAAGTAGGCGACGGACGTGAACTTGCCGTTCTTGTCATGCGGAAGCACGCTGGATGTCTTGATGTTCGCCTGAGCGGAGAACTCCACGAACGAATCCGTGGAAAGAGCAGGCAGACTGGAGAACGCGATGTCCGAGTTCGGCAGCAGCAGGCCGGCACGGCCGGTCGTGTTCGTGTCGGACCACAGGATGAACAGGGACTTGTTGATGGGGGTCTTCTCCAAGGAGAAGGCCACGCCGGCGCCGGTCATATCGACCGCGTTGTAGAAGGTCTTGAACGTGCCCTTGTCGCCCTGCACCGAATTGAACGTCACAGTGCCGGTGGTCTGGGCGTACTGGGTGCGGAACGCCGCCTTGAGCCAAGTGCTCAACGTGGTGGCGTCGCCGCCGTCCAACGCGAACTCGGGCAGGTTGTCGTTCGACATGTGGCCGAGGTTCGTCCACATGCCGTCGCCCACGCCCACGGTCGCCGCCTCGACGGTGAACTGCTTGAGCAGTGCGGAGGTAATGATGGTCTCGGCCTTCGCCATGAAGATCGTTCCTCGGACGGCGGTCAACACGCCGTCGTCGTGGATGCCGATTTCGTCAGCCATATCGTTTTCCTTTCAAATATGGAAAACCCCGCAGCCGTGTAGGCGTGCGGGGTCTGATTGTGTGATTGATGGTTTTTCAGATAAGGTCAGCCGCGTGGGGACGCGGCCTGTATGCGTTTCGTGGAAGTCCACGCGACGATGCTTTTGGAACTGGTCATGTCGCCGGAAGACCGGGACTCGAAACCGGGATTGTCCACTATCCGCCCGATCTTCCCATAGTCGGTGCCGGGCCGGTAGGGCCATGCGGATATGCAACGGTGCAGCCATCCGCAGATGCGGGCCACCCGTTCCGGGTCACGGCCCAACACCGTCAAAGACAGCGTGTACTGCCATATCCAAGCCTTCAGATTCCAGTCGGGCTGCTCAGGAGCACCGCAATGGTAGAGAATCACGTCATGGGACAACAGGAGCGAATCCGTGGCGGGCGTGACCTCCGGTTGGATGACCGGCCTGAAATCACGGTCCTTCCATTCGACGGCGTCCAGGTAGGCGCGTGTCAGGCCGACCGCATCCAACTGTTCCCTTACGGAAAGGTCGAATATCGTGGGGTCAGACATATTTCGCCCTCGACATGATGAACAATCCCGGCATCCAGGCACTCGGACTTTTGATGCCGTACTTGTGTTCCAGCCACCGATTGAAGTAGCCGAACTCCAAGTGGGAGGCGATCTCGGAACCGTCACGGCCCTTGACGCTCATGATCACGGCGGTATGCGTGCCATGCGCGTGAGTGCTGATGTCGATGCGGTCGGCGACGGACGAGTGCTTCGCCTTCACGTCGGCCAGTCCCTTCGCCTTCGCCTCGACCTTCTCCGCCACGGGACGGGTGGCTTCGGCTCCGAACAGTATCGCCATGTCACGGTTCAGTACCCTTGCGGGCTTCAGCTTCACGTACCCCATGTGCGGCTCCCCTCGGGCGGGACAGGCGGTTTCAACCCGTTGTCCTCGGTCGCATGGCCGATGCATCTCGCGGTGATGTTCCAGTGGTGGGCGGCATCCGAGGCGTGACGCATCTCCATAGGCGGGCCGTCAACCTCGTAACAGGCGTTATCGAGCCAGAACTGCGTGTTGATGTCCCCATGCCATTCCGGCGCGAGAACGATCGCCAACGCATCCTCGCGCAGGCCACCGGTCGTTTGCGGCGTGGTGTCCTGCGCCCAGTTCTTGGAAAACGTGCTGTTCTTATTGATTCGAGGCTCGAACGAGCAGTAACAGTAGGAGGCGTCCCCATCCGGCACGGTGCCGGAACCGTAGACGGTTTCGACCGGTTTCATCGGCTGCACCACGATCATGTCGCGGTGCAGAAGGTCATCCGTGATACGAGGCTCCAACTCGGTATCGTCGTACAGGTGCCCGCCGCCGAGTTCATCCAAATCAACACCGTCGTAAAGGTGTCCCAAGTCCAATGTTTCATCGGCCATAGGGCCTCACAATCCGTAGATTCGGCTCAACCCGACACCAATGGTGCCTACGGGGCCGTGTCCCTCCGCGTAACCGTCAAGCAACTGCTTTTCGCGTTTGCTCACATACAGGTTGGGACTGGCATCATAGGCGGGCGGATTAGGCTGGGGGTCATGCTCCTCATACGAATAGTTGCCGTTCGACTCGGATTTGAGCCGGTGCCATCGCATGACGCGAATCACCATCGAGCAGACCACGTAGGCGAACGTGTCCTCGCTCAGGTCGCCCGAATTGAGGCGGGGTTCCGCGTTGCCGGATTCGGTCAACGCTATTTCGGCGGCGATACGGCAACGTGATTTCACCCATTCGTTCGGATAGGCGTCGGCTAGCCCGGGCTGGTCAAGCAGACTGACCTGCATGTGTTTCATCCAGTCGATGCCGTCAACGCTTGCCATGACGGCTCCTACAGGACGTTGGCCTTGAACGTGCTGACGGCATCCTGCAATACGGGCAGCGCGGAGCCGTTGACCCAGATATCGTAGTTGGCCGGAGCCTGATGGGAGAGCATGGCGGCGACAAGACCGTCGTTGACGCTCTTGTTGATCTCATACTCGGAGTTTTGGGCTTCGGCGGTCGGGCCGGAAGCGGTGAAGCCAAGGGTCGGGTCGTTGAACGAGGGAAGCATGACGAACGTGGCATCGGGGATGAGCGTGGTGGTGTCCACGTCCATCTTGAAGCCGCCGTCCAGTTCAAGGTTCTCGTATTCGAGGTCGAGCATACGCACGTCGTTCAGCTGAAGCTGGCTGGCGAGAACGCCCAGCACCTCGTCGCGGGACAGTCGTGGCTTGGAATGAGCCAAGTCCATGCCGGACGCTTCCTGACGGAACTGTTCGTTGCCGCGCAATGCGTCGATGACCTTCGACGTGGTGAACGCGGCGTGCGGTGTACGGCCCTTGTTCTTGCGCATGACCTCAATCCAACCCTGAACGTCGGCAATCGGGTCGGAAGTAGCCTGGGACCAGAGAGTGGTCGGAGTCTGATTATGCTGCTTGGCCGGACGGCCGAACGAGTAGACAACGTTCGCGCCGTTCTCGTTGATGGTGATCTTGCCATCCATCATCGCGGAGATGGACTCAAGTTCAAGGGTCACGCCGGCGGTCTGGCCCAGATGCGTGGTCTTGGCTTCGGCCTTGTCGTGGATGAACTGCTTGTCGTTCGCGTGCTTGGCCATATCACGTTCGGTGATGTGGTCCATGCCGGACAGGGGCAGAAGGCCCGTATGCTGTTCGGCGGACTGTTCGACCATCGAAGTGTGGCCGATCTCGGCGTCCAGCGCACGACGCTGCATGGCGTTCGTGGAGAGCGTCGGCAGATTCGGCGTCCAAGAGACGGTCCATTCGCCGTCATTGGACTGGATGGGGAACATGGTGGAGAACGGGAGAATGCCGTTCACGTAATCGAAGCCCGCCTGCGCAACCTCGGTGGCTTCGCTCGGCGGGAAGATTTCCTTGTCCAATGCCATTGGATATTTCCTTTCAGATATGAGAAAACCCGCCACGAGGGGCGGGTTTCAAAGAATCGGTTTAGACGGGGTGTCAGGCGATGGTGATAGCGTTCGACTTGTTGTCGGTGCCGACCCAAGTGCCACCGGTGATGGCACCAGAGGTGTTCTTGGTCAAGGTGATGGACTTCACGCCCACACCAGCGGAACCGGCAGCGCCAGCCGAACCGGACAATGCGGTGACAGCATCATCCTCGACATCGTAGAAGCAGCCGCCCCACTTGGCCTCGTCGGCGGGAACGACCGGCAGCTTGCTCTTGATAATGTCGCCACGGTAGCGAAGGCCCACATAGGTGTCATCGACCTGCCAGCCGGAATAGGTGACGTTCACGGCGACGGCGGACTCCAACAGGCCGGCGATGGCGGTCTGACGGCCATCGGTAGCCTTCGGGTCATACGGGCCGTAAGCGCCCTTGTTGGTGCCGCTCGTGATCTTGGCGAGCGGAATACCGGAACGGATGTAGATGGTCGTGGCTGTCGGGCTGACCCCGGTCAGGTACTTGTTGCGCAGAGTCTCGTCATCGACGTTGAACAGTTCGGGGACGATGGTCACGGAGACCACGCCGCCCGTCTGCTCGCCGAAACGCCACTCATTGTTTTCCTCAACGGTGGTCAGGCCGGTGCCATGCACCATTTCAATAGGAAGCGCCATGAGTATGGCTCCTTTCATTTGGTTTGCTTGTTATGGTTGCGGCGGCGGGCGTTCTGACGGTCCATCGCACGCTTGTAGGCGTCGCCGCGCTTTGGTTTCGGATTGAACTCGCCCTCGGGGTTCTCGGCCTTTCGGCCCACGCTGCGAAGAGCCTCGGCTTCCGGCACCTGAACACGACCGTTCGGCTGAACGCCCAACGGCGAACCGGGTTGGATGGGGTTGAGCTCCGCATAGGACTTGGCGAAGTCCGCGATATCCTCCGGCGTGCCATCACCCTTGTACAGGGCTTCAAACACCTTGTCAGTGACCTGCGGATACGTGCTCTTCGCAATCAGACGCGCGTTGTCGGCACGCACCTGGGCAAGCTCGGCCTGAACCTGCTGCACCTGCTTGAGGTTCGCTTCGGCCTGCTTCTCGTTCTTACGGCTCATCGCCTTCCACTTGGCGAGCTCGTTGTCACCGGGGTTTTCCTCCGGCTTGACGTTTTCATTGTTTTCCTGAATGTCGGCGGTCGTTTCTGCCGCGCCCGTTTCAGGCTGAGACTGCTGAACCGTTTCGGTTTCGGCAGTGTTCTGTTCTTCCTTGGTAGGCATCCGCCCGCCCCTTTCATTCACGCGGCCAAACCGAGGGTCGACCGCAGGTATTGGAGCCACGCCCTCTGATAGGACATGGCTTGTCTTAAATGCACCGAAGGCCGGAAGCTGTACTTTCGACCCTCGAATGGAAAATCGTCTTCCTCGCCCGTATCCAGCACTTTCTGATAATGCTGTTGAAACTCCATAGCCCTCGCATACATGCGCTGCAACGCGGTGCGCGTCATCTTCAGGTCGGGGATATGCCATTCCGGCGCGGGAGTGCCGTCATCGTATTCACGCCGCCACTGGGACTGCGTGAGAATCGGCCCGATCTCGCTATGCGATTCCATGATGACGCGCACGCTTTTCAGGTCGGCGGCTGACGTGCTGCCAGCCTTCCTGTAGATGGCGTCCAAATCCTCCCGGTTGAGTTTCAGACCGGGGTCATTGTTCGCGGTGATCGGGGCGACGGTGCATTTGCAGTTGTTGTGCATGGGCAGAAGGTCGGCCGTGGAAAACACGTTCGTGGCCGCGACGGCGCACAGGCCGCACGTGCCGGTCTTGGAAAGCTCGGGGTGTATGACCCTACGGTATTTTCTGACGCCGGAACCGTGGAATCGTTGCGTGGCCGCACTGTTCATGGCTATCTGACCATCGGTGTTCGCATTGTCCGTCAACCGTTTCACGGCGGCGTCAAGCCAATCATCGACGGCCTTCTGCACGTAATCGTCCAGATTGTCCCATGCCAGCGGGCGTATCGACGGGTCCCTTACGGCCATGCTCCGATAGGCGTCGGCAGGACGCACGCTCACCGCCCAAGGGTCGGTGTTGTCCCTTGTGACGATGTATTCGGGAATCTGACCATCCGAAGGCACGTTCACCATGCCGAGCATCACGTCCGCATAGGAGACGCCCAGATGCCGCATGGCTTTGATGAACGCGATCTGATTCTGTGTTATCCACGCGGACACGCCCTGTGTTATCGCGTCGTTCCACCAGTCGGCGGGGTCGAGCGACTTCCACATGTTCCACGCACGCTGCACGTAGGCGTCGACCAGCGCCTGACGCTGCCGTTCCATGACGGTCAGCGCCTGTGTCATGTCGGCCATCACGTCACCTCATTGGTGGAGTCCAACGTCTCGTCGCCCAGAACGTCGTTCAGGTCAGGGATGGTCGATGTCGAATCCAACGTGTCCTGCAAGATGGGAGCCGACTGCTGTGAGGTCTTGCCTTCGACCAGAGTGTTCTCCTGACTCAGAGCGGTGGCGAAAGCCGTGTCCTGCAAGTCCTGCATGGCTTCGGCTATATCCATCTCGCTCATGTTCAGGAACCGGCGCATGATGGTTTTGACCGGTAGCAGTCCCTTCACATAGTTGGCGGCTTGCGCCTGCTCCAAATCGGTGGGAGTCTCGACCGGCTGCCACATCGTCTCGAAACGTTCATCGGCGGCGGACTGCTGGCCGCTTGCGACCAACGCCATGCGAAGCAGCAGCACGAACGCATCATTGGCACGCTCGTTCATGTCCTGCACCTTGAGCCTCAACATGCGGGTGGTGAGCTTCGCTCCCTCCGCGCTGCCGGAAACGTCAGGGCTGAGAATCGACAACGGGGTGCCGGACGCGCCGGCCAACTGTTTGATGTCCGTGTTCGCGGCGGAGACAATCGGCGTGATGTCCGTCACGGAGCTTTCGCCCATCTTCGCGTCCTTCGGCATCAGCCACAAGGCGGCGGGGCCAAGCTCGAACAAGGACGAGTAGTCGATCTTTTCGCCGGCACGCGCACGGTTGGCCTTCACGGCCGGGTCCTGCTTCGTGTAATACTCGGGAAGGTCGCCGGACACCCAACGCTGTTTGAACGCCTGCATCTCCTGAATGCAGAAACGTTGGAAACGCTGCTGGTCGATGGCGCTCAACGTCGGAAGATGAGGCTCGAACTGGCCTCGACCGGTCGCGGTCTTCAACTGGACGATGGGCAGGCAACCGCAGTCACGGGCGAAATCAAGACCATCGGAACTGGCCGCGCCCACCCATTCGAACAAGGCGGGCAACAACGGTTTCTTCTTGGAATCATCGTTCGCCAGCTCATACACGGCATCCTCATAGTCGGGACTGTCGGTCGGCAGCGTCCGCGACTCCACCTCACGTCTGGCGACACGACCATACACGTCGGTCACATTGCCCTTATCGTCACGGACCAGACGGTACAAGGCGATGTTCTCGGTGCCTTCATCCGCGTCATACGAGTAGACGATGGCCGCGCTCTTATCGTCGGAAACGACGGTATCCCAAGGGCTGAGCCTCGAAATGTAGGCCGGGTTAGGCGTCGACCACGCCTGCGCATAGGCGGCACCGTAAATCGATGCGTCACGCAGCATGTTCAACGATTTCAGGTTCATGCCCGACTTCTGCCACATGTCGTCTGCGGCGGTGGAACGTATCGCCTTGTCCGACACCAGACGGAAGCCGGTGGGCTTCTCCGAGGTGATGACCGCGTTCGCTATCGTGCTCGCCAAGTTCATCGGGCAGATGTCCACGAACCTGCGGTAGATGTCCGAACTGGTCACATCCATGTTGCGGGGGACCGCCTTCGTGGGTACGGTCTCCTTGCCGTCGTAGAACGTTTTCAACCGGCACAGCATGGGGATACGGTTCACCAGCCGGTTCGCCAACCGGGTAAGCACCACGCCGTCGCCTCCCGGTTCGACATCATCGGGAACCAACGACTCCAACTGCACGGCCATATCTCACCGTCCTTCTAATAAGTCACTCGGGTAACGTGGGTGCGCACCCTCGGCGCACGGGAACTGGCCTGTTCCAGATAACGGGTACGCGCCGTATATGCGAGGACGCCTGCGATGCAGGCGTCTATCTTCAACGGACTGTTCGGCGTCTCCTTGTACACGAGGTACTGAGTGGAGCCATCGGCGTTCGTCCTGCGCAGGTTCTTCCTTCGCGCGTTTCTGAAATGCGCGAGAAGCCTCGGGTCGGCCAACAGTGCGACATCACCGATGACGGGATTGTCCTCGTCATCGCACGCCGTCCATTCACGGCAGAACGCGGTATGCATGTCCACATACGCCTGCTTCATGTCCGACTCCCAATTGTTCGTGTGGAACATGATCGGGTCGCCGTTGTTGCGCTGGCCCACAAGGTCGAGATACGAGTAGTCGGTTTCCCAGCCGATAATGAGGTCACGCCAGCCGTGGACATCCGCGAAGAAGCCGACAACGTTGTAGTTGTCCAGCATCCAGCGAACCTTGCGGTCGAACGCCTCCACATCGACCTGCCAGTCAGCGGCCTCGGGGCCTTCGGGCTTCTGTTCCAGTTTGATAAGGAACAACAGGCCGTCCCTGACACGGCAGCCGACCAAGGCGGTCGCATCATCGGAAAGCGAACCGTCGAAGCCAAGCGTTATCTCGTCCTCGTCCGAAATAATGTCCTTCCAAGGCGCTGCCTCGTCCAAGTCGGTGCCCTCGGGAACGCCCGCATACAATGCGATGCCCGCGAGATGGCTTTTCAACAGGGATTCGGACAGCCAAGCGTCGGAAACGCTCGTGAGACTGTTCAGGTAGTAGCGAATCGAATCGCCCACATCGGAAGCCGGGTCGAGGATATCCGCGATAGGGCCGCGAATATCAACCCAGCCGTCCTTCGACGGGCCCGGCTCCACGCCGGGGGAGCGAAGCGAATACCCGTCATCGCTCACACCCTCGTCGTTGACCGGCACGATGCTGCCGTCAGCGAGAATGATATGGTCCTTGCCGTCCCTTGACTTCGCGGCGGAACCATACGCCTCATACAGGCCATGCTTCAGTTTGCCCGCATCACCCAGGTCCTCGATGTTCAAAGGCGAATACCTGTGGTCGAACAGCAGCTTCGGGTCCTTGATGCGACCCTCTCGAATATCCTGAGCGTGCTTGTAGGTCTCCTCGGCGATACTGTTCTCGCCGGGACGGTACATGGTCGTGGTTTCCAACACCCACGGTTCGGCGTCGCCCATACGCTTCGAAAGATTACGTTTCAGCGTATGATACGTGGCCTTCAACCGGGGAACGTTGTACAAGTGGGATTCGTCGGCGATGATGAACGTCTGCTTGCCGCCGTCATGCGTGGAAGAACCGGTGGCACCGGGCTTGATCGAACCACCCTCCGGCAGCAGGATACGGGTTTCACCGACATCAAGCCCATAACCGCGCAACTGGCTCAAAGGCCCGTTCTCGCAGTTGTACTTCATTACCTGATAAACGTTATCCGTCTGTTCTTCGGCGGTGGCGATGCACACCACGTTCGGGCCCTGCACGGGACGGCCCATAGGCTCGCCCGGCAGATACTCGTAAGTCTGGCCGAGGAACGTGTAGGTTTCCCCGCCCTTCGCCCAACCGGCGAAACGGCATGGGCCCAAAGCCTCGAACAAACCCAGACGGCCACCCTTGCCGGACTTGTCACAACCCTTGGGGCGACTCAGGAACACATGGTTGAAACGACGCTGCCCATACTTGTCGAGCGCGTAACAGTCCACGTAGAACCGCGCATACTCAGGACTCTCATACACGGGCATGTCATACGCGGGCTCCGAACCCACGACGCAGAACGACTGTATCCACCACAAGGCAAGCCAGCCAAGCGAACGCTCCCTATCCTCGGCGGTCAGATTAGGGATAACGTCATGCATCAGCCCACCGCCCGACGCTGCCTACGTGCTTCCTCCATGCTGATGACGTTCGAGGAACCCGAATACGAGGACGCCTTCAAATCATTCGCCTGAGGCGCGTCGAACTTCAAATCGTTACGCGCCTTCGGAGTGACGCCGATCATGGCCTCACGCTGGCGAATCTCAGCCGCCAGAATCGCACGCCCCTTACGGGAACGTTTGAAATCATCCTTGAGCAGCGCCGTATCCAACACGAAATCCCAGTCAGGGCCGACGCCCATACGCTGAGCCAACGGGCTACGACGCAAATCCTCATACCAGCGGCGAGTGACCGGCAACCATTCATCGCCCGTATCCGGGCGAACATCAGGCAGTTCCGGCCCAACCGGCTCCTCGGGACTGCTCAGCAAAGGCATCGCGGCTATCTTGGACGCCCTACGCCCGTTTCCTGCCATGATTCACGCTCCGTTTCCGCCCATTCCGGGCTGTCCGACGCACGGGCTTTTCGCCCCTGCACCGGTCGTGAACGAGAATGCGGTTCTCCAAAGTCGCTGAATGCGACTTCTCCAAAGGAACCTTCCACTCAAAAGCCGCGCCGTCAGGCCCGGCACTATCTACATCGACCAGTCCGCCGCACTTCTGGCAACGGCCGGCACACTTCTCAATCACCTGCGAACGGGTGAAAGACTCGACAACCATCCGAGGCCGTTCAGCCGGTTCCACCGTCCGCTCATGCAACACGGTTTCAGGACGCGACGGCAGCTCGGGATGCAGTTGACGTTTACGGAAATACCTCAAACGGCACTTGTCCGAACAGAACAAGCGAGAGGAACGCTCAGGGTCGAACCATTTGAAGCACACCGGACACATGCGGGTGCGCAGTCTCCTCAACGGAGTGCCGGAATAGTAGTTCCGGTTGTAATGCTCCCTGCACAACCCTTTGGCGCACACCGGGTTAAGACACCCGAACACAGCGCAACGCTCTATCGAAAAGCCGGCCTCGAATACCATTCGGCCTCCTCGCGGCTCCTACGCTTTTCCACCCGAGCCTCACCACTCTCACGAGCGGTTTTCTGCTTATGGTGATATGAGCACAACGCCCACAGGTTCGACGGGGAATCATCATCAGGCTCACCGTTCTTCGCGCGAACCTTATGATCGACCTCATTGGCAGGATAGCCGCAAATATGCTTCGCCCCCGTATGCCAGTCGGTCACAATCCACTGGCATCGATGGTGGTCCCGCTCTAATATCCGCTTGCGGGTCCGCTCCCATCCGGGGTTGAACCGTGCATCACGGTTGGAAGATGACCAAGCCACGATGACTCCTTACACGTAGGGGGCGGAGCCGGTGGGAGCGTGGCGAGCGAGCATTCCAACGGGGTTAATCCAAATACAGGGGATGTTGGTCCACGAGCCACCGGCTCCTAGAGGCAATCCCGAGAATCGAACTCGAACCTGCGCTTTACGAGAGCGCCGCTCTTCCAATGAGCTAGAATGCCATGCCTCCCACTAGGGGAGCGCTGTTCAGTTATCGCCGCACGGCATGGCATGAAGCCGCCGCCGACATCCGGCGATGACCCAAGAAGCCGTCACCGCCTGTAATCGCCTCTTCTTGAAGGCGTTGTGGTACCGGAGTGGACTCGAACCACCGACCCTATGACCGTAGCCATACGCTCTAGCCGCTGAGCTACCGGCATCGCATACCCGGTGAGAATCGAACTCACGTCACCGGTTTTGGAGACCGGTACTCTACCATTGAGCTACGGGCATATAGGGATAGTCGAACCCCCACGACAGTCAGGGCCTTGACCAGCCTCACCGACCATCTCGCGGATGATGCAAGATTTGCACTTGCGAACCTTTTACGGTTTACGGCCTAGCAAGCCGCCGCATTCGTCTACTCTGCCAATCATCCACGGCCACGCCCCCGGTCCAAGAAAACAACACCAATACAAAACGGAATCCCAGAGAACTCGACCTTACAAATCCTCGTAAAACTGTTTTGACGGTTCGGTTTTCAAAAAAGGCGTGGCCTAGTCGTGAGAGAGGGAATCGAACCCACAACACACCGGGTTTGAGCCGGCGTCCTCTACCAATTGGGATATCTCACGCAAATACAAGAAAACCCCGCGACTGCGGGGCCTCACCTTGTCAGGAACCCGAGCTTCGCTCCAATCCCCGACAATCCATCTACACGACATTTTACTCACAACAAGCGTTGCAGCAAGCGTTGCAAGAGTATTCCCACCACCAATGAAACGCTAATTCAAAAAACAGCCCAGCAGATCATTCACGAGCAGAACCATTGTCCGTGCGGCCCCCACGTCTTACCGGGGTGGGGCTCTCCCACCCCCATGTGTACGCGCGTGTGGGCGTGCGCGTATGCGTGCGTACATGCGTGCGTGTGGGCGTGCGTGTGGGCGTGTGTGTGCGTGTGCGCATACGTGTGCGTGCGCGTATCCGCGCGTGTACGCGCGTAGGCGTGTGCGTATGGGCGCGTGCGCATACATGCGTGGTTATGGGACTGTGAGCGGCGGCGGCATGAGGTTGAGTGATGTTGGCTCATGTTTGGTGATTGTTGCATGGTGCAACTGTTGTATGTGCAACTATATGGGTATGGGAGTAGTGGCGTGGGCTCTGTGGTTTGACGGTTTTTGTGGTGGTTATGGTGGTTTCGACACGCCGAGGAATGCTAGTGGCTGCAATGGTTTTAGTGGTGGTTTGCGATACCGACTTGCGTTCCAGTATTGGACCGCGTATAGTGATAGCCATCAACCACGGAACACCAAGAAAGGAACCCCGAGATGAACACCACGGAGATTAAAGCCAAAGCCTTTAGAGCGGCGGTAGACCTAGCCACGGTATGCAAGCCCTGCACCTATGACAACGTGCTTGACCTCACGGCCATAGCCCTCGGTATCGAGATGGACGACAACGAGGAATACCCCGCCGAGCTATACCGCAAGTTCGACCGAGTGTGGGCCGAGCTCAACTACTGACAGCGCCGCCGATAGGCGGGTACTTGGTTCGAGTCCCAGCGGCGCACGAAGTCCCGGTGATAGGTGAGAGCTATCCCGAGTGACATGAGAGTTTGAGAATTGAATAGTGTTACCGATACCCAGTCAAGGACTGGTGAGGGATAATGAAGCAAGGCAGAGGTCTTGCGAGTAGTGCGGGGGCCGCTGAGAGAACGCGGCGCGATGGCATCAGAAACTCCGTCTGCGAATAAGCCAAAGGTATAATTAGGCCCACTGAAACAGATAGCGAGGTGGGCCATGGACTACAGGGAATTGCAAGACAGCAAGAATCTGGATAATCAACAGTTAGCCGATAAAATCGGCATACCTCGTACCACGGTATCCAAGTACAAGAATGGGCATCTCGATACAAAAAACATGACGTTAGAGATGGCTGTTAAATGGTTACGTGCGTTGGGGCGGCGCAAGATGGCTAACGATTTATCCGAGATGTTTGCGCTTGCTGAGGCTCCTAGTGAGCCGAAAGAAAACACTAGCGAAAGCTAGGTGTGTGCCCTAATCAATTCTTCGCCTGACTGTGGGCCTTGTACACAGTCGGCCTAGCTCACTGGGTTTATCCCATAGTCTAGGCACTCATAGCGTGTCCCAAGGTGGACGGGATACGCTGGAACCTGTTATATTGAAAGGTGGTGAGCCGTGCCGGTTGGCGATATCGTCGTTGACCCGCGTATCCAGACTCGACATCCCGACGTGTCCGCTGATTCGGTGCGCGTGGCATGGTCGAACGTCGTGCGGTTTATGGCGCGTGAGGATACCGACCCGTTGCGTTATGTGGCGGTTGGATACGACGAGTACGGGCGTTTGCTGGAAATGGTGGCGGTACTAGATGAGTCGGATCGTTGGCATGTGTTCCATGCCATGCGTGCGACGCCGAAGGTGCTGCGGGAACTGAAACTTTTGTAAAGGAGGAAGTGTCATGTCTTTTGTTGCGAAGGGTGGCCGTGTGGTCACTGATGACATGTTGGACAAGTGGGCCGACGATGCGGATAACGGCGAGTTCGGCGGAAGGCCGGGTGCGGTGTATTCCGGGCCTGTCGTTCCCGTCGCTCAGGCGGATGCTGTCAGTCGGACGTTTTCGTTAAGCGCTGACATGTCGGCCATGTTGGATGCCGTCGCTAAACGTCGTGGCGTGTCCGCTGATGACATCATGCGGCACGCGCTGGTGCGTGAGTTCGCGTCAGCGTGAGCTGTTCGGCGTGCTGGTTTTCCGACACGCCGATTTGTTTAAACCAAAATGATACGTTATGCTATCAATTATCAAGCCCAATCGGGCAAGACAAAAGCAAGTTTGAGAACTTAACAGTGTTTCCCTACATGCAAATGATACATTTTGCTGTCATAATTGGTTTACCTACTACTAGAGAAAGCGGGTAAGCCTATGGGACTTAAGGAACTGCGCAAACAAGCCGACTTAACACAAGTTGAGCTAGCCAAGCGCACTGGAATAGCGCGAACAATCATCAGCAGTTATGAGACCGGGCGGCGAGACGTTCGGAACATGACTCTTGAAAACGCTTTGAAGATATCCAGTGCACTCAACTGCCAACCGAGCGACCTGATGCGTTAAAAGAATGCGGCTAAGTAGCGCCAACTACCTAGCCGCGTGCCTTAAGTTGAAAGTTCTCTAACCAATCAATCAAATCGAGGCTGTGCTATCTTAGCACGCCTCACATGGAAGTGAGGAACCATGCGTAAAATTCTGGCGGCTTCAGCCGCGTTAATCACACTTTTCACCCTGTCCGCTTGCGGTAGTGATACCGCGAACATCCCGCAATGTGAGAACGAAGACGGCTCGGGTCAAGCTGGACTCTGCTACTGGGATAGTGCTCGAATGGGCAACGGACGCGGTACCGGACTGTACATCTACCAAGACGGCATTCTAATCGACGAACGCTACTAAGTCTTTCAATCAGATTCATTCAGTCGCGCGGCTGTCTCCGCGCTTCATCAATTCAAGGGAGATTCACAATGTGTGTGGAACTTGTTTTCAGGATTAACGTTGACTGGCATAGGTCACGCATGTGGGGGAGTAACCCGCGTGCCGAAGTCTGGGCCAACCTCGCCGGCATTCGCGGCGACTACACTAACGGTACCGTGTCAGGCTGTGGATACGACAAGGAGAGTGCGGCAGTTGATTTAGCGTTGAAAGATAACCCGCTTATGCAGACACTCATGATGTGGCCGAAACTGAACGTGAACACCGGTTATAGTGGTCAGGTCACGCGCGTGGTCAACAAACTCGATTACGGGTATGAGCTGTGCTTTGGCGGCATGGGCATGAGTGAGTTCCTGGACTTCATGCGCGGCAATGGTTTCGCCGTTGAGGAGATGCACGGCAATATGTTCGACGGGTACACGTTCCGGCGTGACATGCCCGAATCTTTCGTTAAGACAGTTTGACTGCGATAGCGCGGCGCATTAATCCGCGCTTCCCGCCCATTCGGGCAATTTCAATCAATCAAACCTATAGATCCTATATCACACTAATGGAGGTGTGCCATGCCTGAAGAAATACTGAATCCAAGCGACTTCCACGTTGGCTGGTCGGCCCAATCGTTGGCCGGCGACATCTACGTTATCGTCAAAGCCACTGACAAGACGGTGACGTTCGATAAATACAATACCGTCTGGCTTACCGTTCGGCGTGTCCGGCGTAAGCGTTTCGAGTGGATTGAAGGAGGCTACTTCAAGGACGGTGCATTCACGTTCTGGCCGAGTAATTTTTTCCCGCCTGAGAACGTCTGCAGCCGCAACGATTTCATCCAATCGCATGAGTTTAAGGCGGTGGCATGATGGCACGCTACTTCTACGCTTTCCGCTGGGCTTATGGTATCGGCGCGACATGGGATGACGGGTCATGGCCGGGTGAGCTCTACGTGTTCGAGTCGAGGGCTGAGCGTGACGCTTGGGTTGCCGACGACGTGTTTGATGGCAATTGGCATTGTGAGGCCATCACGTCGAAAGAGGCGCGTCATATCATGGCGGGCACTGTTATCGGTTGCGATAATGATATGGCCGTCCGGTATGACGGTAGTCGGTCGGCTGTCGAACGGTATGCGCCCATTGTTGAACTGGTCAGGGCATGGCGGCGTGTTGACATGCAGAATAACCCGGCCGCATATTACGCGGAGTGATTGCCGTGATCGACCACTGGGGACGCGGCTACTTTGTGCGAGTCCATCGTTAAATCAATCGTTTCGGGGCATGGCATGGGAGCTGTGCCCCGCTGTTTTAAGGAAATCATCATGCTTAGCGATATCGAGATTGAAGCGATGTGCTGGAAAGTTGACGCGGAATTGAAAAAACACGCGGCCAACCATGACACTGACTGGTGGGGTATCTACCACTTGTGGGATAGCCCAAACGGCGACTGGGTTAGTGAGGAGGACTGGAATAAGGTGTTCCGAAACCGACCTTTCTACATGGCTACCGCGTACATGCTTTGGGTCAACAACGGGTACAACGTTCGTGAGGTTTGCCGCACTTATAATGAAGACGGCTTACCGGGGCTTAACGCCTTATGCAATGAAGTCCTTGATGAAGATGACGGTACCGGTTGCTATTTCACCGAGGTTGAGTGTGATGAATGCGGGGCTGGATGGTCAGCCGACTGTGTTTGCGACGTTGGAGCTGAGGGCTGATGAAAGTCCGTCGTGTTCTGTTTGTGGCCGTCCTTGTGACGGCCTTTCTCTTGCTTAGGACGTTAGGCGTTATCCAGCCTACGCCCCAATGTTCCACGCCTTACGGCGTTGATGATACCGCCACTTGCGTGTATGGCGATTACGCCTATCACCGTGGCGTGCAAATCTGACAATCGATTTTTTGAAATGAGGTAAACAAAATGAAGAAGCTGGCTAATGACCCGTCGCGTAACGTGAATGCCGTGAGCGGCATGTGGGTACGCTTGCGTAAGGACAATAGTAAGTATGACGTGCGGTATGTAAACGCCCGGCTGAAGCGTATCTGGCGATTGTCGGAAACGTCCGCTGGCACGTCTTGGAATGTTCAGGCCAAGGGTGAGAAGAAATACGCCGAACTATTGGATGGTATGAAAGCAAGCCAGTCCGACCTTGAACATGGCTGGTTTCTGGTGCCTGACAATGAGCGTAAGGCTTACGGGTTCACGGTTCCCGTGCTGACGGGGATGGATGCTAAAAGCGTTTCCGGTATCACGGTGGCTGATTTTGAGTCCCGTTGGACATGCGAGGATGAACGGTTTACGACTATTGACCATTGGCCTAAGCAAGGTATGGTGCGTCATCTGCCGCCTACCGAGGTTGAAGATGAAAGCAAGTGGGCTGGTGAGGACGAGTTTCTGGACGATGAACCGGCCCCGATCACTCAAGAGATACCCGAAGTGCCGCCCAAGGTCAACAACAAGGCAGTCACATACGCGACAATGCCCGACCTCATGACCGCCAAGGAATGCCCCGCATTGCAAGGCATGGGCCATATCCGCTATTTTCGCACGTCCAAAGGCCGCAAGGTGGCCTACGTGGCTAGCGCTAACGGCAAATGTGTTGTCGCCTATCGTGCCCGGTATGAGCGGGGGAGTGACGCGACGCTTGAAACTGCTGTAGCCGAGTACGTTAAGTCGCTGGGTTTCGCGGCCTGACCTGATGGCGTTGGCGCGCCGCCATAATTGCGTGCCGCTTTCAAACCTTTCCGATTCGATTTTAAAGGCTTTATTATGAGTGAGCTTAAAGAAAAGGCCGCGCGACTGTTGTTGAAGTCCGCGCGTGAGATGGCTGACGAGAACGAACGTGACTTATCCGCCGTTTTCGATTACCGGAGTGGCTTCATCGATGACTTGCGTATGCGCGCGGTGAACACCTTGGAAGGCGTCGCGTGTATGCCTTCCATGCCGCCTGACAATGATGAGATGGAACGTTTGATAGCCGATAGTGGTTTCTCGTTGGGCTTGCTAGATAAGAGAGCGCGTGAGGTCTACGACTGCGGTTATTCCACCACGTATCAGCGTTATCAGACGGCTATCGTCATGCTTATCGATGATTTGCTGGGGGTGGATTGATGGAAGTCAAGATACCTACGAGTAAGATTCGTGAGGTTATGGAGTCGTCGGGGGCCGTGTACACGCCGGATAATATCGCGGCGGTGCGCGCCAACATTCCGCTTCACACGTCTGATCTGATTTTGGCGGCGTTGAACGCCACCGATCTGCCCGACAAGCGGTTTGCTTTGCCGCTGTTCTAAGTTCTTGCCGTCCAGCTTTTTCCTCACTTCCGCTGGGCGGCAACCCATTTTTTGCTACAAGCCAAATCAATATTTCTTTAGGAGATTATTATGAGCGCTTCAATCAAGCTCACCGTTTATGGCAATTCGACGCCGCTGAAAGGCTGGAGGCATGAGGATACCGTGCATACGTGGCTGTATCCGAATGCCACTTCGGATATGGTTGACATGCTGGACGCGCTGGAATCAGGTGTCAGCCATGACGATGGCTACGATGAATGCGACTATTTCTCGTTGGATGATTACGACGAGTTTCGGGATGGTCTCACACCCGAGTGGCGCGAAGTGTTCCCCGCTTTGCCTGACAATTGGGTTGGCAGTGACGCTGAAATCAGAATCTACTGGTGAAAACTCATATCTCATTCCTAACCCAATATGGTATATGATTGATACCATCTGTTAACCGTTAAGGAGGTTGTTATGGGTAAGCTGGTAGCCAATGTCGATGATGACGTCAAGGCGCGCGCCGCCGCGCTCTACGATTCCATGGGCATGAGCCTGAGCACCGCCGTCAACATGTTCCTACGCCAGTCTCTGGTGGACAACGGGTTGCCGTTCAGGCCGACGCGGCACACGCCGGACGGTTATCCGGTGCCGCCTGTTCACAATGCATACATGTTCGAGCGTTCGGAGAAGGGCCATGTGATACTGCCCGCCGATTGGGATGATTCGGAGGATGATGTCTATGACCAGTACGCCAAGTGAACCGCGCCTGTATGACGTGTGGCTGATGTGGGTCGAGTTTCCCGACCATCCCGGTATCGGGAAGCCGCGTCCGGTGGTTATCACCGAGGTTGACGGCGATCTGGTGTCGGGTATCGTGGCGAAGATAACCGGCAACACTGATTGGGATGAGGCCGGTGACGTGCCGCTGCTCGACTGGAAGGCCGAGGGGCTGTTGAAGCCGTCGCTCGTGCGCTGTTCGCAACGCTTCTACTTCAACAGGAGCGAACTGCTGCAATGGTTCGGACGACTCTCGTTGAGGGACGCGGAGCATGTTAACGACGGGTTGAAAGCCACATTGGACATTCCACCATACAGGCGGAGCGTATAGCCGTTATCGTTTTCATGGCCTCATGGACTTGTTCTATGGGGTCATTCTTATAGAAACCATCATTTAGAACCGCATCATAGGGCTTTCTATGGTGCGGTTTTCACATAAATCAGCATTTAGACGGGACTTTAGAGCTGTCTATTATCCCGTTAATCGTTTTACCGGACAATAACAAGGGAGTTTCCATCATGGATGAAGAAACCGAAGTCTACACGATTTACCAGCGCGTGACGCAGATCGAGAAGCGTCACGTCACCGCGCCGAAAGGCTTGACGTTCAACCAGTTGAGCGACTGGGTTGACGAAAACGGCGTTGGAGACCTGTTGGACATTGACGAACTGGACAACGATATGGTCAGCGCCGATTACGAGGACGGCTCTCATGTCAAGAGAAAGTGGGCGAATTGATTACCGCAATCTACCGTTATGAGCGTTTCGACCCCGCCGTCAACAAGGAGTTGTGGCGACGCATACCCGGCTGGAAACTACGTTTCACGTGGCTGAAAGCATGGCTGGAACACGATAAGGCGGCTCGAATCGGCTATAAAGCGTGGTTGTACGCGCGTGTTTCGAGTGGCGGCGAATGGCTGACCGGCGACATGCTGGACTGGAATCAGGAGATTGTCAAATGAACGATTATTACAAGTTCCTCGGCTACACGGCCGATTATCGAGCGCGTTACGAGCGTATGACGTGGTGGAAGCTGCGCCGGCAATGGTTCAAGGATGTTATCGACGCGGTGAAACGGAAACTGACCCGTCGAGACGATACTAATCTTCGTGCCGTTCTCGACTACAAGGAATGGCGAAGCAATCAGGATTTTGAGAACGGCTACTGGTTCAACGGAAACGAGGTAATCAAATGAGTGAAACGAATGACCCGGCATTAGACCATGCCATGAACTCGTTGCGTCGGTGGCAGCACGCGAAACGTATGGAGAACGCGCTACGCGAAGTCTTGAAATATTACGACGAAGCAGGGGAGGCCGGCGAAAACTATGAGCTTGACCCGGATAATCTCAGCAAGTTCGCCGCCGATCTGTGCAAGGAATACGAGAAATCTTGATACACTGAAGGCCATAGGACTATCTTGTGACCTTCTGGGAATTAGCAAACCAAAACACAAGGGGCACGGCGACTGTCGTGCCCGAACATTTTTCAGGAGGAATATCATGCCTACTCACGTTTCTCAGAGCGTCAGGGAACTCAAGGAGCTGGGTCGAAACCTGTACGCGGCCATGAGGTCAGATTTCGAGGTTAACTCTAACGCTTCGGCGCTTCCGCTCGACTATTTCGAGCGTATCGTCACGTGGTATCAGGCTCATAAAGGCGACGCAACCATGATGGACGATGTGATGGAGGCTTGCGGCCGCGCCGGATTGTCCGCAAGCGACGCTGACGAACTCCGAGATTACGCGGACACGCTGTTCCAGGACGGGAAGCTCAAGGTCGAACGCTTGTGGGAGCTGACTTCTGAGTCAATGGACGAGTGGGGCGATTCCACGACCGTGCCGAGCCGGTACGCCGACGCTAAAAAGTGCTAGACTTGACCATTACCGGCGTTCAATGCCGTGTTGTCACCCGGTTTCCGGGCGTGGATTGAAACATTCTTACCATCAGTGCGTCCCGAGCATATCGTTCGGGACGTTTTGCAACCATACCCAAGGAGCTACCATGACTGACTTTGACACGCTTTTCGACGCAACCAACAATGAGAGCGGAATCATCGTATTCCCCAACAATGACGTGATTATCGGCAATTGGACGTATTCGGGGCATGGCGTCCCCCGACTCTCCCCGTTCGGTGACGCGCTCGTTTCCACCGGCACCATCGATAAGGCTGAGGATAAAGGCTTGGTCAATATCAAGGATTATCTCACCGGATTGGACGGTTTCGACATCGTTTATGACAGGAATGATGATTACCCGCAGATCAAGGCCGATGACATGGCGAGATTGTGGGAGATCGTCAACAATGACGAAACCCTACGGGTGCTTGCCCCAGTCGATTGGAACTAGTGCGTGTCCGGTGCTAATTGACGGGCGGTTACCACGAGTAAAAAAATGCGGCTGGAGCACGCGCGAGATGCTTGACCGCTACGACATGAACCGTCTGGCCGTCACCAACGAGGCTAGCCGAACCGTGGCGGAATCGTTAAGACGATAACAGATAATCGATTATCTGTTATAGAATGGCGATACTGATAACTGATAACCATAAACGTGGGCCCGATTATACAAGAAAACCCGTGGAACACTCGGAATAGAGTCGTTCCACGGGTTTTTATATTGAGACTGTTAGAAGCCGCCACTGCCTCTCAAGGAAGCACACTAGGGCGGCATTCTCATGCTTGACCGACTACTTCAACGGAAAGTCGAATACCAGCTTATATCCGCTTGTAACCGGGCCTTCCACAGGTGTGAATGTGAGACTACCGTTGTCGTTTTCCGCGATCAGGTAATGATTCGTGCATTCCTCGTTCCATTGGACTTCCCATACCGCGTCGGTCGGAACCTTTTGGAGAAAATCATGCAGCTCGTCAATGGAGATTCTAACCGGCATGATTCTGGCGAGCGTGGTCTTATCCACCTTGACTGTGGCGATGGACTCCACGCTGTCATACGTTTTGATAGGCGTATCCTCTCTGGGGGTATCCGGTTCATCAATGATCGTTCCCACTGGTATGAAGTCGGGTGGAACGTCGGATAGGACACCCGTGAAAATATTGCGTACCAAGTCCATGTCACGCTTCACAGTTCCCCCTTGGCTTTTCTCGTGTAGTATTCCTCAGCAGACAACAGTTCCAGAATCGGAGTCTGCTTATTGACCTCCAACAATTCCTCCCATGTCATCCACGGATGAAGACCCGCCAGGGTCCCGCACCAAGATGTTTGATACGGTGCCTTGTCATCGTGTCCGAACAGCCAATTATCACTGCGGGGAGCATACCGTTTGATGATCCGTCCCCAACCGGTTTGTGACCCAAAGCGGATGCGCGCCCAGTATTCGCCCGGCAGTATCGGTTCCACGATACTCGGACGCGGCTTCTTCTTAGGTGCGGGACGAGTGGCGTAGGCGAAATCCTCCTCATAGACAACGAGAAACACCGAAACTCCCAGCTTCCATGTGGCTGAGACACCAACTCCGTCTCCCTCGACCTTAATCATGGAATGCCAATCAGTGCGGGACTTGAACCTGTATGTGTTCGTGCTGCCTTTGACGTGAATCAAATCGCCGGGCTTCAGGTCATCCCAGCCGACGCGAATCTTCTTGCTCACCTGTGGTCCTCCTTGCCGATATCGCTGAATCGTGTGTAAAGCCGGTCGTTCACGACATACGTGTTGTAATCATCCTGTTGGATGTACCACCAGCGGTTTTGATGGCCGGCCTTCAAATACTCCTCGCACGTGTGGTCGATAGTGTTGTCGGGGTTGACCTTCTGCCTGAACGACAGTTCATCAACCACGTTGCTATCGGCCACGAGACCGGCTATCCGGTCGATACGCTCCGGCGTGAAATCGGGAGTGACCACGTACACGACACGCACCTTCTGACCGTCGAACCATTTGCGGGGCAATGCCAACGCCACGTCATCGGACAAGCTCGTGGGGCGCATGTGATACACCACGCGGCTGAACCTGACCTGCTGCATGACTTGAGCCACGTTGCGTCCGCATTGGAAGTAGCTGGTGTGCATCTCGGTTTCCGTGAGCCAGTCTCCGGCCCTGCGTATCGCCTCCCGGTAGAAGGCGACACGTTTCGACGCTTCCGGCTCGCGCATGGGGAACAGGGGGGTCTCCGCCGCCGCTGAAGCTCAGGAACCTCATGGGGTGGCGTTCGCTTTCACGGCTGATGGTCCGCAGCGTGGCCTGCATGTCCGTCACCGGCACGTTCAATCCGGATTTCCTTACGATGCAGTAGGGGCATGTCCAATGACAGCCGAAATTCGTGATAACCGAATAATGTCCGTTCATTGTGTTTCTCCGATCAGTTGTTCCATTTCACTCACGTTGTCCTGCTTGCGTTTCAACGCCACGCAACGACGTATCCACTCGTGTTTGCGCTGATAGACGTTGGTTATCCCATCGTTGCCCAACAGTTCGTTGCATGAGCAGACAAGCTGGGGGATGTCCGACTCCGAGTCCGTTTGCACGACGGGTTTCTCCCCGCAGGCGGGGCATTCGGGAACCGGCTCGTCAACCACTGCCTTCAACCGTCTGCAACCGGTATTCCACTTCTGAACGTCCTCGTCTTCAAATAACGGGGCGAACGAGCTGATGATTGCGGCGTGATCGCACCACTCCGAGAGCTGCCACACGGCTTTTTCCAGATAGTAGTGGCGGTCAAGAGTGATGTCGCGTACTACATACTTCGGTTTGGGTCTGCGCCCGCAGATAGGGCATAATTCCAATACCGGTGGCTCAGGTTCCGGTTTTTCGACCGGTTTCGGCTCCTCCAAGTGCAGCAGTCGTTTCAGCCAGTTCACATGCCCCTCAATTCCATCGACTCGTTGAACGCCTTCTGAAACGCTTCGACACCGGCTTTAACGGCCTTTTCGACGGAACCGTCGGGCGGCAGCGTCACTGTCACGTGCGCGCGTGGCTGCATGTCGTCGCCTATGCACACGCTGTCCGGTTCCAGTTCGCACACCACCGGGACTTCCACGGTGAACGTGGCTAGTTGAAGCGCCTTGGAATACAAGCTTAATTCCACTTCCGTGATGCCAAGATTGATGCTCATTGAGTAATCTCCCTGTGTCCGAGGAACTTGTTGACGAAGAACGTCTGACCTTTGCCCGTGACTTTCGGTGTCTTGTTGATGGTCGTGTGACCGTCCGAGTGAACCACGGTGGTTTCCTTGATCTCGAACAATCCCAATTCCATAGATTTCTGCGTGGGCATGTTGCGAGAGCTGCCGGTTTTCATCAGCCATCCGTTGTCCCTCAGCCACGCGAACAAGCGCGTGCCGCCAATATCCACGCCATTGCCTTTCAGGACTTTCGCCAAGTCGCCCACGAGGATGCTGGTCTTCGAGGTTTCCACAGCGTCAGCGAACAACGCTTTGGGACGCATCCGTTCGACCTGTGCTTGGGCCTTCTCCTTTTCCGCCCGCTCCTGTTTGATTTGTGTGGCAAGTCGGATAAGGAAGTCGGGTTCGGTGACTGCCTTTTCCAAAGTCGATTCGGTCATGTACGCGCCATGTTTGCGAATCGATGGCAGCACCTCATGCGTCACCCAGCGTTTGAACTCGCGGGCTTCGGGCTTGCGGCTGCGTAACACGAGGGAGTACAAGCCGGACTCGGACACGAAAACGGGTGCCTTGCCGCCGTTCTGAGCAATATCCGTACTACGGATATTGGTGATTTCATCGGCATCGAGGTATTCCCGAATATGGTTGGTGGCCGTACCGAGAATGGCGCATACGTCCGCTCCAAGGAACCACGGGTTGCCGTGTTCGTCGGTTAGGACACGCACCTGAATGCCGTTGAAGTCGAATGGTTGAATCTGATTGCTCACTTGTCGTCTCCTTCCTTGGATTGGTTTTGCGAAACCTGCATGATCTCCCACACGTCCGCGTTCTCCGACAGGCCGGACGCGAGACGGTAGAAGTCACTGAACCTGTAGAGCGGATTGCTGTACGCATCCTCGCCCTGCTGGGGCAACTGGCCTCGATGTATCCAACTACGCAAAGTGCTGCGGTTCACGCGCATTCCGCACGCCTTGATGATGTCCAACAGTTCGCCACGGGTTCTCACCGCCTCCGATTGGAGGAGACGTTTCACCCGTTCCGCCCTGATGAGGGCGACCGGCATACTGAAACCGCATTTCGGGCATTTCGCCGTCTCCGCGTCCGCGTAGCCGGAGAGCTGGCCCAAGCACTTGTCGGCGGGGCATGAGCCGTACAGTACGGTTTCCCCGTCATCGTCCGTGAGAAAACGACGCAGCTTGCGTGTCAGACTGTGCACCAGTTCCGCGTACACGGGCGTGCTGGAATGCTCCATGAGTTTCGGATGATTGGCGATACGGTAAACCATGTCCGATAGCGGCGTGGACTCGGGCAGATTGATTTTCAGACTGCGCATCCACTCGTACAACGTGCCTTGCAACCCCGGATAACCGTGGTCATCGTCCGCGTACAGCAGATCATGCAGGGCCTCGCGTAACGGTGCGGGAGCGGTGCCGGATTGACCGCCGCCACCGTTCTTGTGCCCGTAGGCGCGGTTGATGCGATACTCGCACAGGTCGGGCAGACTGCGGTCCAACCATCGCAGGTCGCCGGTCAACTGGCTGGCGTGCTTGTCGCACAGGAGATTCAGATTCGGTTCGACGCCATGTCCGATAAGCGGTGACGGCGCGTCGGTGACGATATCCCGCCAGCAACCGTGGTAGCGGCAGAGCCTCGTGTTTTCAGTGGAAAAAGACAATAGTGACCTTGACCTTCGGTTTTTTTGAAGGTCTCGGACGTGTCAGCAACTCTTAATTATGCCATCAAACCGGTCATTGTTCAGCCGGACGGCGTGTCGCCAGAACCTCGTCCAATGTCACGCCCAAACCCGGATTGAAATCACTGGACTCACGCCTGCGCTTGGGTTTCGCGGGCGGCAAGCGCAGCGGGTCACGCGCGGCCAACGCCACCTGTCGAGACTCGTCCGGGGAACGGCCCATCATGCGCTGCCGGCGATACAACCACGCCTGATCTTCCACTAGTCCCAGACGTTCGCACTCCCGGCCTATCTGCGCTTCGGACGGTTTCGCACCGTTGCGCAGTTTGCGGACGATGCCGTTGATGTCGCCGGAACCACACCAGCGACCCGTGCTGTTGACCGCGTAGAAGCGTCGAACGGCCTCACGCGCCTCTACCGCCGTGATATCCGAACGCAGTTCCGAATAAAAAGCGTCAAGCTGAACATCATCCCACTGAGCGTTGCCGTGATGCGCGTTAATCAGCGACAACAACGCCGCCGCCTCACCCTTGCTGAGCATTGAGACCTCCCTGCGAGTATCGGGCACGCTCCTCCTCGGTCATGTACTGCCAGGTTTTCGCCATGTTCGCTTCGAGATTCTGCTGGCTGCGGGACTTGACCGGCTGGACTTGCCGGGCCCTTGGGGTCTCCGGTTTGGGTTTCTCCCAGTTGCGTGCGTACAGTTCCCCGCCGATGAACCGGCTGAACGTCTTCACGAACCGTTCCTCGGTGGCCCCGACATACGCTCGGGTTTTGGCTTCAAGAAACTCGCACGGGTCAGCCTCGCCGGCGGCTTTCACGATCTTGGGCCATTCGATTTCCAACTGCATTCGAGCCTGAGAGGTCTTCCCGTCGAACCTGTTCGTCGGGTAAATACGCTCAAGACTGTCGAGCAGTCCATCGAAGTCAGGCTTTGAGGGGGTAGGGGGAGTTGAATTATCTTTAGATAATTCATTCTGGTGTTCTGGTGTTCTGGTGTTCTGGTGTTTGTCCCGATTCAGATGACTTTCAGACGGCTGAATCGCATCTGAATCGGAGGTTTTCACCTCGTTCTTATTTTTTTGGTAATTTTCAGCATTGCTTTCGCGCTTCTTTTGCACCTGTTCGCGACTACGATTATGCATAAGATAATCGTGAATGTAGTACCCGTTGTTCCCGTCCGGTTCGATCATGCCGACATTGCATAGTGCTTCAAGTTCTGAATCGGTGATATCCAGCACGTAAAGCGCATCATCTTCACTGATATGACCGTCTGAAAGATTATCTCCGCAGAAGGTAAGCATCATCGTGAACGCGCCTATCGCGCTCGGGCATGTGTGCCTGAGTTTTCGCACCTTGCGATTCATGTAGAAGCCGTTGACAAGCTGGATGTATCCTTTGCGGGCCATCGTTATACCACTTTCCTGAAATCTAAACTCACCAGACTCATTCCGTCTCCTCAATCATGGTTTCGAGGGCAGCGACCGCGTTCTCACTGCGGTTCTCGGCTACTGCCTTCCAGAATTTCGTATGATCCAGGTCATTTCCTGTCCCTTTCCCAAATGTTCTCAACCGTTCCGCACCACTTATCCCACGCTTCCTCCCTCGTGTCGGCATAGGGGCCGTTCAAGTGGACAGCACAGTAATACATGTAGCGGCCTTCCCATTCGAATATGAACGGGGTAGTTCCGCAGAAGGGGCAACGGTGCCGTATCCTTGTTAATGGATTGAACATGATTGTCTCCTTAGATCCTGTATGAAGTTGTGGCGGCTTCGCCAGTCCGAGGGCGTGCCGCTCGTCGCCGTGAGCAGCACGCCGTCATCGAATATCTTCCAGTGGCCGCTGCCGGCGCGTACCACCGTGTAGCCGTGCGAGGCTATCCAATGCATGAGTTTGCGGTCATCTCCACGCGCGGTCATGCTTTGAGCCTCATCTTCAACGCGAGACCGTTTTCATGCACGCTGCCCTTATCGAAGCCCATGAAACCGTTGAATAGTTCGTATTCGAGCAATACGGTGTCCACGCGGAACTCGTCGTACTGATGGTTTTTGATGCGTTCCATGACAAGCCTCATCGATGCGGCCGTATCCCTGCGGTCGGCCTGTATCGGAATGAGATACGGCCAAAGATTCCATTCGCCCGGATGATCGTTCAGCCAATGGGCGAAATCAACGAGTTTCCTATCTTCCATCATGTTCTCCTTGCCTTTTCGATGAATTCGCGCAGATACGGGTCATCGATGTCGATGGGGTGGCCGGCGAAAACCATGCCGCCCTCTTGGATGGGCAATGGGGGAGTGCGTTTGGTTTTATGCTCCCTTGCCTATTTCGCGCTTCCGGCTCTATGCTTCGCCAACCGTATGGGGTCGGCCTTGATATGGCAGTTGCGGCAACGGGGCCCGCTGCACATCTGGTTACGTGGCCGGATACGCCCGCAGTCGATGCATTCGGTGGATGTCGTGTTGTGACTGTTTCCCATCAGGAGCGTTCCCTGACCACGTAATCCGGGTGTTCCCGGCAATAGTCTTGGACACGTTCCAACCATTTGATTGCGCCGTCCACACTGCCCCAATCAACCAACTCGCCGTTCTCGTCGCGCGGATTGTATTCGGAACGCAGCTCATGCAACGGCTGAAGGTAGATGCGCATGAGGGCGTGCCCTATGATTTCGGCGCATTCCCTACCGGTCTTGCCGTCCAAGTCGGTTGACGGGCGAACATGATAGGCGGCGAAGAACGGGCCGAGATTGTACGTGTAGTTGAAGTAGCAGCCATAGTCATAGTCAGGGTCGTACCCGTAATCCCAGAAGTTCTCGGGAATATCCCGGCGTACCACATACAGGTCGTAGCTCATTCTTCGTCTCCTTCGATGATTCCATGTCCTGCTATCAATGCGAGGGTCTTTAAGTCGGTGAGCACGGGCTGGTTGTCCATGCTTGACAACGTGTTCAAGCCGAGACCCTTCTGTTTGAACACGACGAACCAGTAAGGTGCGTCAGCGTTACCCGCCTCGGTACGGCCCTCCTGCATCCACTCCTTGAGTCTCCCCGTATAGGTGCTGTAGTTTTTACACTCCAATACGACCGGCTGGCCGTGGATACGCAGACCGGTGATATCGCCCTGGTCTTTCGTCCCATGCAACACTTCACGGTGTATCGTCTGCTCGCTGTCACCCAACCGGGCGCGCAAATAGTTGACCACCTTGGATTCAAGCAGTGTGCCTTTGGCTTTCTGTCGGCTCATTCGTCCATCCACCATTCAGTCGGGTCATCGTGAAACTGGCAGTCCACGCAGTCCCCGAATACGTTCAAGATTCCTCCGCAGTACGGGCAATGCTCATACTGGACGGGCAGATAACTCGGACGCATAATCAGAACTCCGGGTTATCTCGTAATCGTTTTTGCACGTCCCCGCGCATCTGCTCGATCACACCAACCCGAAGTCCGGTAGCCAAGCGAATCTCCTCTGCCGGACGGTTCGAGTCTTCAATGAGCAGTTGCCATGCTTTACTTTTCGCTTTGCTCAACATGAGCCCCCTTCTCCAAATTAGAGCTGATACGCACCCGATAGTCGGTGATGCTCCAAGTCAGATGGTTCAACTGCCAGACGGTGAGTCCAAGAAAAACCAGCAGACAAAACGCTTGAACAATGGCCATCATCGTATTCTTTGACGTGATGCCCACCGCGAGGGAGAACGAGAAAAACACGTCCCACCCCAAATACCAGTACACGGACCATAATCCGGGTTTGCTGCCGTCACGTCGTTCGTAAACCGTGACCATATCCTTGTCACTCATTTCGATTCCTTCTTCGCGTTTTGAGACTACTTACGCTCATGATTCCTCCTTGAGCGTGGCGACATATGCGATGGCCTTGCGTTCACGCTTCGCGTACCTCTCGCACTTGCGCTTGAGACGTTTGAGGCTCATGGCGTACAGGAAGTCTCTGAAGTCGCCGTCCTCGTAGATTTTGGCTCGATAACGGCCGCAGGTGCCTTCCGCGCCGATATGCGCAACCAAATGGTCTGTAAGCTGAATCTCGTTCATGCGTTCTCCTTTCGATATGGGTTTGGCGTGTATTCGGGCGGTTCCTCGCCGGGCATGGGGTTCATGTTCTTGAGGGCTTGGATATATCCGTTCTCCCATGCCTGTTCGGCTATCTGCCGGTCGTGTTCGTCTATGGCGGGTTTGAAAGCCGCCAGCAACAGGTCTTCGCTGTACAACTCGCCTTGTTCCCAGACGGAATCGCAAGCCATGCGCAGCAGTTCCCTGAAATCCTCGGGAATATAGTCTGGATGAATTGTTTCGTCGTGTCCGCTCATTGTCCGCCTCCCAGACTCTCGTAGATCAACCGATAACGCTTGTCCCCGTTGCACATCGCATTCCAACGACGGATGGCGGCGGCGAGCATCATGTCTTTCGGCCACTCCCACTCCACTGCGGGCTTCGACTTCAACGCGAGAGCATACGGCTTATACCTGCATCCGCCGCACCGGAAGACCAAAGCGGACAGATAATGCTGCTCCTCCCATTTCGCCTTGACCTTGCCCCCGCATTTGGGACACGGGCTAATTTTGTGAAAACGCATCAGTCCATCCTTTCGTCCAACCATTTGATGTCCTCCCAGATCGAGGGCATGACCTGATCGAGAGCGCCACTACTGCTCAATGCCCATACAGCGCCGTAGTTGGTGCGCTCCCGCACCGCCGTGACATAACCTTTGTCCGGGTAGACGCGGGATTCCGCAATCCAGTGGAACGGGAGCATCCCCTTGCGCAGAATCAAAGTGAAACGTTCATGGCTAACCTTGATGAAGCTCCTCATGTCGCTCATTCCTCCGTTGCCTTCATCGGGTAATTGATGTCCACAAGCAACTGTGTGTAATAGCTGAGCGCCTTCACGAGTTTGAACGGCTTCTGCGTCTCCGGGACTCTGAACGGTGGCTCGTACTCCCACCATTCGCTGCCGTCGTATTCCTCGCGGCGCAGGAACCCGCCATCCGTGAACACCACGACCAGATCGGCGGCTATCTCCTGAGAGCCGTAGTCGTCGTCGTAATCGATGTCAAGCACCGGTTCGGCCTGACTCCACGGAATTCCCAGCTTCTCGTCGCGGGAGCCGACGAATCGAACGTCATCGGTCGAATGCCCGCTTCGTGATATCGCACTCTTGGTTTCACCTAAAAGATTCATTCTTCCGTTGCCTTTCCTTGTATTGCCTTGACTGCGAGTCGCATGGCGTCGTAGTATTCGGCCCTCAACGCGCAGTCAGAATCCCATTGAGGGTAAGAGTCGGGCTTCAACGCCTCGTAGAACGCTTTCGCCCCGGCTACGATTTCCTCGTTCGTGGGCCGGCGCGTGGCTCCGGCGATAAAACCGGCCTCGTATTCCTTGCCCTTGGTCGTGCCACGTATTTCCTCGGGGGATAGACGGACAACTCGTTGGAGGACAGCCCACTTCGCCTCACTGCTGATGATGCTCACAGTCGACCTCGTTCCTGATTGCGTTCCAGACAGTCGTCCATCGCCTGTGCCACTTCTTCGTCGGTGATACCGAACGCGGCGATCAGGTTGCCGACCGTCTGCAACACGTCAGCCAGTTCACCGAGCATGGCTTGGCGGCGCTGGTCGTGCACGTAACCTATCCATCCGGCTTTCGCCTTGTCCCGGTCATCGCCGAGCTCGCCGCCCACGTTCACCCCGAAGCAGGCGAGGCAGTTCGCATGGTCATCGAACTCCAGGCCAATGCCGCTCGGGTCTGTCGGGTCGTTGGCTTTCAGGTATTGTTTCCCGGCCTCCACCATCTCCGCCGCCTCCTCAAGCGTCTTCAACAACAGCCACTTGTCGGGCGTGAGACGGCCGAAAGATTCAACCGAGGGCAATTTCACGATACGATTGCTCACGCTTCCACCACCTTGGCCGGACGGAACGGGGCCGCGTTTAGAACCTGTACGCTATCCGGCGAGAACCACGCGCGCGTGAAACACCAGTCATCAGCGCCGATGCATGTCAGCTGCACGCTGCCATCACGCATCGTCCACGTGTTATCGTCCTTGTCTAACCACAATCCGTCATGGTTGGGCAGCTTCGGCTTCCGACGCAATGCGTAGGCGAAGTTTGAATTAAACATCCAATCGTGGAAGTCGGGAATCTCTGCCTGTACCATGACTGCAAGGGTGCAGTCTGTTTCGTCATCATCATCGACAGCGACAACGGAGAATCTATTGCCGTTCGTCGCGACGAAAATATCGCCCGTGCAAACATCGTGAATGTCATCGATACGCTCGTACTCGGGGTCATCCACCAATTCGATAGACTCGATGTCGGCTTCCGGGACGAACAGGTCATCGCCCATTCCTAGGGTGAGAACGTAAGCGCTCTTAATATCGCCGTTTTTGTCAGCTACGCCGGTTGCTACGTCCCCGTTCTTGAACGTGACCTTGATATGTAGTCCGGCCATCTCCTTGCAGGTCTTGCCTTCCCAGAATGGTTTCTCACTCATTGATAGCCTCCTTGGCTAGTTGTCGTTTACGTTTCAGATTCGCCTTATACTGGGCGGGTTTCTCGGGATGCTCCAACATCCAACGGCGATGGTATTCAGCCATCTCACGCTGATGGGCGGCGGCATACTTACGAGCCGAAGCCCTAACCTGAGCCAAATGCTTTAACCGGTACCGGCGTGCATACTCATTGCGTTTCTCACGATTACGAGCGTTCCGCCGATTCGCCAGATCACGCAGATGCTGCGCATACTCGGGGTCGGTTCGCCGCCGTTCCCTAATACGACAGTTCCGGCACATGCCATCCCTGCCGACCCGGCACATGCCACCGCACCAATCGCATTTCGGATGACGTTCAGTTATCAGGCCGGACAGTTCGCCGCCGTTCCGGCAATAGTCGATGAACTCCTCATCGGTCATGTCATCGACGTTCACAGCCACACCTCCCCATTAGTGAACCTGCTGAACAACACAGGGTCGAGCTTGTGCAACGCCCGCCGAAACTGCGGGTCACGGCAGAACAGGATGAACAACAGGCTTACTGCTTCGGCGGTTCGCATCGCGTCCAACCTCCCTTATCGTCCAGAAGCACCCAACCATGTTGGGCGGTGAGAATCGGCACCAGTTCGGGGTGATCGTTGAAACCGCTCACGATGTACCCCAAGCTCATGGCCTCACGCGGATGGGCGTGAATCCACCCATGACATCCCGTATCGCCACTCCCACACGCCAAGATGAGGTTCGACGCCTCATGCAGTCCCGGCCACTTGTGTGACCGGAGTCTGCGATGATGCCGGCTGAAACCGCTCCAATGGAATGGTTTGCCGCAGCGGACGCACCGGTATTGGTCGCGTGCGTCCACCAAATCCTTGACGTGTTGGGACGGGTTAGATCTGCCCATTTCCGTATTCGTCCTGGGGTTGGCTCCACGGGTCCGTAGGCTGCTGATACTGCTGTTGCGGTTGCTGGAATCCCTGTTGCGGCTGCTGGAATCCTTGCTGATACTGCTGTTGCGACTGTTGGAAACCAGACTGCTGGGCCTTGGGTTTCGCGCTCAACACCGCAATGGTGCGGGCCGCGACATCCCAATTCTCATACCGTTTCCCATCCTTTTCCGACACTCTTTTGGACAAGCTGCCGTTCACAAGAACCTTCACGCTCATGTTCGGCTGGGACTTCAACTGGCGAACCTGATTCAAAGCATCCTTCGCCTGATTCGACAAGGGACGCACACCATAGAACTGAGGCTCCTTGTCAACCCACTGGTTCGTGTTCTTATCCGTGTAACCCGGATGGACGCTGACGTTGAGAATACTGGAATCCTGAAAATCCTTGATCTCTCCCGCATATCCGGTAAACTCGATGCTTGGTTCTCCGGCCATTACGCATTCCTCCTGTGATTGTTCGTCTTGTGTTTCTCCATGGCCCGCCTGTTGCAGACCAGCATGTGTGATTGGGCTCCGGCGCAATCAACGGCACCGCATGTGGGGCATTGGGGGAGCGTGATCTTGTCCCCGTGAGCCCACAGGCATCTGGCGCACTTGCAGCCCGGCCTCGGGGTGAAAGTCACTCGAAGCTCGCCTCCACCTTCGTGAACGGGAAACGATCATCCCGGACACTGGTCTTGAAGAACTGGCTGCGGGATTGGGACTGGCATGGGAAGGCGGGGGCGATGGTGCCATCATGGGAGAGCACCGGCATCCAACGTTTGCCGTCATGCTTCCACACCGATTCGGTGCGAGCCTTGTAGAAGCCCGGCTCCTTCGGAAGGTCATCCATCGTGTACGGTCCGCGGTACGCATATTGGAAAAAGGAGTCATCCACCCACCACCCGTCCGGAAAGCCGAGCTCCCCGATACTCAGGCACAGGGTCTGTCCGCCCACACGGTCAGAATCCGTCTTCTTCACCGTGTACTCGTTGCCGTTCTTCACCACCACTTTGTCGCCGGGGCGAACCTTCGTGATATCGGTGATACGCTCACGGAAAGCATCATCCACCAGTTCGATGGACTTGATACCGGAGTAAGGGACGAAAGTCGAGGATGAACGAATGGCGGGAGAAAGAGAGACGCAATGAGCAACGTTTCCCACCATGTCGAGCGTACTGGTCATCGTGTCGCCGTTATTCCACGTTATCTTGACACGCAGCCCTTCCAGCTCCCCGCAGGTCTTGCCTTTCCAGAACGGTTTCTTGTCATCATCTTCAGCCTGCTTGACGGATTCCGTCTCGGGCTTCGACTCGTACACATGCACGTTCCGAGCGGAACCGGTACTGTACCCATCGCCAAAATCCAAGAAAACCACGAGATTGCCTTCATCCTCGGTCTCGATGTACAGTGGCGGCTTATGGTCCATACTCATGATGAGAACGTCCACCATGCTTTCCGGGTTCTTCATCTCATGCAGTTCGCCCGCATAATGCCCGTCCGCATCATCAAACTCAACCCACATGCCCGGTTTCACGTCGTTCAAACCAATCTCACTGCTCACTAGGAGCCTCCTTAACCTTGTCGTTGTGCTGTCGGTAAGCGTCGATGAACCGTTGCGCCTGATATTCGGTCAACGTGCCATAAGCGACCCGCGTTTGCAGGACATTGCCGATGAAACCGTTCTCCTGACCCACCGGAATCTTGCAGTCTTCAAGAATCCGGTCGATCTGTGTTTTCTGCTCGTCGGTCATACCCTTGACAGAACGCTTTTTGTAGCCGCTCGTCTCACCGTCATCATCCGTGGTCGCCAGTCCGAACGCGCCGCAAGTGCTGTAGCGTCGCGCATACGTCAATGCGGAACCGAGGGCCTGCATGACGCTCATGCCACGCGAATCACCCACCTCGACCGGGATAAGACAATTACTGGCAATCCACTTGTCCGTGCCCTTCTTCCTGACGGCCGTATCCACATACAGGCGTCCGTCAACCAACTGGGTCGGCCATTGCAGGTCGAACCCCTGCTCGTCCACATAGTTCACGACCTGAGCCAGGGTCGCATACGTGCCACGACCGCCCCGAGCGTCCTTCTTAATTACCGCCATGATTCAATCTCCTCCTCTTCCTCCAACAGCTTCCAGTCGGGGAACACGACATCCTTCGGGTATTTAGGCAACCCGTAGGCCCTCATGGCCTCCAACGGGTCCTCCGTGTTGTCACGGAACCATCTGATGCCCTGCAAGGCGTGGTTTATCTTCGGTTCCGCCAGTTCGGTGATGATGGGCGAATCCTCCTGAATCTCGTAGCGCATCCAGTCGAACGGCGGGTTCTTCTCCTGCACGACGAACTCGAAACCCAACGGCCCCTTATATTCGGGCATCGTCAACCGGTAGAGACGCATGTAGAACGCGGCCTGAATGTGATACCCGTACTGCCAGCAGGAACGCTCGAACTCGTCCGGCGACTTCACCGTGGTCTTGTAATCACGGATACGCAGCACACCATCCGGGTCGGGAGTGGACGGCAACCAGTCCGCCTTGCCCTTAATCAACAATCCGGTATCAGGGTCGGCGGCGATCATCGCCACCTCCGGCTGACCATCCAGCTTCGTGAAGAAATCTCCAACCATGTCCCGCATGGCCTCGACCTTCTCCACATCATCGGGGGAAAGCCATACGATATCCTCGCCCTCATGCAGTTTCAATGTCTCCGCATACCTAGCTTTGCCTTCCTTGGTGCGTAGGTTCGGTTTCACCAGCACCTCGGGGCCACTGCCCAATATGAGACTGTGAGCCGCCTTCCCGAACTCGAACTGGGGGGAGGACGAATGCTCGCCGGTCAGATACTGCGAATACGCCAACGGGCTGACCAGATACTTCTTCAACGCGGTCTGGTCCACCGCGTCAAACGCGAAGTAATCGTCATCGGCCATCTGCTCGACGGTCATTGCCACTCCTTTCTTGCTTTGAGTACTTCCTTGCCTAAAACCTTGATGGTGTCGGCCACCGAGTCGAGAAAATCGTCAACGTCCTCCGCGTCGTAGACCTCTCCGTAAAGCAGGGAACGATACGTGCGGAACTTTCTATGCCGGACATCATTCGGGGTCAACATGAGAACCCCTCGACTGCATGGACAATTGTTCCTCGCGTTCCATCAGGTGACTGTGACGCCAAGTACGCGACTTACCCTGCTTGTGAGAGGCCTCCGCATAATCGGCCACATGGTCACGGCCAACGTCTCCCACGACCTTCGAGGCCTCGTTCCAATCCGAGTACACGCGATCGTTCACGGCCACATACTTGTCCGCGAGATAACGGACGCAATCACCGAGATAACGGATGGCTTTGGCGATGGAGTTGAAATCAGATGCCATCAGTCGGCGTCCTCCATGTTGAGTAGTCCCATACGGTCGAATGGGGTGAGTTCCATGATTGTTTCCCTCCACTGGGCTTGATTATTTGGTTGTCCTTCTACGCCGGTGCTGACACGTCCGAAACCCTTTTATTGGTTTCCGACGCAAGGACGCGAAGGGGTTAAATTTTTCTGAGCGCCAAGCCGGGAGTCGAACCCGGTGCACCTTGGAGAAGTCCATGACCATTGGAAGGCTTCGTAGGTGCGGCACCATGCGCTTGGCTGCCACCGGACGAGGAAGTAAAGGAATAAAGAACCCCGCCCGGAAGAATCATTTGGGTTGGATGAGGGTGTTGGAGCCCTCGGGTGTGACGATCAGCTGGTCGGCGTTCTTCAAAGCGTCGATGTAATGCTGCCGGAGCACGTTGTCGGTCAGGGAATCGTTCAAAACCTTGTTCGCGTCGGCCTCGCCCTGCGCCTTGATGCGCTTCGTCTCGGCCTCGACCTTCGCGGTCTCCTGCTCGTTCTTCGCCTTCTGCTTGGCGACCTCGGCGGCTTGGGCTTGCGCGTAGCTGTCGGTAATGGACTTCGGGTAGCGGATGTCTTGCACGGACACCTGTTCGACGGTCAGGCCGATGCTCTTCCATTTCGAGGTGAGCGCGTCCTGCACGGCCTTCGTGTACTTGCCACGGTCGGTGAGCATCGTGATCGTGTCGAACTTGCCGGAGGTTTCACGGGCCACGCTGCGCAGGTCGTTGCCGATGTAGTTCTGCGTGAACGTGGTCTGCTTGCCGTATTCCGAGTAGAGCATTTCGGCGGCGGACGGTTCGAGCGAATAGTTGACCTGAATGTCGATGTTCGCGCTGGCACCGCTACGGTCGTTGACCGTGATCTCCTTGCCTTCCGCGCTGCCGCCGTCGTACTTGTAGTCGGTGTCCTTGAAGAAGTTGATGAGGTTGTTGCGCGTATCGTATTTGATGACCGACTGCCACGGCGCCTTCGCATGGAAGCCCGCGTTCTCCGCATGACCGGCGACGGAGCCGCCCATGTTGCGGATGACGGCCACCTCGCCTACGTCCAGCGAGTATAGGCATGCCGGAATCATCAACAGTGCGGCGACGATGATGGGAATGAAGCCGAAACCGGCTCCGTCGCCACCGTTGGCGAGTGCGACGGCTATCATGCCGACTCCGATGAGCAGGAGTATTACGGCGAGTATGAACCAGATCATTTTTGCGTTCCTTTCGACAGAGCAAACGAGAGCATGACGGGCGAACAGCACATGAAGCCTGCGAGAATACTCCACGGGCCCGCATAGGGTTGCAGCGAGAGAATCAGGAACCCTGTCGCCGCCAACGTCAGACAAGTGATTGTCTTCGTGTTCTCATGCCGGTGCCGGCGTTCATCGGGTGAATGCTGCCAGCCGGAGCAGTGAGCCCCATACGTTTTCCTGTTCATGACATGTCCTTTCCGCGTGGCCGGGCTCGGATTCGAACCGAGAACGTCCTTGCCGTCACCGTGTTGCAATGTTGACCAACCGTGAGAGATGGATGACGAGTCCTATGGTGCGGTGACGATGGTGCGTGTCCAGACACCCCGAAGGGTTCCGGCCGATGGTTGCCGCAGTAGATCGCAGTATGGTATTTATTTGCCTGTAGTCGATAGGTGGATAAAAAACGACCCACTGCGGCAGGACTTGTTATTCCTCGTTCTTCTCGTCGGCGCAGTCGGCCAGGTCTTCAAGGGCCTTGGCGGCGAAACGCGCCTGACTTGGAGTGAGGGGGCGGGCACCGTAATCGGTGTCGATTTCCGCGTTGATAAGACCTTCGGCAGTGACGTTGCCGGTGAAGTATTCACGGGTGTGACGTTCCTCGACCACGAGCTTCTGGGAAAGGTTACGATTTTGGCTGACCATTGTTTTCTCTTTCTTGTGAATATCGTTTAAAGGCCCTTTCGGATTAGGCTTGTAATCGCCAAACCACATGCCAAACCCGAAAGGAAGAATGAAAAATGACCGACATCGACGCGCTTCAAAAAGCGGCTCGGGAGATCAGGGGAGACATGAGCTTCCTGAACGCCTCCAACAACGCCGAGACCTGGCTGAGACACATCAAAACGTCGATGGACTCCACAGCCAAGGCCATTGACGTTATCACCGCCAACCAGCGCGAGCTTTCCGACCGTCTGGACAAACTCGGAGTCTGACTCACGACGCTTGGCTTGTTCTCCCCAGATTTCCGCCAACTGCGCGGAGATTTGGGGAAGCCCGGTTTCCACGATCTGAGCCATCCACGTGTTGAGAATGTTCAGCTCGTTGGCAACACGCTCCGACGAATCCGAGACATACGAATAGTTGCCGTCACTCATATCGCCACCTGCCTATCGGGTTAAGTTCCTTCGGAAAGGATTCGGCCTTATCCGCCAGATCATTGAGTGCTTTCGCTATCTCGCGGGCCTGTTCCGGGGTCAGTTTTTCGCATACGGAAAGCGGTGCCGTCACCTTTACGTATCCCGGATGCGCCTCACCTTTGAAAATGTGGGCCTCAAAGGTCTTCGTGACATCCGCCTCCAACGGGTCGTACATCACCTTGCCGATAGCAGGGGAGTCATAGACATGTTCCCCATGCTCATTGGTCTTGGACTTAGTCTTGTACATGATTCTTCGATTCGTATCGGTCCATCATCAGACGAACGTTGCGGCAAGGCGTCTTCCATGATGCTTGCGAGGCTTGCTCGCGTTCGTCTACTCCACCGGGGTTCTCCGGCCAGTAACTGTCCACGAGGGCGATGAAGTCCTTGGCGAAGCTCCTGAGCTTGCGCATGTCCGGTACGATCTCCACTCCTACCTTTCCGCTGTAAATCTCAGGGGCTTCATTCTTCGCCTCGTTGGCTGCTGGGCTACGATTTGATGTGTTCATGGTGTTCTCTTTCGGAGAGGAGGTGAATATGGAGTATTGGAGTAGGCCCGTGCTGGTCGGTCGTCGCGAATGGCGGTTGGTCAACGTGAGCGGAAAGCAGCTCACCGTGGAAGCCGTCAAATCGTTCGATGGGGTGTCTAAGCCGTTCCTCGTGGTGGAAGGTGGACCACATCAGACGATTCCGGACGGTGAGGCCATTCTGGTCAAGTTCAGGGCGACGAACCTGCGGAACTCGTTCACTGGTTTGATTCTGTCGGGCGTAGACGGGGCAGGACTTCCGTGGACGGTTCAATATCCGGTACGTTCCTGAACGCCCCGGTTTGAATCATGTCCAGCCAGTCCAGCAGTCGCTGGTTATCAAGGAACCGTACACAGCCGAAGGTGGCATACGCCGCGTTCCCGTGGTCCAGGTCGATAACCAGCGGCACGTCTTGGCTGGAAGCCAGTATCGACGGGTCGATGTTCAGGAGTTTCCCAATCGCGGTTGCATTGGATAGGCCGTCCCCGGTGATTTCCAATGTTTCGACGTCTCCATCTTCAATCAGCGTTTTCAGCCCGTGAATGATCAGGGGAGGGGAAGGGCCGTTGAGGTCAAGCTGCATCTTCATGCTGTTACCTCCAATACAGGAGACTTATTAAGAGAAGAAGGAGAAAGATGCTCAACAGCGAACCTTTCAAAATCTCCTCCGCCGTGTATCCATTCGGCCAAGGTAATGATCGTTGAAAGCTGGACTTTCAGGATTGAAGCTATCGAGCACATCTCTTCATACCTAAAAACACCGCTGTTCAGTTTTCGACTGAGTGAAGTAATCGGTATGCCAGTCTCAAGTGAAACTTCATCTTGATTAACTCCGCGCCACTTAAAGAGGCTCTTCATCGCCTCTCCAAGCTCTTTGGATGTTGCTTGTTTGCTGCTCATGTGGAATACATTATCACCCATTTGGGTCACTTTCAAATACGGCGTGTCACCCATTTGGGGTTGCTTTATGTCCTAATATGGAGTAATGTAACCCACATGGGTACAAATAAACGAGAAATCACCCCGTACTCAATGGCTCTGGCAAAAGCCATAGAGTCCTATGGGGCAGAAGCAGGTATTAGAAACCCCGCCCTGGCGGAAAAGTCTGGTGTGCCTCTCTCGACGCTTCGGAAAATTCTGAAGCTTCAGTCGGTAGCCGACTTTGAGCAGATGCGTAAACTGGCCGACGCTCTGGGAATCAAGGTGTCAGACCTTGTGTCCCGAGCTGAGTCCATTGCCGCGAGAACTGGGCTTGAAGATAAGGAGAATGATATACACTAGTTCATGTTCCTATCCTTTCCGGTAGGGGCAATGCTTTGGGGCGCGTCCGATCTTGGCGGAGGAGACGCGCCCCATTCTTTTTCCTACTGACCCGAACATTTGTTCGATTGCATGATTCTGATTATGCACCAGATATTGGATAATCGCAATTCAGATGTTCTCCGTTCAAGCCAAATAATGATAGTATCGCTCATACGGAGAGAATGGGTTTCGGCAAGGGGACGTGGTGTCTAGTCAATCAAAAACATACGAATGCTCGCCACAACTGATTAAGACGGCAATCGATTCCCTACTTAAATCAGGGCCGTATTCTCCTCTCGTCTTGGTTAAGCAAGGTACTGATATAGGAGCTCGCTCGTCCTTTGGAAGCAAATTGCGGATAAGGGTGAAAGATCATGAGGTCATCGTCTATCTCATCAAAGAAGGCGAGGATGGAGACAGAGTTCTTAGCGTGTTCTTCCATGACCTGAGCAGAAGAATCTCCCAAATAGAGAAGCATCAGGTGAAACAGCAGGCGAATGCCGCCAAGACTCAACCCAGCACCACTAAGCCCGCGTTTTCTACTGCCGCGACTGAGGTTAAGGGGTCGAAGCCGGAGAAGGATGATCTTGTCGAGAAATCCATTGAAGCCGCGAGTCGTGCAGTGAACAGGATTCCGGCACCGCTTTTCGCGGTATTCATGGTGCTGGCATTGGTATTGGTCGCGCTAATCGCCTTCTTCATGGGCTGGCAAGGCGGATACGATTCTCGTGATCCGGTGGAGCAGCCCGAATACACGAAGATGATCGACGCCCATAAAGAGGAAGTCCGGAACCTCAACAGTAAGATATCTGACTTGCAGTCAATTGTGATTGACAATCAGAAGCGGATAGATGAGCTCAAACCCTACAAGGATGAGTACGACAGCAAGAAGGCTGAACTCGATAAAAGGCAATCGGATTTGGATAGTCGGTCATCTGAGCTTGACTCACGCGAGAACGCGGTAAAGCAACGGGAGGACGCCGCAGCAGCGGCTTCGACGTCAACCAATTCGGGCTCATCTTATTCCTCCGACGACTCCTCGACCGGTTGGGCGTATTACAAGAACTGTTCAGCAGCGCGAGCTGCCGGCGCCGCGCCATTGTATCGGGGCCAGCCGGGCTATCGTTCGTCATTGGACCGTGACGGTGACGGAATTGCCTGCGAATAGCACTAAATAAGTAGAATATGAAGAACCAACCCAATGAAGAGAAGGGGATAATAATGAGCGAGCCACAGCAACAACCCGTACCGGCCCCATCGCACAAGACTGAAGGCAAGGGTACCGTCACCCTGAAATGGTGGCAGCTTCTGGTTGCGGCGATTGTCGTGGTGGCGCTGTCGGTAGGAGTTGCCGTTGCCGTGAACACAGCAATCCGCAATAATACTGATGAAGCCGCCTCGTCCAAGGACTACAAGAAACCGGAAAAGGCAAAACCTCAGCAAACGGAGAAGCCCAAGACAAGCAGCCGAGGCAACCTCATCAAACGAATAGGCGACACTGCCAGCATCTATAAGAGTCAGGCAGACAAAACCCTACTCGCTTCATGGACCGTAACCAACATAACCCTTGACGCACCATGCGTCCCGGCTTACGAAGGAGCTGAAACAAGCCCTGCAAACGGTCATTTCGTCGTTCTGGACATCACCGTTGAAACAACTTCCGATTTTGATTCGGATTCCTATGGGCCTTTGGGACTGGGCGCTCCCGGCTATTGGACGTATATTCAAAATGATGGCACCCAGTGGAACGGCAATCTCGATGGAACCAGTTCAAAGATAACAACCTACACATGCCTACCCGAAAATCAGCGGCTTCCCCAGATAATAGGCCAAGGGGTGAAGGCTCAAGGCAAGGTGCTGTTTGATCTTCCGTCAACGGATGGATACTTGGTCTATGGCAATGAGAGCGGACATGGCTGGGAATATCCTTTAGCTGGACATGCCAGTGCCTGATTCCACAGCATAATGGCATTAATGGTCCCGTCCTCCTGTATTGGAGAACGGGACCATTTTGTATACCACTACAATATGATGGTCAGGTGTGTTTCCTAGTGGAGGGCCATACCTCATGGTTCGGGTCCCACCAGAGTATATGGAACTCATTGCCTACAAGGAAACCGTACAGGCGTTCGGTTCCACCCAATCGGAACCGGGCCAACGCATCGCCTTCGCGTTCATAGTATTTCGCCAGCCGGTCCTGTGGCGTCTGGTTGGGGCATTGGGTGAAATCAGGGTAGCAGGTGAACGCCTGATATGAGGGGCTAATGATCTCGCCCACCGTGGCCTTTTCGAAGTCACGCATCTTCAGCAGCAGCAGCCGATGCTCCTCGTCGCTCATGTGCGCGAGCGACCATGGGCAGTCGGCCTCAAGGTCAACGCAGTCGAAACGGAATACGATGCGACGGTTCACGGAATCCTTGGGAATCTCCGTGGCGGATTCGGGGACATGATAGCTTTTCGCCACGTGATGCGCGGGCACACGTTTTGAAGAGCTCGGGGCTTTGGCCTTGATGCTCTTGGTTTTGCTGCGGTGGCCCACTAGTCGGTAAGGCTCCCATAGTATTCGGCCATGGCCGCTTCAGTTATCTCGGTGTTGCAGATGGCTCCCTGCGGGAGATCGCCTCGCGCATCCCTCCACGGGCGTTCGCTGTGGGTAAGCTCGCTGAGCTGGTAGGCTCCCATTTTCCCGTAGGCATTCAACACCGCGTCTATGGTGCTGGTGCCGTCTTCGTCTATGTTCGACGGGTCGCCGTGAATATCGCCGCGCGTGATCTTGAACATGCCCTTGTGCGCATGGTATAGGTCGGGGCACACCGGGCCGTTGGCCCATGCCTCGAATCGCTCGGGGAACAGACGCCGTTCATCCCATACGAGGGACCATGCCTGTGAATAGTAGCAGAGCTTTTCCAGCTTCATGGTGGTCATGACGCCGAGCTTGTCCAGCACGTAAGCGGCCACGTCGAATATGCTTGTCATGGTGCGCCTCCGTAACGTTCCTTCCGCTGGACATTCAAGGTGATTAACTTACTCTTCCATTGTATGGCCGGCAAGTTTCGGCGCGCCAGTCCCGTTGTCTAAATGAAAGTGCAACACCCGTTAGATTGGAAATTGCCTAGAAAA
>OLSO01000204.1_pt1 | contig 61593 bp, 61 predicted proteins | sample 1672441 | NCBI WGS metagenome assembly OLSO01 (sample SAMEA3136686, study PRJEB25190) | human gut metagenome | biome: human gut; feature: human-associated habitat; material: faeces | place: Austria | collected 2013 | reverse complement strand
TTCCAGGCAGAGAAGAGACCGTCCCAACGTGGATTTTCCGCAGCCGGACTCTCCCACCACGCCCATCGTCTTTCCCTTCGGGATACTGAAATCCACATCGTCCACCGCATGGAGAAGTCCCGCAGGTGTGTGGAAATATTTTTTCAGGTGTCTGACCTCAAGAAGCTTCTCTTCCATCACCGCACCTTCCTTTCTTCCCCGCCAAACAGATGGCAGCGGATCTGATGACCGTTTTTCTCATAGACAGGCGGCACCTGCTTCTTGCATTTCTCCGTACAGTGACGGCATCTCGGAGCGAACCAGCAGCCCGCGGGCTTTTCTGTAGGATCCGGCATCAGGCCCTCGATGGGGTGCAGCCGCTTGCTCTCCTCGGTAAGACTCGGAATCGAGCCGAAAAGGCCGACCGTGTAGGGGTGATGATTTTCCCCGGTGAAAATGTCCGCCAGTGTTCCGTACTCCACGGCCTCACCGGCATACATGATCGCCACTTTATCGCAAGTCTCCGCCACAACGCCCAGGTCGTGGGTGATCATGATAACGGAGGTTCCATATTTTCTTTGAAGGTTGCAGATCATCGTGAGGATCTGGGCCTGAATCGTCACATCCAGAGCCGTCGTGGGCTCGTCGGCGATCAGAAGAGCGGGGTTACAGACCAGGGCGATGGCGATAACCACGCGCTGTCTCATACCGCCGGAAAACTGATAGGGGTACTCCACCTTTCTCGCTTTTGGGATTCCCACGAGTTCCAACGTCTCCTCAACTTTTTTCTCGATCTCGTCCTTGCTCAAATTTTCCTCATTGTGAAGGAAAAGCGCCTCGCCGATCTGTTTTCCCACGGGCAGCACCGGGTTTAAGGCCGTCATCGGGTCCTGAAAAATCATGGAGATCTGGCTTCCACGGACCTTCTGCATCTCCTGCTCGGAGAGCTTTAAAAGGTCGGTGCCCTCAAATTCAATGCTTCCCTCCGGAATCACAGCGGTACGCTCGGGCAAAAGGCCCATGATACCGAGAGCTGTCGTCGTTTTCCCCGCGCCGGTCTCTCCCACCAGCCCCAGGGTTTCCCCTTTTTCCAGGGAAAAACTGATCCCGTTCACCGCATGGACCGTCTCCAGGTCCGTCCGATACTGTATGGTCAGATTTTTAACATCCAAAACTTTTTTTCCCATAATGTCCTCCCCGTCAATCCTTCAGCTTCGGATCCAGAGCGTCCGTCAGTCCGTCTCCCACCAGGTTAAAGGAAAGGGAACTCAAGATGATGAACACGCCCGGAAAGGCCAGAAGGTAAGGTGATGTAAAAATGTACGTCTGCGCTGCGGAAAGAAGCGCGCCCCACTCCGGTGAAGGCGGCTGGATTCCCATGCCGATGAAGCTTAAGCCTGCCGCAGACAGGATCATGTCAGAGATTGCCATGGTCGTATTTACGATGATCGGGCCCATGGCGTTGGGAAGCACATACCGGAAAATGATCCGCGCGTTGGAAGCGCCGTAAGACCGGGCCACCTCCACATAGTCCTGATCCGCTACGGTGAGCACCACGGAACGGATCAGCCGGACGTTTCCGGGAATACAGGAGATCGTGATTGCGATGATCAGATTTCTCATGCTGGTTCCGAGGGCTGCCACAACAGCCAGGGAAAGCAGGATTGGCGGTACGCACATGAAAACGTCGATGATTCGGCAGATCACGTTGTCCACCATGCCGCCGAAATAGCCGGCGCTGGCTCCCAGGATCGCTCCTGCCACCAGAGCCATGAGACTCGTCGCCACGCCAATGAAGAGGGAATATCTCGCTCCGTGTACCACACGGGCAAAAACGTCACGGCCGAACTCGTCGGTTCCGAACCAGTGCGCGACGCTCGGCCACTGCAGACGGTCGGCTCCCACCTGCTCGACACATTTTGCGTAGGGGACGATGAGATCGGCAAAAACAGCCATTCCCACGATGATGCAGAGGAGCACAAGTCCGACAACCGCCGCTTTATTCTTTTTGTAACGCCGCCAGAATTCTTTTAACTGGGCGTGCTTTTTCGCTCTTTTTCTATTCACGGACTTTTCCTCCATTCTGGTATTTTGCCTTGATTCTGGGATCGATGAAGGCGTAGAGCACATCCACGACGAGGATGATCAGGCTGAAAAGGGTCGCGAGGAACAACGTTGCGCCCATAACCACCGGAATATCCTTCTGACGGATCGCTGTGGTGATCAGGGTTCCCATACCGGGCATGGCAAAAACGGTCTCCGCGATAATGGCGCCGCCAAGGGAAGCGCCGAAGCTGGTTCCGAGGGTCGTCACCACGGGAAGAAGGGCGTTACGAAGGGCATGCTTCCAGATGATGCGCTTCGGTGAAGCTCCCTTTGCCTTTGCGGTGCGGATGTACTCCTGACGGACCGTCTCCAGCATGGCCGACCGGGTCAGCCTTAAAAGGCCCGCGGCCGAACCCATACAGACCGTGAGCGTCGGCAGAATAAAGTGTTTCAGGCTTCCTGCGCCGTAGGAGGGCAGCCAGTGAAGCTTCAGGGAGAATAAAAGCATCAGCATAAGTCCGAGCCAGAAACCGGGGATGGAGGCAAAAATCAGAGCCACCACCACCAGCGTGTGGTCCAGAACGGAATACTGTTTGACAGCGGAAAGGATTCCTAAAGAAATACCCAGGATGGAGGCGATGGACATGGAGAAGATCGTCAGAAGAAGGGTATTCGGGAAACGCGCCATGATATCCTCGATCACCGGCTGGCGGGTCTGATAGGAGGTTCCCAGACTGAAATGGAAAATGATATCGCCGATGTAATTAAAAAAACGGACCAGGAACGGCTGGTCATAGCCGAACTCTGCGTTCAGCGCCGCAATGTCTTCCGGTTTTGCCGTGATTCCGAGGATGATGGAACCCGGATCACCCGGCGTCAGGGAAAGGATCGTGAACACGAGAAAAGCCACGCCCAGAAGCACCGGAATCATGTAGAGAAGACGTTTGATAACATATTTGTGCATAAAAGTGCTCTCCTTTTTAAACGAAGAAAGGCGCTGTTCATTTTGACAGCGCCTGCCTTGCTATGTAATTACTCAGCCCAGGTAAAATCGTAGATGGAGTAGATTCCTTCGTAGGGGAACTCCGGGCAGTTCAGATCGGTGTTGTAAGCGAACAGGGTCAGCGGGTTGTCGATCACGGCGTAGATCGCTTCATCCTGCGCTTTGGTAAGGATCTCGTCGAAGAGCTCTTTTCTTGCGTCGGTGTCGGTCTCGGTTCTGGTCTTCTCAAAGAGCTCGTCCATGGTTGCATCACTGTAACGGGCGTTATTTGCTGTTCCGATGTAATCGCTGGTAAATGCCATCTCAAGCATCTGGGTATCGCCGTCCAGTGTCATCTCAAGAGCGGTGATGCCGTAGTTTCCGCTGGTCAGGTCGCCGATGTAGGAGTTGAACTCTTTGACTGCGATGGTCACGTTCAGTCCGACAGCTGCCAGATCGCTCTGAAGAACGGTAGCGATATTGGAATATTTCTCAGCTACCAGCATCTCGCCCAGATCGTAGGGAGTCTCGATGCCGGCCTCAACCAGGAGTTCTTTTGCTTTTTCCGGATCGTAGGTGTACTGGAACTGATCGTCAGAGTAGCCGAAACGGTCTTTGGAGCAGATGTTGGAGTTTACCTCTGCCTCGCCGTCGTAGCAGACCTGAACCAGATTCTCACGGTTGATGGCGTAGTTGATAGCCTGACGGACCTTCACATTATTGAAAGGCTCTTTCTCGGTATTCATGGACACATAGGTGAAACCGGAGTTTGCTACCTCTGCGATCTCGATATTCGGGTTAGCGGAAAGCTGTGCGATGGTGGAGGACTCGATGGTTGCGAAGTTTACCTCGCCGGTCTGCAGGGCAATGGCGGTGGTGGACTGATCCGGAATCACCTCGAATTTAACTTCCTTGATCGGAGCCTCGCCTCTGTAGTAACCGTCGTAAGCTTCCAGAGTGATGTTGCTTCCTTTGCTTCTGCCGGTGTATTTGTACGGGCCGCTTCCTACGGGATTGGTGGCAAACTCATCTGCGGAGCTGTCATAATAATCTTTGGAAGCGATGTTTACCTGACACACGCCCAGCATAAACGGGGAATACGGATTGCTCAAATGGCAGACAACGGTGTAATCATCCGGTGTTTCCACGCTGTCAAGGCCTGTCACCATGGAACCCTGATACTCGGAGTCTTTGCAGAGCTCCAGGGAGAATTTTACGTCTTTGGCAGTCAACGGTGTACCGTTGTGGAAGGTCACATCGTTTCTCAGATGGAAGGTGTAATCCAGTCCGTCGTCGCTGATCTCGTAGGATTCTGCGATTCTCGGCTCCGGATCATGGCTTCCGTCAGGGTTCATGTACATCAGAGTGTCGTAGATCTGGCTTAAAATGTCATGCTCCACGGTGGTGCTGTAATCGGTGGAATGTAAGGTATCCACGTCCGCATCTACAGCGATGGTAAGGTCAGTCTTGGCTGCTGCCTGAACGGAGAGCGCTCCGCCGGCCAGGGATGCCATCATTACGGCTGCTGCCAGGAAAGCTGTTGCTTTTTTCATAATAACTTCCTCCTTTTTTCTCAATCCTTAAATTCATAAGCAGAAATGGCCTTCATAAGATCCACGCCTGCCTCGATATCTTTTTTCGATGCCACGGAACACTGGGCATGGGGATAACGGACCACGGTGACGATGCCGCTGACCTTTACGCCCCAGTTGGAAAGGTTCATGCTGGAAGCGTCAGTGCCACCCTTATCGATGACCTCTCTCTGATATTTGATGCCGTCTCTCTCGCAGCACTCCTCCATGGCAGCTACGAGATCCGGATCGCAGACAACGGAAGGGTCACAGATCTTGATGCCGATGCCGCCGTCCACGGTGTTGCTTCCCTGAAGGTCGCAGGGGTAATCGTGAGCCGGTGTGATATCCACAGCGAAACCGAAATTCGGCTGAATCCGGGCTGCAGTCACTTTGGAACCGCGGCAGCCGACTTCCTCCTGAACGGTGAATACATAGTAGACATCATTGGGATAAGTGCCGTCGTTCTCTTTCAGGGCTTCCAGAAGCTGATAGCAGCCGATACGGTCGTCCAGGGAGCGGGAGCTTACCCGGTCGTTCTGAAGGTCGATCCAGGGACCGAAATAACCACACACATCGCCGAGTTTTACATATTTTGCCGCATCCTCCGCAGAGGAGGCTCCGATATCGATGAAGAGCTTGCCCACATCGTTTTTTGCATCCTCTATCCAGCCCTCGCAGCCAACCACGCCGTTGACGCCGTTCTGGAACTCGACTCTCTCATTATAAGCGGAACCTGCCCAGTTCCAGCCCATGTTGCAGACCTTCAGGCGTCCGTCCGCCTCGATCTTTTTCACCATGAAGCCGATCTCGTCCATATGGGCCGCAAACATCAGCTTCTTTTTATTTTCCCCGTCCGTTCCTTTTTTCAGGACGATGAGGTTTCCGATGGCATCCACTGTCATTTCATCCGCATAAGGAGCAGCTTCCTCCTCAATGATTTTCCGGACATTTTTCTCGAAACCGGAAACGCCATGAGCGGCGACCAGTTTTTTCAGTAAGCCTTCTTCTCTCATGATTACTTCCTCTTTTCATTCTTCCGGGCTGCTCTTTATCGCAAGAAAGTGTAAAACTTTAAATTGTGAAAGTGCGAGCCAAAAATTTATAGAATTTTACCATTTTTTCATATAGTTTGCAAGACTCAGTTTGTAAATATTCAGAGCCAGGCAGATTTTCAGGAAAAAGTGTGAGTCATGCTTGCATGAACGAACACTTTCGACTGGAAATCTATTTGGCGAAAAGCCACAACGGGATGAAGTGCAGCGGAATCGAGGTGCGGCTCTGAATATTTTAATAGGAAGATTCTCGTATATTGACTTTTTCTATCCTATTTTATATGGATTTCCTGATATTTATTACGTTTTTTTCACTTCTTTGTGATTTTTTTAATAAAATGTTTATTATGCAGTGGATTGTATTTTCAAATATGCTATGATAGACTCTAGTTATTGGTGTTTATTATCGCAGAAACGGGGGAAATATAATGAAAAACTGGGCGGATATCCTGAAAAACCTGACCATACTGACGCAGTTCGGCCTTTCTTTTATTACCCCGCTTCTTCTGTGTCTGGCCCTTTCCTGGTGGCTGACGGAAAAATTCAATCTCGGCTCCTGGGTTTACATCCCCGGCTTTTTCTTCGGGCTCGGCGGTTCGGCCATGGTAGCCTACAAACTTTATCTCTCCGTCACCAGCCATCAGAAGAAGGAACGGAAAAAGACCAAACAGCATATTTCTTTTAACAATCATCATTAAAAGAAGGGAGTGAGTTTATGAACCTGTTCAAAGACCTTGCGCCTGCCATCAAAAAAGAGACAAAGCGCGTCGGGATCTTCACTTTTTCAGGTGTCGTCGTCATGTGGATCGTTTTTGTGATTCTCCACGCATGCATGCCGGAAAAAGTCCCCTTTGACTACACGGTAATCCTGGGTGGATTCTTAGGCGGCCTCATCGCTGTCCTGAATTTCTTCCTCATGGGCGTCACCGTACAGAAGGTTGCCTCCGAGGCAAATGAAGACAACGCAAGGCTCCGCATGAAGGCCAGCTATTCCCGCCGGACCCTTCTCCAGATGGCCTGGGTTGTCGTCGCCATTGCAGCTCCCTGTTTTCAGTTTGCTGCCGGAATTCTTCCCCTGTTGTTCCCGAGTTTCGGGATCAAGCTCATGGGATTGATTCATAAAGAATGAGGAACGGAGGTGAAAACAAATGGAACTGGATATTACGGGGGCCCGGATCCTCTGGGAAACACCCATCAATGTGCCGATTTTAGGGCAGCTTAAGATCAGCGAAACCATGGTGGTCAGCTGGCTTGTCATGCTTCTCATCACTGGCGCGTGCATCTGGCTCACCCGTGATCTGAAGGAAGAGAACATATCCAAGAGACAGGCTCTGGCCGAGCTCATCGTAGAGAAGGCCAACCAGTTTGTCGTCGGAAATATGGGCGAGAGATTCCGCTATTTCGTACCTTTTGTGGCCGCGCTTTTTGCCACCAGCGTACTCTCCAACCTGATCAGCCTCATCGGCCTTCGAAGCCCCACCGCTGATCTTTCCACAGAAGCCGCCTGGGCTGTGGTGGTATTTATCATGATCACCGCTCAGAAAATCAAGACCAACGGCTTCGGCGGATATCTGAAGGGCTTTACCACCCCCATCGCGGTGATGACTCCTTTCAATATCCTTTCCGAACTGGCAACGCCGGTCAGCATGGCCTGCCGTCATTTTGGAAATATTCTTTCCGGCGTGGTAATCAACGCGCTGATCTACGGCGCTCTGGCTGTGGCAAGCTCCGCGCTCTTCGGACTGATCCCCGGCGTTGTGGGGGACGTTCTCTCAAAGATTCCCTTCCTCGATGTGGGAATCCCTGCCATCCTGTCCGTCTACTTTGACTGGTTCTCAGGATGTATGCAGGCATTTATCTTCTGTATGCTGACCGTCATGTACATCGCGAACGCTGCGGAAGAAGGTTAAGATTAAAAAAACACTTTACTCAAGGAGGACTTTATTATGGATTTTCAGATGCTCGCAAAAGGTATCGCATTAGCTGGTTGTGCAATCGGTGCAGGCTGCTCCCTGATCGCAGGTATCGGACCTGGTATCGGTGAAGGTAATGCCGTAGCAAAAGCTCTTGAGGCCATCGGCCGTCAGCCGGAGTGCAAAGGTGACGTGACTTCCACCATGCTCCTGGGCTGTGCCATCGCTGAGACCACCGGTATTTACGGTTTCGTAACCGGCCTTCTTCTGATCTTCGTAGCTCCGGGAATGTTCATGAACTTCCTAAGTTAAGCATACCAGGGGACAAAGTTCAAAAAGCTGTTCGTGCTTGTACGATAAAGCGTTTGAACTTGGGACCCGCCAAACAGCTACACAGACAGAACAAGGTTTGGAGGCCATAAATATGCAGGTACAGGATTTAGTAGGCATTGTGCCATGGACCTTCGTAGCCACGATCTTAAACCTCTTTATTCAGGTTTATCTCATCAAGCGTTTCCTTTTCAAGCCCATCAATGAGATCCTGGAAAAACGCAAGGCCCACGCCGACGCGGAGATCCAGGATGCCACAAAGGCCAAAGAAGAAGCGCAGGCCATGAAGGCGGAATACGAAGAAAACATGCAGAATGCCAAAAACAAGGCCAGTGAGATCCTTACTACCGCCCAGAAAACGGCTGCCATCCAGAGCGAGGAAATGCTCCGGGAGGCATCCAGACAGGCCGCTGCCCTGAAAGAAAAAGCCGAAGCTGACATCGTTCAGGAGAAACGCAAGGCCGTCAACGAACTGAAAGACGAGATCGGCGGCATGGCCATGGAGATCGCCGGCAAAGTCATCGAACGGGAAGTAAACGAAAAGGATCATGCGAAACTCATCGATGATTTCATCTCACAGGTAGATGAAACCGCAGACAGAAATGCAGGTGATATTTCATGACACAGGCAGCCAGAGTCTATGGAGAAAGCATGTACGCCCTCGCCCTTGAGGAAGGGCTTACCGGCGAGATCCTGGAGGAAATGAAAGTCATCCGTACTCTTTTCCAGGAAAATCCGGATTATGTTCATCTTCTTTCAGAGCCGTCCATTCCGGGAAACGAGCGCATCGATCTCATCGAGGCCGCTTTCGGAAATCAGGCAGAAAGATATCTGGTCAATTTTTTAAAGCTTCTCTGTGAACGAAATCTTCTTCGGGAATTCGGCGGCTGCTGCGACGAATATGCCCGGCGCTACAACCGTGACAACGGTATCGCCGAGGCAACGGCGACTAGTGCGGTTCCCATGACAGAGGCACAGGCAGAAGCACTGAAACAGAAATTAGAAAAACTCAGCGGGAAAAAGATTTCCCTGAGTCTTAAAACAGATCCTTCTCTCCTCGGCGGAGTGCGCGTGGAGCTGGAAGGCAAAGAGCTGGACGGAACCATAAAAGGCCGCCTCGACGGACTTTCCCGGAAACTGGACAGCCTGACACTGTAATCGAACGTTCAGTTCAACAGGCCACAGGTCTACGCGCTGCTTCGGTCGGTGCTAAACGAGTCCCACTGGGACTCAGCACCCCGCGCATTACATGCGTTCTCGCTGCGTTGCAGCTTTTGTCTGAGGTTAATGGGCGTTCCGCCCATTCCAAAATGAAAATCCATCCTATTGCAAACAAGTTTGCATAGTCTGTTTTTTCATTTTGCTGATGCTCTGAACTGTTAAACTATATAAAAGGATGGAAATGGAACCATGCAATTAAAACCTGAAGAAATATCCAAGGTCATCCGCAGCCAGATCAAATATTATGATAACGCCATCCACCAGAACGAGACCGGAACCATCCTGATGGTGGGCGATGGTATCGCCCGGGCCAGCGGTCTTATCAACTGTATGGCTGGCGAGCTTCTGGAATTTGAAGACGGAAGCTACGGCATGGCGCAGAACCTGGAAGAAAACAGCGTCTCCATCGTACTGTTCGGAGACGGTGAGAAGATCGGCGAAGGCCAGAGCGTCAAGAGAACCGGAAAAGTCGTTTCCGTTCCCGTCGGCGACGCCCTCATTGGCCGTGTCGTCAACGCACTGGGACAGCCCATCGACGGCGCAGGCCCCATCGTGGCAGACGAGTACCGCGCCATTGAAAGCCCGGCCCCGGGTATCTGTGAACGGCGTTCCGTTCATGAACCCCTCCAGACCGGTATCAAGGCCATCGACTCCATGATCCCCATCGGCCGCGGCCAGCGTGAGCTCATCATCGGCGACCGTCAGACCGGTAAAACCGCCATCGCTGCGGACACCATCATCAACCAGAAGGGCAAAGATGTGATCTGCATCTACGTCGCCATCGGCCAGAAACGTTCCACCGTGGCCGCCCTTGTGGAAAATCTCGCCAAAAACGGCGCCATGGACTACACCACCGTTGTAGCGGCTACTGCTTCCGAGGCCAGCCCTCTGCAGTACATTTCTCCCTACTCCGGCTGTGCCATGGGCGAATATTTCATGTATAAAGGAAAGAACGTGCTCATCATCTACGATGATCTGAGTAAGCATGCGGTGGCTTACCGTGCTCTTTCTCTTCTGATCCGCCGTCCGCCCGGCCGTGAGGCTTATCCGGGTGACGTTTTCTACCTTCATTCCAGACTGCTGGAGAGAGCTGCAAAACTGGATGACGCCCACGGCGGCGGCTCCATGACCGCTCTTCCCATCATCGAGACCCAGGCGGGAGACGTTTCCGCGTACATTCCCACCAACGTGATCTCCATCACCGACGGTCAGATCTTCCTGGAGACCGAGCTTTTCCACTCCGGCGTTATGCCTGCGGTAAACCCGGGTATCTCCGTTTCCCGAGTAGGCGGAAACGCCCAGATCAAGGCCATGAAGAAGGTAGCCGGAACCCTGAAGCTGATCTACTCCCAGTACCGCGAGCTCCAGAGCTTCGCCCAGTTCGGTTCCGATCTGGACGCCGACACCAAGGCCCGTCTGGAACAGGGCGCCCGTATCGTGGAAGTCCTGAAGCAGAACCAGAACTCCCCGGTTCCCGTAGAAAAACAGGTAGCCATCTTCTATGCCGTCACGAAAGGAATCCTCTCCGCTGTGAAGGTTTCCGACGTTCACGACTATGAGATGGGCCTTTACACCTACCTCGACACTGACGCGGAGGGCGCTGCCGTGATGCAGACCATCCGTTCCACCGGAAAACTCGAGGAAGAGACGGAAAATCAGCTGAAAACGGTACTTGATACCTATACGAAGCAGTTCCTGGATTCGAAACCTGTATAACAGGGTCGAAAACTCAAAAAGCCGTTCGTGCTTGCACGGTAAGGCTTTTGAGCTTGAGACCCGCCAACGCGGAGCAGAGACCTTGCATGAGCTGCTTCGCAGCGAAGCAATTCGTAGCTATACATCAACCACTATACAGGAGGAATCACTTATGGCTGCAAATATGAAATCCGTAAAACTTCGGATCAAGAGTGTGGAAAGCACCATGCAGATCACCAAGGCCATGGAACTGGTGGCCTCCTCCAAACTCCGGAAAGCCAAGGACCGGGCAGACACCTGCCGCCCTTACTTCCGTGAACTCCATCAGACTCTGGTGGACATCGCAGAGGGCAACCTGGATTTTTCCTCCATTTACGCCCGGAAATCCTCCAGCGAAAAATACTGCTACATCGTCATCGCCGGAGACCGCGGCCTGGCTGGCGGCTATAACGTCAACCTTTTCAAATGCCTGGAGGAAGCCAGTGCCGGACAGGATTTCGTCGTTCTGCCCATCGGAAAAAAGGCTGTGGAATACGCCCACCGAAGGAAACTTCCGATCCTCACCGAGGAATTTGCCGAGATCGCGGAGATTTCCGTGGCGGACTGCTTTGAGATGGCGAGCCTTCTCTGCTCCGCCTTCAAAAAAGGAGAATTCGGCCACATCGAACTCTGCTTTACGAGCTTCGTCTCCATGCTCTCTCAGGTGCCGGAAGTCTTTTCCATGCTTCCCCTGACAGATCTCACCGATCATGAGAAATCTGCAGAGGGGAAAAAAATCCGGAATCTGATCTGGTATGAGCCCAACGAAGTGGAAGTCTTTAACGCCATCGTTCCGGAGTATCTGGCAGGCCTCATTTACGGCGGTGTCTGCGAAAGCGTTGCCAGCGAGCTGGCCGCCCGCCGTACCGCCATGGAAGCCGCCACCAGCAATGCGGAGGATATGATCGATAAACTGAATCTTTACTACAACAGAGCCCGTCAGGCCAGCATCACCCAGGAGATCACCGAGATCGTCGGCGGTGCGGAAGGACTCTAAAAAAGGAGATCAACAATGACTGAAAAACATGTTGGCGAGGTAGTGCAGGTCATCGGCCCGGTTCTGGATATCCGGTTCGCCCATGATGAACTGCCTGCCCTTCTCAACGCCATTGAGATTGATAATAACGGCTCCCGACTGGTAGCGGAGGTGGCCCAGCAGACCGGTGACAACACCGTGCGCTGCATCGCCATGAACTCCACCGACGGACTGGTCCGCGGAGCAAAAGCCCTGGATACCGGCGGCCCCATCAAGGTACCCGTGGGCGAGGAATGCCTGGGAAGAGTGTTCAACCTTCTGGGCGATCCCGTGGACAACATGCCCGCTCCCGAGGCAAAAGAGCACTGGGCCATCCATCGTCCGGCTCCCGCTTACGAGGAGCAGATGCCCGCAACGGAGATCCTGGAGACCGGTATCAAGGTCGTAGACCTGATCTGCCCCTACGCAAAGGGCGGTAAAATCGGTCTTTTCGGAGGCGCCGGCGTAGGAAAAACTGTCCTTATCATGGAGCTGATCCACAACGTAGCCACCGCCCACGGCGGACTGTCCGTATTTACCGGCGTTGGAGAGCGTACCCGTGAAGGAAACGATCTTTACAACGAGATGAAAGAAAGCGGCGTTATCGACAAGACCGCCCTGGTTTACGGTCAGATGAACGAGCCGCCCGGAGCCCGTATGCGCGTGGGCCTTTCCGGACTTACGATGGCAGAATATTTCCGTGATGTGAAAAATCAGGATGTGCTCCTCTTCATCGACAACATTTTCCGTTTTACCCAGGCAGGTTCCGAGGTGTCCGCTCTTCTGGGCCGTATGCCTTCTGCCGTTGGTTATCAGCCCACCCTAGCAACGGAGATGGGCGCTCTTCAGGAGCGTATCACTTCCACCAGAAAAGGCTCCATCACTTCCGTTCAGGCCGTCTATGTACCCGCCGATGACCTGACCGACCCGGCTCCGGCTACCACCTTCACCCATCTGGATGCCACCACGGTACTTTCCCGTGAGATTTCCAGCCAGGGTATTTACCCGGCCGTGGATCCTCTGGATTCCACCAGCCGTATCCTTTCCCCGGATATCGTGGGAACTGAGCATTACGAGACTGCCCGTGCGGTCCAGAGAGTGCTCCAGCGTTACAAAGAGCTTCAGGATATCATCGCCATCATGGGTATGGACGAGCTTTCCGAAGAGGACAAGCTCACCGTAAGCCGCGCCAGAAAGGTACAGCGTTTCCTGTCCCAGAGCTTCTCTGTGGCAGAGCAGTTTACCGGTATGGCCGGCCAGTACGTTCCCTTAAAGGAGACCCTCCGCGGCTTCCAGATGATCCTGAACGGCGAGTGCGACGACATCCCCGAGAGCTGCTTCCTTTTCGCAGGAACCATCGACGATGTTTTTGAAAAGGCCAAGAAGCTGTAAAGGAGGCCCGCTATGAAGACATTTCCATTGCATATCGGAACCCCCGACGGCCTTCTCTTTGAAGGAAACGTGGAAAAGGTCATCTGCCGCACCATCACCGGAGACCTGGCCATTCTGTCCGGCCACAGCAACTTCTGCACGGCCCTGGGAATGGGCGAATCCACCGTCGTTATGGAGGATGGAAGCCGCAGGGCGGCGGCCTGCATCGGCGGTATGCTTTCCGTCATGAACGGCACCTGCCGTCTTCTGGCCACCACCTGGGAATGGAAAGAGGATATCGACCAGCCCCGTGCGGAAAAAGCGAAAAAACACGCCGAAGAAATGCTGGCCAAAGGAGGCCTCACCGATAAAGAATACAAGATCGCCCAGGCGAAACTCCAGCGTGCGCTGGTGCGCCTGAGTGTGAAGGAATAACAGAATTTGGGCTGTCACATCAGCAAATATTTTTTGCCGGGTGACAGCCCTTTTCTTTTAATTTGTGCTGCAGGTCCAGCTATTCTCGTACTTCTCACTACTGCCGTGATGCTGCCTGCAGCTATCTCTTACTGAAGTTTCTCATTCTGCGCCTGATAATTCTCTCCCCAGGTCCACATGGCGTCCATGATGGGCTTCAGGCTGTAGCCAAGCTCCGTCAGGGTGTATTCCACCCGGGGCGGCACCTCCGCATCCAACAGCACCAAAGATGTGTACAAAGACATGCAGAAAAATCCGGAGATCGAGATTTCTGTGTCCAGCCCTTCTTACGCATGGATCCGTCTTCACGGCAAAGCTGTTTTCGAGAACAACATGGCTGTCAAAGAAATGTGCATCGCCAACCCCATCGTAAAAGGCCAGTACCAGACCGCCGACAACCCCATTCTCGAGGTCTTCTATCTGGAAAATGCCCACGGCCTCATCGCTGACTTCTCTGGAAACCCGCCCTACGAGTTTTAATGCAACATCTCGGAGTGAAAGTGTTATCATAACAGGAGGTACTTTTCTATGGACCAGAGTCATCGACATGATGCTCTGGGACAAACCACCTCTCCGGTTATTTCATCCATGAGGGCTGCATCGGCTGTAAGCTCTGTTTTTCCGTCTGTCCCCAGAAATGTATTGATACTTCAAAAATTCCGGCCGTTATCAACCAGAACCGCTGCCTGCACTGCGGCCGCTGCGTGGAAACCTGCCCAAAACAGGTCATCAAAAAGAGGTGTTCCCATGAATCAAAGTGAAAAAAGACAATTTCTCATCCATGAACTCTTAAAAGAAGCTCCTGAATTTCAGAGGCTTTCTGTGCCCTCAGATTCGGAGGGGCAAAAACAGCTCCTCCGGGGACTTATGAATATCCGACCGCCCAGAAAATGCTCCCGGGAATTTCTGGAGATCCAGGATTCCTATCTAACCGCGGAGACCGCCGCCAAAGGAATCACCGATTTCTCTGAACTGACTCCCCTAAAAGAAGCTCTCTATCTCTGGCAGGGCGACATCACGACCCTTCGCTGCGATGCCATCGTCAACGCAGCCAACAGCGGCATGACCGGCTGCTATGTGCCCAACCACCGGTGTATCGACAACTGTATCCATAGCTTCGCCGGGGTGGAACTCCGCCTCGCCTGCAACGAGCTGATGAAACGCCAGGGCCACGAAGAACTCACAGGCCAGTCCAAAATCACACCGGCTTTCAACCTGCCCTGCAAATATGTGATCCACACGGTGGGCCCGATTGTCCACGGCCCCTTAACCAGCCGGGATTGCGAGCTTCTGGCCTCCTGCTACCGCTCCTGCCTCGATCTTGCCGCAAAACAGGGCCTTACAAGCATCGCCTTCTGCTGCATCTCCACCGGCGAATTTCACTTCCCCAATGAAACGGCCGCCGAGATCGCTGTGGAAACCGTGGAAAACTACCTGAAAGAAAACGGTTATCCGATCAAAGTAATCTTCAACGTATTCAAAGATGAAGATCTTATCATCTACAAAAAACTTTTAACAACCTGAAGCACCTTACCCGTTTTCACATGAAGCCCGCCTGGAATCAGCTTGCGGGGCGTCCGGCTTACAAAATCACACATTTTTATAAAGGAATCACTCATATGAAACTCCCATTTAAAATCCAACCACCCGAAGACCTCTCCACCCAGATCAAGCTTTTATCGGCTGCCCTTGATGAAGCAGACTGCATCATTGCCGGAGCCGGAGCAGGCCTTTCCACCTCCGCGGGCTTCCTCTATTCCGGTGAACGCTTCCGGAAATATTTCAGCGATTTCGAAGAAAAATATAACTTCCATGATATGTACTCCAGCGGCTTTTATCCCTACGACACCCTGGAAGAATACTGGGCCTTCTGGAGCCGCTATATCTGGATCAACCGCTACATGAACCCGCCGAAACCGGTCTACGAAAAACTACATACCATTTTAAAAGGGAAAGACTATTTCGTCCTCACCACCAACGTCGATCACTGCTTCCAGAAAGCCGGCTTCGATAAACACCGCCTCTTTTATACGCAGGGCGACTATGGCCTCTTCCAGTGCAACCGCCCCTGCCAGCCTGTCACCTATGACAATGAGAAAATCATCCGCCAAATGGTGCTTTCCCAGGGCTTTAAGATTCTGGAAGACAATACCCTGCTGCCTCCCGCTTCTCCCAAAATGACGATCCCCTCAAACCTGGTCCCCCGCTGTCCTCACTGCGGTAAGCCCCTGACCATGAATCTCCGGGCGGACAGCACCTTCGTGGAGGATGAGGGCTGGCGCCAGGCCGCCGAACGCTACTCGGAATTTCTCCGACGCCACCAGCCCACCAAAGTCCTCTTTCTGGAACTTGGCACCGGCTACAACACCCCGGGCATCATCAAATATCCCTTCTGGAACATGACCGACCGCTGGCCCGACGCCCGTTACGCCTGCATCAACCTGAACGAAGCCCTCGCCCCTGAAGAGATTTCGAAAAAATCCATCTGTATCGAAGGCGATATCGGGGAAGTTCTGGCACAGCTCTGAAAAATCATGTCAGAATCGATTCAAAATCGTGTCAAATTTTACTTGACAAATCTGAATCGATTCATTAAAATAGAATCAAACAGAAGCAAAGGAGCTGATTGCATGATTTTCCAGGAAAGTGAAACGGTAGAATTGAAAGAAGTGATTGTCGATGATATCAAGAAAGAAATCATTGCTTTTGCAAATTGTAACGGTGGAAAATTGTATGTTGGTGTCCGGGATGACGGGACAGTGGCAGGTCTTGAAGATCCGGACAATGCTGCCTTACAGATCAGCAATATGGTGCGTGACACGATCAAACCAGATATAACGATGTTTTTACACTATGAAACGATTTATGAAAATGAGAAAAAAATTGTTGTCGTAGACATTCAACGTGGAACCGACCTTCCTTATTATATTGCTAAGGAAGGAATGCGACCAGAAGGCGTGTATGTCCGGCAGGGATATTCTTCTGTTCCCGCTACCGATGCAGCAATCCGTCGCATGATTAAAGAAACAGATGGCGACCACTTTGAAGCCATGCGAAGTTTAAACCAGAATCTCACTTTTTATGCCACAACAGAAGAATTTCAGCTTCGGAATGTCGAGTTTGGTCCCCAGCAGATGCGCTCTCTGAAGCTGATTGATTCTGACGGCCTTTACACCAATCTGGCTCTGCTTTTATCTGACCAGTGCGTCCACAGTATCAAAGCAGCCGTTTTTCAGGGAAAAGATCAGACCATTTTTAAGGACCGCCGGGAATTTTCCGGATCGCTGATGAAACAGATGCATGAAGTATATGATTTTATTGATTTCCGCAATCAGACCCGTGCAACCGTAGAAAAACTGCTCCGGGTCGATGTGCGGGACTATCCTGAAATTGCCATCCGGGAGGCCCTGCTGAACCTCCTGGTACATCGGGAGTATTCCTTCAGCGCCAGTGCGCTCATCAGCCTTTACAAAGACCGGATCGAGTTTGTATCTATTGGAGGCCTGATGCCTGAAATTGAGCTGGAGGATATCCTGGCCGGTATTTCAATCTGCCGGAATACGGATCTTGCAAATATCTTTTACCGCCTTCAGCTGATCGAAGCTTACGGCACCGGAATCAGTAAAATCATGAAAGCTTACGAAGGTACAAACACAAGACCCAGAATTGAAACAACCAAAAACACCTTCAAAATCATACTTCCAAATGTCAATATCAATTCTGGCTCCACAATTACTTCCATTCCTGCAAAAGAAGAGGCCCCTGTCTTTATCCTGAACGACAATCCAGCTCTGAGCAGTCAGGAAAAACGTATTCTTGAATATGCCAGAAATTATAACCAGATCACCAAAAACAATGCAGCCTCTCTTCTTGAAGTAAGCGCCTCAACTGCTACAAGACTGATCAATGGATTGCTAAAACAGAATCTGCTTGTACGACATGGAAAAGCAAGGAACACTTATTATACAGCAAAGCAGTAAGCCGCATTTCCACTTCAATTTTTCCAAAAACAGCTCCGGAACACTTCCGGAGCCGTCTGAACTTACATATTTTCCGCAATCTTCCGATTGACTCTCTCCCGGACTGCCGTGAGATACTCCCGGTTTCTGGGGTATTCCTCGATGGTGAGAATTTCCTCTCCATCGGGTTCCAGGCAGGCGAGAACTGCTTCCCGGCCGCAGAGACCTTCGAGGAGGTTCATGGCGCAGAGGTCGGACATGGCCTCATCCATGAGCATGAGACGCTGACTCTCCTCCGGAGCGCCGTCTTTTCCCGGGTAGACGATGAAGGGATCGCCTGACGGGAAAGCTCCGTCCGCGTCTGTACAGCGGTAGGGATCAATGGGGTGCAGAGAAAAGGCTGAGTTGTAGAAGTTATAGCCCCACTGCAGGAAACCGGCCAGCTCATATTTGTACATCTGAGCCCCAAGAACTCTGGTACGGTAGCCCGGCTGCACAATGAAACGGTTTGTCACTTTTTCCGGCTGACCCACGCAGTAATAGCCCCAGAGCTTTTCCGGTCCTTTACCCTCCGCTCTGGCCTTCAGGAAAGGCGCGATGTGGTTCAGGCCGCAGACCGGCTGCTGAACCAGCCCCTGCTCATAGAAACCATAATCGGACAGGGCGTCAAACATTCCGTAGCCTTCGAGATCCTTCTCCACCGCTTTTTTCGCATCCCGATAGGAATTGATCTGCTCCATGGAAGGCTCGTCAGAAACATGAAAATAAGTTTCTTTCTCGATACCAAGTTTTGCAAGCTCCAGTTTCAGAGCAGTCAGGAAAGCATGCAGAAATGTCCGGTATTCTTCCCCGGAAGCATCAGTATCCCAGCCAAAAATCTGCTGACAGGTTCCGTCTTTTTCCGCCATAATCTTCGGCGCAGCGGTCGCTCCCCACTGGGTAAAGAGATGAGACAGCTCAAAGAAACGGATGCCGCAGCGTTTTCCCATTTCCACCCAGCGATCCAGTTTTTCAAAGCCAAACGCATAGCTTCCATCTGCCTGAACGGTCACATCCACCAGCTGGACGGTCCGCCGCTCTCCGCCCACAGCCGTATCAAGAGGCGGCGTAAAGATTGGGGTCAGAAGCATGTTGTAACGATGCTTCACTGCTGTCTTTACGAAATTTTCCACGATTCTCCAGTATTCCTCAGAGAAAACCTCCTCGCCATAATAATTAGCGAGACAGTCGCTGTGGAACCACTCCGTATGAGGAACCTTCATGGCCGGAAGCACAGCTCCGATGACCTCCAGAGAGACGTTTTTTTCCGTCAGAACCTCCCCTTTATGAATGAGGCGGATTGTCACCGGATACTCGCCTGCTTCCATATCCTCCGGAATCTCCACATCGATCCAGAGGCTTCTCCACTGGCCATGAATCAGAGGAACGTCTTTATAAACATCTTTTTCTTCGTCAGAGACTTTTTCCAGCACTTCCAGCCGGTCCGGATAAAGCCCCGGCGCAGTTGTGAGATAGTCCTCATCCACAATAGGGCCGCAGGGATATTCACAGGGAACCAGCGCTACCTTCCGAAGCTTTACATTTGCCCGAATCGGTGAAACCACTTCCGCTTCTGCTCTCGCAAAGCCCTGGGATTCCGCATAGTAGGCGAGCTGAAAAGAGACGATCTCCCCTCTTAAGCCGCTGAGTTTCTCTCTTGCTCCCTCCTCGGACGGGGCCGCCGTTGGAAATACTTTTTCCATAGGTGATACGTTTACCGCTTTAAAATTCATTTTCATCCTCCATTTCCGCACAATTACTGCCGTAGTTGATACCTGCATCATACCATCCCGCTGCCATGCTTGTCTATAAAACATCCATCACTTTTTGTGTCTGATTGGCGGTCGTCACAACCAAAAACGGACGGCAGAAGTTCTCACTTCCACCGCCCGAAATTCAGTTTATTTTTCCAAAATCCCTAAACTCTCGGCTTCGTTTTTCAGCTCCTCGTTTCGCCGGTTCATCGTGCCGAAACCGGAAACCGCCAGAATCACTTTTTTGCAGCTTCGCATCAGCTCTCTGGCCTCCTGATAGCGCTCCTCCGAGATCTCCTCAAAGGGCTTTTCCGTCACGACCTTCGCTGCCAGCGCCTTCGCTACCTGATAGTCCACGTCATTTTCCTGAAGGACACCCACAGCAAAAGGAACGCCCTGACGCTGGAGCTTTCGAAATACCGGGATTCCGCTGCCGCCACCGGCGATCACAAAGACCTCCGGCTTTCCTTTGGCAGGCTCCATTTCCAGGCAGCCAAAGGATGCGTTATAGCTTCCCGCCGTCACCCCGTAAAGGTGACGGATATACTCATCGGTAAAGATCTCCTCTGGAACGCCGCAGCGCTCAATTCGGTCGCCGTGAACGCAGATCACCAGATCTGACACCTTCTGGGCCAGATCCAGCTCATGCAAAGACATGAGCACCGCCATATGTTTTTCCCGGACCATCTCCTTTAAAATAGAGAGAAGTTCCAGCTTGTGGCGGATATCCAGGAAAGAAGTCGGCTCGTCCAGAACGATGACCTCCGGCTCCTGACAGATGGCCCGGGCCAGAAGGATTCGCTGGCGCTGGCCATCGCTGACCGCCGAAAAATCCCGGTCCTTCAGATCCCAGGCATGAACCAGCTCCATGGCTGCGCGCACTTTTTCGTGATCTTCCGCAGAAAGAATGCCAAGAACACCCGTATAGGGGTAACGTCCCGTTCCCACAATATCCTCGCAGGTCATGAGTTCCGGCTGCATCCGGCCCGTCATAACTACCGCAAGCTTCCTGGAAATCTCCTTATCCGTCATTTTTTCCATGGATTTCTGATCTAGAAAAACGGCTCCATCCACCAGCTTCAGCTGACGGATAATACTCTTCAAAATCGTGGATTTTCCCGCGCCGTTGGGGCCGATGAGCGTTAGGATCTGGCCTTTCTCCAGTGAAAGCCGGATATCCCGGATGAGCGCTTTTCCATCGTAACCCACGGTCATATTTTCCGTATAAATAAAACTTTTCTCCATGGCTTACCCCCGCTTCCGGTTTATCATGACATAGATCACCACCGGTGCTCCGAAGACTGCCGTCACCGAACTGATACTGAGCTCCGTGGGCGCAAAAACGGTTCTGGCAATGAGATCACAGAAGAGGCAGAACACTGCTCCGCCCAGGAAACAGGCCGGAATCACCAGAATTGGTTTCGCCGTTTTCAGAAGACTCTTCATCAGCTGCGGCACTGCAATTCCCACAAAGGAGATCGGACCTGCAAAAGCCGTCACGCAGGCGGAAAGCACGCTGGAAAGCAGGATCAGTTCCACCCGGAACCGACTGATATTCACGCCCATATTTCTCGCGTAAGCCTCCCCCAGCTGGTAAGCGCTCATGGGTTTGGAAAGGAAAAATGCCAGCCCCAGCGCCACAAAAACCACCACAGCCATGAGAGCCACATTGTCCCAGTTCATACCGGAAAAGCTTCCCTGAGACCAGTTATGCAGGTTGATGATGTTGGAATCGTCAGCGAACGTTACGACAAAATCCGTCACAGCGGAGCAGATATAACCGATCATAACGCCGCAGATGACCAGCATCGACATATTCCGGACCTTTCTGGAGACCAGAAGCACAAATCCCATGGAAATCAGCGAACCCACGAAAGCCGCCATAATCATCACCGCGGAACCCGCGGTCAGGCCTTTTCCCAGAAGAAAGATCATCGTCAGGGCGACCGTCAGCTTGGCTCCCGACGAGATTCCCAGGACAAACGGCCCCGCAATAGGGTTGTTGAAGAAGGTCTGGAGCAGGAAACCTGATACGGACAGAGCTCCACCCAGGATCAGCGCCGCCAGGATTCTCGGAAGACGGATGGACCAGATGATATTTCTGGCCGTCTCATCTCCTCCCTTCTGAAAAAGGATAGAGAAGACCTCACCCAGACTCACGGAGACGCTGCCGGCGTTGATATTCCAGAAAATCAGTGCTCCTAAAAGCACTGTCAGGGTAACAAATGAAAAAATATAACGGATTTTTCCTCTTTTTTCCATATTACTCCAATCGATACAGGTAGGTGAGCCCTTCGGGATCGTCCTCCGTCAGCATCCGGTGGATATCCATGATAACATCACCGAGACAGGTCGTTTCCTGGAACATACTCTTGGTCAGGCACCAGACGTTTCCCTCTTTGACCGCCTTGAAATCCTTGAGAAGCGTACTCTTTTTCAGCAGCTCATCCAGAGAACCCAACTCGCCGTCAATGGTACTGTTATAAATGATATAATCCGCATCCTTGGCTCCCGCATAGAAATCTTCCATTCCCATGTTCATCGTGGAAAGGCCTTCCTCATCGGTGCCCAGATCGTTGAAAATATACTTTCCACCGGCCAGCTCGATCATTTTCGACACATAATCATTGGATTTCCGCACGTTGGCAGAGCCCATGGAATTGATATAGAAAAAGGCCACGGTTTTTCCCGTGTTCTCGCTGTCTTTGATAGAGTTGAGCTTCTCTGCCTGCTCCTCAAAAACCGCCTCTGCTTCCTCTTCTTTATCCAGCAGGACGCCGTAAAGCTTCACCCACTCGGTCCGGCCTAAGGGGTGACTCTCATAACTGGAATGTTCCACCAGAACCGGAATGCCAAACTCTTCGAGTTTTTCTTTTACTTCGGGATTATGGTAGATCATCGTGGATTCCAAAGCCAGATCACAGTTTTTTGACAGGATCAGCTCATAATCCGGCGCACTGTATTTTCCGGCGAAAACAATGGAACCATCCTCCAGAGCCTGCTTCGCCTCGTCGATATACCAGCCATCCGCTTTCGTTCCGGAAAGACTGATGCTGCCAAGTCCGTCCAGAGCTCGGAAAAAGTCCATCGTGGAAGTTGCCACCAGGTAGATATTTTCCAGAGGCTGATGGATCACGGTGATATCCGCATCCAGACCATCCGGCGCTTCTTTTCCCTCAGGCACCAGAAGAAACTGGTCGCCGCCTTCAATCGTAATCAGGGCATAATCGCCCTCATAATAATCCACGGCAAACTGATCCGCATACTGAAGCTCCAGACTGTGGTCATATTTGAGTCCTGCCAGATCCTCCTTCGCGGTGTCAGCTCCGGCCGTCTCACTGGTTTCTTCGGCTGCGAAGCTCCGGATGGGAACCAGCGCTGCCGAAGAAGAAAAGATCACAGAAAACCCCAGGACTGCGTTCAGAAGCCATCCTGTTCTTTTTTTCATTTTTATTCTGCCTTTTCCATAGTAGAAGAATCAAACTGCAGGGTGTACTCGATCTCGTGAGGCTCGCTCATAGCTACGGTATCTCCAACGACTTCCATCGGATAATCGAAGCCATCTACCGGGATCTCAAAAGTAGAATTTCCCTCGGTGTTTACCGGCTCGTATTTCTCACCGTCTACCAGCATATAATCATAGTTCGGGCTGCTCCATACGATGGTTGCAGTTGCCTCGCCGTCTTTGATCGTAATGGCTGCCGGAGAATCTACGGTTGCTCTGCCGCTTCCGCCCTCCAGAGTTACCTCTGTCGTGTAATCGCCATCCTCCAGATTCAGATCAGCAACGGTCTTTTTCTCTGCGCCGTCCTCTTTCACCGGATTCTTGACGCTGACTTTGTGGTCGTACCATTTGCCTTTTTTGCCGATGGCTGCCACGGTAAACTCTTCATCAATGGCCGGCACCGGGATATCGAAGCCATAAACCTCCTCAGAAGTTCCGTCTTTATAGGTTACGGTATCTGTGGTCGGCTCCAGAAGCTCTGCTCCGTCTTTTTTTGCATCCTCGGAGGTTCCCATGAAAAGATTCAGGAAGCCTTTGCCGCTTAAAGATATGTGAATGGTCATCTCACCGTCTTTTACCGTCAGAACGCCTTTTCCGTCATTTGCCTCATTGACATGGAACATGGAGCTGTCCGTATCAAACTCTGCGGTGTAGGTGCCATCCTCCAGAACGCCCTCTGCCTCGGTTTCGGTCTCGCTGCCGGTCTCCGTCTCAGCCTCAGATACCATCTCGGTAACAGCTGTCTCGGTTTCGGTCTCTGCTGCCATTGCCACAGGAGCTGCCATCATGGCAGTAGCACAGATCAGTGATAAAAAGAATGTCATGGAACGTTTCATAATCAATTTCCTCCTCTTTTACAACAACTGCCCGGATGTCTTTGAAAACATTCCGGGCAGCTGAGATTTATCCTTTTGTTTGAACGCAGTCGCAAAAGCGGATTGCGAATGTCCGCTTTATTGATTATTTTGCGATAGAATCGATAGCTTCTTTTGTATGCTCTACATAAATCTGCTCAACAGCATCGATTCTTCCCAGTCCTGCGATCTGGCAGTCAACGCTGTCAAATGCTCCGGAGGCCTCGAACTGGCTCTTCCAGGAATCCTCATCATCGCCTGCCATATCGTTGTTAGCGTGGTCACCAGCTACAACCATCAGCGGACGAAGAACAACTTTCTTGAAGCCTGCATCCTGAACCTTCTTGATAACCTCTTCACAAGCGGTATCTTCCGGCTTACCCTCTACCGTACCGATGAAAGCATTGGTGAATCCAAGCTCTTCCATCTGGGTCTGCATCTGATCATAGGTTACATTTGCAGTATGGGAAGTACCATGACCCATAAATACAAATGCAGTTCCATCCTCAGCTGCTGCTTCCATGCTGTCATAACCGGCTGCTTTTACAGCTTCATCGGTGATCGCCTGGGCAACTGCCTTCTTGTCGTCATTGATAACGGTAGCGTCGTCGCCTACCTCGCCCAGCATCGGCTCTGCGATGGCTACGGACTCAAATTTATCTTTATAACCGTCGATCGCTTCTACCATCTCATCGTACTCAGCGCCGTGCATCAGATGAGTCGGCTGTACAACCAGGTTCTTAACGCCATTGTCAACGGCACGCTGAAGAGCCTGATCCATATTGTCGATCTTCTCGTCATCTCTTGCCTGTACATGGTTGATGATGATCTGAGCAGTGAATGCTCTTCTTACAGACCAGTCCGGATATGCTTCCTGCAGAGCATCCTCGATGCCCTTGATATCCTCTGCGCGGCTGTCGTTGAAGGAAGTACCAAAGCTTACTACCAGAAGCTCGTTGTCACCGATCTCATCACCGTTGCGGGGATCGTCTTTGGAAGCGTCGCCGGTGTCACGTCCGAAATACTCCGGGCTTGCCTCTTCACCTTCAACCAGCTCTTTCTGAGCGTCGGTCAGCTGATCCCATGCTTCTTTGGCTGCGGTACAGTCTGCATCGGTGGTATCGGTTCTCTCCTGAACATAGATCTTATCGATCAGAGCTGCTACATTATCAGCTGCTGCCTGATCGTCGCTCTCAGAGCCTGCCTCAGTGGCATCCTCAGATGCTGCTTCGGTTGCTGCCTCTGTTACAGCCTCGGTTGCTGTCTCTGTTACAGCCTCAGTGGCTGTCTCGGTCTCAGTCTCGGAAGCATATACGCTTGCGGAACCCATCATTGTGATGGTGGATACACTCATCATGATTGCCAGAGCTTTTACCATTTTGTTTTTCATGTTACTTCTCCTCCTTGATCCAGACACAGATCTTTATGGTCTGACGTCCTGATGTATGTTAATTTTTGCATCAGCGAAAATCATAAGGTACGGTGACATGAAAAAATCCTCTTACACACAGGCAAAAGGATCGCGGGAAAAAGATAAACGGTACAATCAATTACTCGTGATCCGGGATAACTATCCCCGTACCAACATCAGGCAGGTTTCCTGGCTCACAGATCCTTGCCGCAGCCGCCTTCCCGGTTTCCCAGTGACATTCTGGCCTTGACTCCCTGTTTACAGTGACGAGATCGCGCAGGACTTTCACCTGCTTCTCTTTTACCCGTTTGCTGAAAGTTTTCTCTTTTTAAAACGGCACCTGATATTTTCTTATTTAGTTTTCAGCTGTTGGGAGCTGCAGACTGCTATCTGCCACCCTCATGCGTATCATAGCACACTCTTTTTTAAAGTACAAGTGGTAAAAAAATTTATTTCCGCGAGGATCAAATACCCCGTTGCCTGTAGAGGGGTATTTGACTTTCCAACTTAGAAGCCGAGATTATCGTTTACAAGGATCACATGAATCCGGCCTTCGTGACGGGAATATCTCGTGATCAGGAACTGACAGCAGATCGTATCCGGGGATTTGCAGTCGAAGCATTTTCCGGTCTCCTTGCAGGGTGTCTTGACGTCAAATCTCTGGGCATTGGCCGGAGCCGCCACATTTCTGGCCCGCTTCATAGCATCATCGAGGTCCGGACAGACTTTATTCATTCCCACGATAAAGACCACTTTTCTCGGTCCCTGGGCGATACAGGACACGCGATTGGAATTTCCGTCGATATTCACCATGATACCGTCGCTTGTGATGGCATTGGCACTGGAAAGGAAAATATCAGAATCGTAGGCAGCCATAAGACTTTCCCTCGGTGAAAGCTTTGCCCGGTCGATATAATTATAATTGCCCTCTTTCAGCGCTTTGATCAGTCCCACTTCCTGGGCGCTTGCACAGCCGCCCATGCTGATCGTGCTCCCCTCAGGAATCAGTTCCAGAGCCAGCTTCACCGCTTCCTCCTTATCCGCTGCATAATAGCCGGACATGTTGCGGGATTTCAGACCCTTAATGACGGTTTTCGCGAGGGTTTCGTTTCTTTTTCTTAAGTTCTCATCCATAGGTAGGTTCCTCCTTTTTTCTATTGATATCCTTATCTTACCATAGGAAAAGAGCCTTAGCAAATAGCTAAGGCCCTTAAGTATCTTTTGTTGATGGGTTCGACAGGTTGTTTCTTATTCCCAGCCCTCGAAAGAACGGTTCATAAACGGTCACTGAAGTTCATCAGCACCTCACAACCACAATCCCATTGATTTATATTATACTTTCTTTAGTTAGAAAGTCAATCATTTTTATGACAAAATTTTAAAACCAAATTTATACTTTTCTTTTGCATCTCCATCATAAAGCTTGGCTCTTACATTTTTAGCAAAATCCTTATTTTTAGGCTTCATGGAAGCTGCATATCTCTCCAATGTATTCGGGACAAAGTCTGCCAACTGCAATCCCGCTAAATTATCTGTTTTTGGTACAAAATTTATTTGTTTTATATGATCCTGAATGGTTTTTGACGAATAATATAAAGTTCCCAATGCTTTCAGCTCATAGATTCTCTGCTGTATTTTAGCATTTTGCTCTGGCTGCATTGCTTCATAACATATATTCCCCACTGCCTTATTTTTTATTAAGAACTGACAATAGTGTTCTATCAACAATTGAATGGCTATTGTAAATTGATTGTTTAATTTACTCTCCCCATAGCAAGAATATAACACCCTTTTAGCTAAGCACACTCCCAGTACTGATATATCCATATTTTTAAATATCTTTGATAATTCATTATACAGCTGAACTACTTTATGCTTGTCCTGAAAAATATGGTAACACGTTGGTATCATACTCAGTTTTCGTGAATTTAGGCGATTGCTTGCAAAGCTGATATCTTTTTCATGTAATATGTACCTCTCACACCCCGGAATATTTTCCCATACGATTTGTTTTGCTTTATTTAAAACATTTTCTATGTCTGAATAATTGCTGTCTTTTATAATAACTCCGCTCATAACAAAATATTTATCACCAGCGTTGTTAAATGTCTCACTTTCATCTATATACAATGTATACTCTGCCATAAATTCGCCCTCTCTTCAGTGAGTATAAAACTGCTTTATATTTTACCGTATCCCATAGTATCTTTCAATAGTAAAAATTTGCAAACATTATTTTTTATTATATATAAAGTAAAGAATCCTGTGCATTATTCGTGCAAAGGATTCTTCAACTTTTTAAAGCATTATCGACGTTTTCGGTTCATCACCCCGCAAAAAATCACCGCCGCACCGGTGCTTGCCGCGGTAGCCAGAATCGCCGGGCCGGTGATGGCGGCGGGGTTCACGCTGCCGTACTGGCTGCGGTAGGCAATCATCGTGACGGGGATCAGCTGGAGGGAGGAGATATTCATAATAAGGAAGGTACACATTTCCCGGCTGGCGGTTCCGGGAGGCACCGGGGTTCTGCCGAGAAGCCTGCCTCCCCGCCGCTTTTCTTCGAGATTTTCCAGATCTTTCATGGCTTTTAGGCCTGCCGGGGTGGCCGCCATGCCAAGACCAAGGAAATTCGCGATAAAATTCATGGAAATTGACTCATACGCCGGATGATCCGCCGGAATCTCTGGAAAAAGAAAACGGATCAGCGGCCGGATCTTTCCGCAAAGCACATCCGTGAGCCCCGCGTCCTTCGCAATCTCCATCAGTCCCTGCCAGAAAGCCAGAATCCCCGTCATCGTCACGCAGAGCGTCACCGCCTCCCGGGATGCGCTCAAAACCGCGTCCGTGATCTCCTGCATCCGCCCGTTAAATGCCCCATATAAAATTCCAATGAGCTGCATACCGCCCCAGAGCATATTCATAGAAAAAACCTCCGCACGGGATTTTTATATCCTATGCGGAGGTAAGGTAAAATATGGTTTTCACTCATTAACATTCAGCCGGATCTTCAGCACCCCGTCTTCATACCCCACCACAATCTTTCCCCCCATCTGCTCCATCAGCGTCCTGGCGATGGAGAGGCCGAGGCCGGTGGAGCCCCGGGCGGTTTCCACGGTGAAAAATCGGTCGAAGAGCTTTCCCACCTGAACCTCGTCCAGGTCTCTGGCGTGATTGGAAAAGGTAAGCTCGCCGTTCTCTTTTAACTCCACCTTCAGGTCGCCGTCGCTGTACTTGAGGACATTGCTCAGAATATTTCCAAACACCCGGGACATGGCCTCGCGATTTCCTTTTCGCAAAACCGGCTCCTCGGGAAGATGGATTTCCGGCGTGATCTTTCGTTCAGTGAGGGCTCCGTAAAAGCTCAAAAGACTGGCCTCCAGCACTTCCCGAAGGTCGATCTCACTGAGCTCGGGCGGCCCGGCAGAAAGCACCACGGTGTAGCGAAACAATTCTTCCGTCAGCTGCTTCATGGCCTCAGTCCTGCCGGAAATGAAGGAGAGATACTGCTCCACCGTCTCGCTTTTTTCTTCCTCCTCCAGAAGCTCCAGGTAGCCGCTGATCGCGGTAAGGGGCGTGCGAAGGTCGTGGGAAATATTCGTCACGGCCTCCTTCAGCTCCCGGTCGCCGTTCTGATAGTTCCGGCGCTGCTCCTTTAGGGTTTTAAGTTCCTCATTGAGTTCCCGAGCCAGCTTTCGGATCTCCGGATTCCGCGTGTCAACGGTGATGAGCCCATTGGTCTCCTCCGTAAGAAGCCTCGCAAACTCGCTACTGACCTGATCCATATTCTTTTTTAAGGAAAAAATCTTAAGTCCCAGCAGAAAAATCACCACAACGCTGAGGGCAAAAAGGCACCAGGTCAGCATCCGATCACCTCTATTTCAGTTCTTTTTTTCGGAAAATCAGGATTCCGGCCGCGCCGAAAAGCACGATCTCCAGAAGGTCAAAAACAACCGCCCGGGCCGGTTTCGCAAACTCCCAGCCGCTGAGCTCCGCTCTCTGACCCACCGGATTTAAGTCCAGCAGATTCTCATAGACCAGCCGTAACTTTCCTGAAAGATAACGCGGATTGGGAAGCTTTACCCATTCCGTGTCGTCGTTGAGATAAAAATCCACACTTTCCTCTGTGTTTTCCCCAACTAAATTCTGCATCGCCTCGTAAACGCTCTTCGGCTCGTAGGTAAATTCGTCTTCGGAAAGACGGCTGTAAACAGCCACACCCAGGGTCAGAAGCGTGATTCCTGCCACAAGCCCGGTCACAGCCCCGGCAGTTTTATTCCCCAGCACCATGACAAAGAAGGTGAAAAAAGCCGCGTCCACCAGGCAGACCAGCGCTCCAATGAGGGCCTGAGAAAAAATTTTCCCCACAGAAGGCGTTTCGGCAGCATGGAGCAGCAAACTGCCAAGACCCGCTGAAATTCCCAGAGAAACCGCATAAATGATAAGTCCTCCCACACTGCTTACAAGAAACGCAGCCAGATAAATGGTACTTCTCGAATGGCCACTGATGATTTTATTCCGGATGGTCCGGTCGCTGTACTCCGTTCCTAGAAACAGCGTGACAAAAACCGCCATCACCAGGTTCATGACGGCCTGATTGGAAAACATACCGTCCGCGAAAGTAATATTCGGGTCTGTAACCGCGTTTCGCGCCATTTCCACGCACAAAATCACGCTGATCACTGCCATAAAAATAAGAGCCAGCCAGAAAACTTTACTTTTTCTCAGGCGGTAAAGGCCTGCGGAGAAAAGATTACTCATGCTGTCCACCTCCGATCAGATTCATATAGTAGGTTTCCAGACTTTCCTCGTGCTCCTGCATGGAAAAAATCTCACATTTTTCCTGGGCGAGGGCCATAGTAAGCGTCGTCACGCCCACCTCCCCGTAAATTTCCGCCTTTCTCTCGGAATCGATGCGATACTCCAGTTTCATCCGGTCGAGGACCCGGCAGAGGGCCCGGATGTCGGAAACCGTCAGGCGGATACTTTTCCGGCAGGCCGCCTCCAGGTCCCTGGCGCTGATCTCCTTGATGAGGGTCCCGCCCTCAATGAAGCCGTAATGCGTCGCCAGCTTAGCCAGCTCGTCCAAAATATGGCTGGAAATCAGCACTGTGATCTGATATTCCTGGTTCAGTTTCAAAATCAGTTCCCGGATCTCCACAATACCCTGGGGGTCCAAGCCGTTGATGGGCTCATCCAGCACAAGAAAATCCGGATTCCCGCAGAGGGCAATGGCGATTCCCAGTCTCTGACGCATACCCAGAGAAAAATCTTTCGCCTTCTTTTTCCCGACCTTCTCAAGGCCCACCAGCTCCAGAAGCTCCGGGATCCCTTCAAAAGAAGGAAGGCCCAGAAGCTGATACTGCATTTTCAGATTCTCAGCGGCCGTCATATCCTGATAAATGGCCGGCGTTTCCACTACAGCTCCCATCCGTTTCCGCACTTTCCGGATCGCAGGGTCCGTATTTTTTACTCCGTAAAGGCTGTAGCTCCCGGAAGTGGGATTCTGCAGGCCACAGATTTGCCGGATCAGCGTCGTCTTCCCCGCTCCGTTTTTTCCCACAAAACCATAGATGGCCCCCTTCGGAATGTGCATGTTCAGCCGATGCAGTGCCTTGAAATTTCTGTAGCTCTTGCAAAGTTCATTTGTTACCAGACAGTCAGTCATGTCAATCGCTCCTTTCGTTCTGCCATACTCTACCGCAAAACCGTAAAGAAAGCGGTCAGGAAAAGAGTAAAGATTTCGTAAAGGTCAAAGGAGCCGGAACCCAATCCCCCAGACCGACTCGATGTGGTCTTTGCCGTCGATCTCCCGGAGCTTTTTCCGCAGGTTACTGATGTGCATTTTCAGGGAAGCTTCCGTGCAGTCCAGCGTGTCTTCGCTGATCCGATCGAGGAGCACCGACTTTGCGATGGCCTGACCGGGATTCTGGAGCAAAATTTTTAAGACTGCGTACTCGGTTTTCGTCAGGTGAACCGGATGGCCAGCAAGCGTCACCTCCCTGGAGGTCAGTTTCATGGTAAGCTTTCCCGCCGTCAGGTTTTCCTTTTCCCTGCGGCTTTCCTTTTTCCGAAGCTGGACCTCGATCCGGGCCAGAAGCTCCTTCAGCTCAAAAGGCTTCGTGAGGTAATCCACTGCCCCGCCCAGAAGCATGTTTACCTTGTCGTCAATGCCCACCTTCGCACTGACCACGATCACGGGAATTTCGCGAATCTTCGGAAGCAGTTCTTCCCCGGAAAGCCCCGGCAGCATCAGGTCCAGAAGGATAAGCTCCGGCTGCTCCTTTTCCAGCAAAAGCAGGGCCTCCGTCCCGGAATAAGCCCGCCACGCCTCATGCCCCGCCTTCAGAAGAGCGGTTTCTATCATATTTCCAATCGAAACGTCGTCATCGATGATCAGGATTTTCGCCATTTTCTTTTACCTCTCTGTTATTGATTGATTTTATCATCTAAGGGCTTTTTCATTCCCTTTTGTAAACGGTATAATGTCAGTAAGAATTTAACACAGAGGAGGAGAGTTTTGATGAAAAAGATTCATTTTGATACGGAAAAAGATGGCTTTTACGGCGCATACTGGAAATGCGCGGCCGGTTCGGACTGCGCGATGATCACCATGCTGGGGGATGACCCCGAGGACTACATGGCCCGCTCGGCGGTCAAATATCTCCTGAGTCTCGGCATCAACGTCCTGACCATGTCCCCTGCGAAAAAAGACTACGGCCATCACAATTATCCTCTCGAGCGGATTGAACGGGCCATCAAATGGCTGAAAAAAATCGGAAACCGCCGGTTTGCCATCGCAGGAGCCTCCACCACCGGAACGCTGGCTCTGACCGCGGCTTCTTATTTTCCCGAGCTGACCCTCACCATCGCCATGACGCCCAGCGATTTCATCTGGCAGGGCTTCATGCAGGGCAAAAAAGACGGCTGCAAGGAATGGCCCATCGAGGGGGAATCGCTGTTTTCCTACCACGGCAAGCCGCTCCCCTACATGCCCTTCTGCTATCAGCATCCCCAATACTGGCAGGTAGTCGCCGCGGAATCCAAACGCACCAGCGATATGCTCAACTCCAGAAAGCTTTTCGATGATTCCGAGGCCGCCCATCCAATTACGGAAGCCGAGACGATCAAGGTGGAAAATATCCACGGAAAACTGCTTCTCATCGGCGCTGAGGACGACGTTCTCTGGGACACCGCCAAATATATCCGCCGCATGGAAAAACGCCTCTCCAAACGCCCCCACGCCTGCGAGGTGGAAGCCGTCGTCTACAAGCACGGCACCCATTTCGTCTTCCCGGAAGGAATGCTGAAAACCATGTTGCCCATCGGCTCCGGCCTTTTCGTGAAATTCGCCTTCAAAGCGGCAAAAAAATACCCGGAAGAATGCAGAAAGACCCGCATGGATATTGAAGTCCTCATGACGAGAGCCATCGCAGAGTGGAAAGGAGTCCGAAAATGAAGTATATGGGAATGCCCATGGCCCTGTGGGCGGTTTTCACAAGATCTTTCCGCAAAAACCTTGAAACCTGCTTCGGTTTGAATGCCACTGAGGCAAAGGAAGTCACGCGAAAAGCGAAAGTACGGTACAAGAAGATCATCCACGAACTGCCGGAGTTTGAAAAAGAAGATCACTTTAAGATGAATATCGTCAGCTGTGCCATGATCGGCGCTTTCGTCCTCTCCATGCCAAAACGGCCGGATGTGAAAACCCTGACAGACTACTATCGGGATTCCAGCATGACTCCCCTCGTGAGCTGGTTCTTCCGCCAGAGCGGAAAGTTGAAATTTTCCGAAAAAGACAGACAGCAGATGCAGAAAACGGCCCGGCTCAAAGCCGCCGACCGCAATCCTTTTTCCTGGAATATGGACTACTTCGAATATCCTGACGGCAGCGGCTACGAGGCCCGTTTTTACAAGTGCGGCATCTGCGCCCTCATGAAAAAACTCGGCCTCTACGACCTGACTCCCGCCCTCTGCCACCTGGACTACGATATGAGCGAAGCCACCGGAGCCTCCGTCTTTGTGCGGGAATACACCCTGGCTTCCGGGGGACCCTATTGCGATTGCGGGTATAAGAAAAAATAGAGTAGAGCCACCGGAGCTTTAAGGCCGGTGGCTCTCTTATTACTGTCAGGATTCTTTTCCAATCCTTACTTCTTTTCCTTCAAAATATCATTTCTCCGGGTCAATCGTAATCCAGAATCTCTTGATTTCTTCTCCGTTTCCATCAACGATCTTGTCAAAGACACCGCCACTTGCAAGAATCGTCTTCTCACTGGCGAGATTTCCGACTTTGCAGGTGATAAGAAATTTCTGGATTCCCAGGGCTCCGGCCTTGGGAAGAAGCTGGCGGAGCATCTCTTTTGCATAACCATGGCCGCGCTCGGAGGGTCGCACAGAGTAACCGCTGTGACCGCCCCAGGTTCCGAGGATCGGGTGATTGATGTGGTGTCTCAGGTCAATCAGGCCAACGATCCGGTTATCCGCTTTCCGGACTGCCAGATACATATGGGACGGCACCTTGCCATCCTTGCAGTTTTCCTCACTCTCACCAAGCTTCATACGCTCGATCCATTCCTCCGCTGAGGTACAGTTTTCAAGTCCCCCGCAGCCTGCGAACTGATCCTTGTTTCCAGCATCCTTCTCCAGGATTTCCTGCCGGAACTGCCAGATGTCGGCGGCGTATTCAGGGGACGGGGCTTTTAATTCTATGATGTCCATTTGATTATTTTTCTCCTCTCATTTTTTGCAACTAAAAAATTTATTTTTGCAAAACATAAATATGTTTTTCGTTGGATTTTGTCATTTAAGCTGTTATAATCAATACGGGTACTGCCATAACGGTAGGCGGTTAGTCCTGTTATTATGCGGAGGATTGCAGAGTGTTTTTACACTCAGTTTTCGAAAAAACCAATGCAAAATACGGACTGTGATCCTCCGAATACATAGACACCCTTCCGGGAAACTAATGGAAAGGAGGACTGAGCCAATGAGTATTTTAGATTTTATCGCAATAGTCAGCTTTGGTTTGACCTGCTTCAGTATCGGATACACATTCGGTAAAGATAATCATAAAACACAAAAATAGCCGCCCCAGCCCGAAAAACTAGACGACTATTTTGCAAAATAATATATCAGGCTAACCGTCTATCGGCAGTACCTTCTTTTTGTATTTACTCTACCACACTTTTTCTTAAATGTCAAAAATTTTCTTTCACTAATACTCACATGTTTTGCACATGACTACTTTTCAGCCATGTATATTTGTAAATGGCTGGATGGAAAGAGGTAGGTAGTTAGTGATCAGCCAGGGGATTACGCCACCCCAACCAAACGGCATAGAAAAGCAAAATTGAGGGGGCGCGCTCCGAGTTGCGGGCCCCCTCAAATATATTTCCTCCAGCTTTCCTCAAAGCTGCATCACAATCTCAGTTACAAGTCGCTCAAACGTCGTCTTCACGCGGTCAGCGACCTCCTGCACCTCCTTATGGTTCAGCGGCTGATCCAAGATCCCCGCTGCCATATTCGTAATGCACGAGATCCCGCACACTTTCATCCCCATATGATTCGCGGCCATGGCCTCGCATACGGTACTCATGCCGACAGCATCCACTCCCATTCCACGGAAAGCGCGGATTTCCGCCGGCGTCTCATAATTCGGCCCCGAGCACTGAACATAAATTCCCTCTTTCAAAGGTACATTCAGCTTCTTCGCCGCCTTCCGGATCACCTCGCAGAGCTCCGGGTTATACACATGACTCATATCCGGGAAACGGGTCCCAAGTTCATCCAGATTCTCCCCCCGAAGCGGACTCGGCACGAAAGTCGAAATATGATCCGTAATCATCATCAGATCCCCCGGCTGGAAATCCTGATTCACACCGCCGGCCGCATTCGTCAGAATCACTTTTTTCGCCCCCAGCATTCCCATGATCCGGATCGGCATCACCACATCCGTCATATCGTACCCTTCGTAGTAATGAACTCTTCCCTTCATAATGACCATCGGAACCTTCTCCACATAGCCGAAAAGGAAGCGGCCGTCATGGCCTGCCACGGTGGAGACCGGAAAGCCCTCGATCTCAGAATAGGGAACCTCCGCCTTTACATCCATGTTCCGGGCATATTCCCCCAGACCGGAACCGAGGATCAGGGCCACCTCCGGGACAAAATCGGTTTTCTCACGGATGATGGAAACACATTTCTGAAGTTTTTCATACATTTTACTCATAGTCAATCCCCCTGCTTTCAAAGAATTTTTTGAGCAGGCCGGAGAACGCCTGGATGCAGGGTCCCGCGGTGATGGCCGTCAGGATCGTAATCACACCCAGTTTTCCTCCCAGCACAAAGCCCAGTACCATCATGCACAGGTCGAAGATTACCTTGATTTTCCGGTACTCCATGTGGAGCCTGTCCCGAAGGACGAGCACCACGCCGGTGAAGGGATCCACACCCATGTCCATGGTGATAAACATTGCCACACCCACATATAAGAGAAGACAGCCGATGAAAGCGCCCAGGATCTGGAACGGCAGCGTCTGGGCCGGAATCAGGGCCTGATAGAGCTTTCCGCCCAGGTCCACGGCAAATCCGTAGGGAATCAGATAGATAAAAGTTCCCAGATTCACATAATGCCGGTCTGCCAGAAATACCAGTACCAGAAGAACGATGTTTACGATATTGGATGTCATACCAAGCTGCTCTGCCGTAAGGTTCGCCGCGTTCCGGACGCCGTCATAGATAATGCCGATGGGATCGTTTCCCAGGGCCGCCCTGGCGTTGAAAGCCACGCCGGTTCCCACCAGAAGGATACCCACTGCCGCAAAAATCACCTTCCAAAGTTTTATCTGTCGCAGCTGTTCTCTCATTTGTTTTATCCTCCCTTATCCGAATGCCCGGATTTCTTTCAGAATCCGATCCTTCACGCTGTCCCCTGCAAAGGACACCCGCACGGCGTTTTCCATCATGAGCTTCAGCTCGTCGTCCCGGATACCGTAGGTTTCCTGGATGAAGCCCAGCTCCCTGGAAATGCTGGTGTTACTCACGGTACGGTTGTCCGTGTTCACCGTCACGAGAAGGCCGTTATCCAGAAATTCCCGCATGGGATAGTCCTCCGGCCCTTCCACAGCCTTGGTCTGCAGGTTGCTGATAGGGCACATCTCCACGCCGGTTCTGGTATCCTTCACCAGCTTGATAATGTCCGGATGGCCTTTCATCGCGATGCCGTGGCCGATCCTTCTGGCCCCGCACTCCACGGCCTCCCGGATGTTTTCCGCACTGCCGCACTCCCCTGCATGGATCACAAAAGGCAGGCCCAGTTGTTTCGCCTCCTCGAAGAGATAGACAAAATTCTTCATCGGCCAGGCCGCCTCGTCTCCTGCCAGATCTCCGCAGCAGACGCCCTCGCCCAGGAAATTTCTGGCCGCCCTGAACATGGCCAGGTTGTCCTCCTCGGACTGATGACGCATCGCGCAGACGATGATGTTGGACTCGGTGCCAAAATCTTTCCGCCCGTCTTCCAGGCCGTTGAGCAGGGCTTCGATGACCTGCTCTGTGGAAAATCCTTCATGGGCGGAAAAGAGCGGTGCAAAACGCACTTCCACATATTTCATATTTTCCGCCGCCACGCTCCGGATAAAATCATATCCGGCTTTTCTCATGCTTTTCTCCGACTGAAGGCACTGCACCGGAAGGTCAAATTTTTCCAGATACTCCTTCAGACTGCGGCATCCATAAGCCACCTGGAGCTCGGTAGGATCTACCTCTCTACCGAGCTCCTGACTGATGAATGAGCGAGAAAGCGAACCGTCCAGGTGGCAGTGAAGCTCCACCTTCGGCATTGATTTCAGCTTCTCTTTTTCCATTCTTTTACCTCTTATTTAGATTTCACATATGGTTTTCCGTTAGCAGCCGGAACCCTGGATTTTCCTACAAAGAATATCAGGGCCAGGATCGTCACTACATAAGGGATCATGGAGATCAGATACGGAGAAACTATGTTGTTGGCTCCGAGAAGGGATTTCAGACCGTTGCAGAAACCGAACAGCAGACAGGCCTTAAGGGTTCCCTGCGGAGTAAACTTACCAAAGATCACAGCAGAGATCGCGATAAAGCCCTGTCCTACGATAACGTTGGGACGGAACTGGCTTACCGTGGCCAGAGTCACATAGGCTCCGCCCAGACCTGCCAGAAAGCCGGAAAGGATCACGCAGATGTAACGGATCCGGAATACGTTGATTCCAAGAGTCTCACAGGCCTTCGGATGCTCACCGACAGCACGCAGCCTCATGCCGAAACGGGTCTTGTAGAAGACAAACCAGATCACCAGGACAAGTAGAAAGCTTAAGTAGGCTGCAGAATAGGTGGAAAGAACATTGTAGCCAAAAGAACCTGCCGTGAAAATGCCGTTGAACATTTTCGGCAGTTTACTCGCCGTTTCAAGAGCCGGTGAGTCAGAGGAGTTATCAAACATCGCCTTACACAGGAAGATTGCAAGACCCGGTGCGATGAAGTTCACCGCTGTGCCGGAAATCGTCTGGTCTGCCCCGAAGCTGACACAGGCCACCGCGTGAAGTACGCCAAAGGCAGCTCCCGCAAGCCCTCCGCAGAAAAAGCCGAACCAGCCGTTTCCCGTGTAATAAGCGACAACAGAGCCGACAAAAGCCCCTATCGTCATCATCCCCTCAATTCCGATGTTTACCACACCGCTCCGTTCTGAAAAGCAGGAACCAAGTGCTGCCAGAAGAAGAGGAGGCGTAGCGATCAGCATTGCATTAATCAGAAGACCAAGATCCTTAATGATGATACCCATTTTTATTTCCCTCCTTTTTTCCGGTTGAAGATCACTTTGAACATATGAGCAATGGCAATAAAGAAGATGATGATACCCATAATGATATCAACCACCTCTGCCGGTGCTTTTACCAGACTTAATTTACCGCCGCCGTATTTCATGGCTCCATAGAAAAGACCTGCGAAGATACAGCCCACCGGATTGGAAGATCCGATCAGAGCAACCGTGATCCCCTGGAAACCGTACTGCTCCTGGCTGGCGAACTGGCTCACACGGCCTGCCATGCCGAGAGTCTGGACAGCGCCGCCAAGTCCTGCCAATGCCCCGGAGATCGCCATGGCGGTCAGGAACATTTTGTTGGTGTTGATCCCGCCATACTCCGCTGCCGTTTTGCTAAAGCCTACGGCACGAAGCTGATAACCGAGCGTTGTCTTACTGATGACAAACCATACCAGAACGGCCGCCGCAACGGCAATGACGATCCCCCAGTTGGCTGCGGTACAACGGGTAAGCTTCGTGATAAATTCCGGTGCAAGGATGCGGGCACTGTCTGCCACATCTTTACTTGCCTCTCCGCCGCCAGTTCTGCGGATGGCTGACAGGTTTACAATATAGTTGGACAGGTAAAAGGCGATCCAGTTAAACATGATATAGGAAAGCACTTCATTGATCCCCCGTTTTACCTTCAGGAAACCGACAATGATGCCCCAGACTGCCCCCGCTGCCACTGCTGCTGCAATACAGAGAAGGATATGAATGGGAGCCGGAAGATCAAAAAGGATACCAACGGTACAGGCTGCAATGGAGCCCACTACAAACTGCCCCTCTGCCCCGATATTGAAGACGCCGGTCCGGAAGGAAAAGGCCACGCTCAGTCCTGTGAGGATCAGCGGCGCTGCGTACACAATGCTCCAGGTAATGTATTTCACCTGGCCGAAAACACCATTTAAAAGTTTTCCGTAAGCAAGTCCCGGGTTGATCCCGGCAACTGCCAGGAGCACGGCTCCTGCAACAAAGCCGATGATTATGGCAATGAATGTATAGAGTGCATTCCCGTTTAAAATCTTATCTTTCCTGCTCATGTTTTGTACCTCCTGCCATCATGAAGCCCAGCTGGTTTTCATCTGCATCCCTGCCCGCTACACTTCCGACGATCTGTCCGTCGAAAATGACCTCGATCCGGTCGGAAAGGCTCATGATCTCATCCAGTTCAAAGGACACCAGCAGCACTGCCTTGTTTTTATTCCGCTGTTCTACAATGTATTTATGCACAAATTCGATCGCTCCCACATCCAGTCCGCGGGTCGGATTCATGGCGATAAGAAGCTCTCCGTCATTCGTTACCTCACGGGCAATGATGACCTTCTGCTGGTTTCCGCCGGAAAGCTCACCTGCCAGACGGTTTTCGCAGCCGCTGGGACGGATATCGAATTTTTCGATCAGCTTTGTGGCATGTTTACGGATCAGATCTTTTTTCAGGATCCCTTTTTGGGAATAAGGTTCCTTACCGAAATTCTGGAGGATCAGGTTCTCTGCCACCGTAAAATCAAGAACCAGTCCGTGTTTCTGGCGGTCCTCCGGGATACTGGTCACGCCCTTTTCAAAAAATTTCCGCGGCGTACTCCCGAAAAGATTCTCTCCCAGAATCTCCACCTGCCCGGAGATTCCTTTTCTCAGTCCTGTAAGGATCTCCACCAGCTCACTCTGCCCGTTTCCATCCACGCCTGCCAGACCGACGATCTCTCCACGGCGTACCTTCAGGTTCAGACCCTTGAGGATTTCCACGTCACGGTAATCCTTCGCATGCAGGTCTTTTACCTCCAGGACGGTCTCTCCCGGCTTCATTTCCTTTTTGGCCACCTGGAATTCCACATCACGGCCTACCATCATGGAAGCCAGCTGGTTTTCATTGACCTCATCCACATCCACCGTATTGATGTATTTACCCTGGCGGATAATGGTACAGTAGTCGGCGGCAGCTTTGATCTCCTTCAGCTTGTGGGTGATAAGGATCACGCTCTTGCCATCGGCAGTCAGGTTATGGATGATCTCGATCAGCTCTGTGATCTCCTGCGGTGTCAGGGACGCCGTCGGCTCATCCAGGATCAGATGCCTGGCTCCGCGATACAGAACCTTCAGGATTTCCACACGCTGCTGCATCCCCACGGAGATGTCCTCGATCTTCGCATCCGGGTCCACCTTCAGGTTGTAGCGCCCGGAAAGATCCAGGATCCGGTTTCTCGCAGACTTGATATCCACCGCAATTCCTTTTTTTGGCTCCATGCCAAGGACAATATTTTCCGTTACGGTAAATGGCTGGATCAGCATGAAATGCTGATGTACCATACCGATCCCCAGGTCGATCGCCTTCTGCGGGCTGTCGATAACCACCTCTTCCCCATTGACAGCGATGGTTCCTTCCGTGGGCTGGTACAGACCATACAGAATATTCATCAACGTACTTTTTCCGGCACCGTTTTCGCCTAAGATCGCATGGACTTCTCCCTTGTGGACAGTCAGATTGATGTGGTCATTTGCGGTGAAATCGCCAAATTTCTTGACGATCCCTGTCATCTGAATGGCCACCGTATGTTTATCAACGTTGCTCACCAATATTCCTCCTTCTCTTCCGTCTGACCGGATACCTTCCGTGGTCAGCAGTTTTTCTTTGATTCCGGTGCTGCCGCATCGGGCGCCTTACCGGTCAGACCATGTTCCTTTTCCGTATCAGACAACGAGTACATCCGTCATTCCCTCCCGGCGGGCCAGCTCTGCCAGGTGATCCAGAAATGCCTGATCAGGCACATGGTAATGCGAATAAGCTTCCCGGACCCCCATGGGGCGGTAAGCAATGATCTTATAACGGATATTTCCCCTGCCAAGATAAGATGCCGCCAGACGTGCGGTCTCACGGACGGTCTTTTCACAGTCGAAAAGCTCCGGTACCACTACGGTGCGCACTTCGAAAAGCCTGCCCGAAGCTGCCAGATACTCTAAATTTTTAAGCACCCTCTCATTGGCTGCCCCCGTGACGCGCAGATGATCCTCCAGATCCCAGCTCTTGATATCCAGCATAACGCCGTCCGTCACGGCAAGAAGCTGCGGATACTTCTCAAAATCCAGGGTTCCGTTGCTGTCGATAAGGGTTCCAAGACCGGCTCCCCTTGCCAGGACAAAAAGCTTTTCAAGAAAATCCGGATAAAGGGTACATTCCCCGCCTGACACCGTAATGCCCCGGATATAAGGCTGCTGCTTCTTTACCTCGGCAAAGACCTCTTCCGCACACATCATGCGGATCCTGGGACTGCAGCCAAAGGGACAGACATGGATACAGGTATCGCAGCCACAGCATTTTTCCGGACAGAACCGTACTTTGCCGTCTTCATCCGTAAACAGGGCTCCTTTCGGGCATTTTCCCACACAGCTCCCGCAATTCCGGCAGAGGTTCCTGGTCTCCGGATTGTGACAGTAACGGCAGTCAAAGTTGCAGCCCTGCAGAAAAACTGCAGTCCGGTTTCCGGGACCATCCACTGCGCTGAAAGGAATGATCTTATTTACCGGTACCCGGCCGCAGCCCGGATCTGCTGCCGCCAGGACCTTTTCCTTCTTTTCCATGGTTTTACCGTACTTTTCTCTGGAAGACCCGGCTGTTGTGCTTGGCTCCCATGCCAAGTGCCGTGGTATCCTGAAGGACATTTTCTCCTCGTTCCAGCTTCTCGATCTCGGATCTTTTCACCAGATAACCCGTGATGCGGACTACATCACTGTCTGCCGCATAGAAGGAAAGATAACGGATTCCCTCGCGGAAAGAGCCTTTGATGACGTCCAGAAGGAAGTCATGGTTTTTATGCACCGTCGTATCGATAGGAAAAATATCTCCGGTCCCGGACGGGAAGTATCTGTGAAACTTCTCGCAGTGACGCAGATGATCGATAAGCTCCTCCGGCTCCTCCCCGATGGGGATACGGGTTCCCGGAGAAATTCCCATGTCACTGTCGATGCCTACCTGCGCATGAAGGAGGAAATGGCCGTCTGTCGCCTCACAGTAAGGATTGACATGGGCTTTGTTGAACGCATCGATCTCATCCATGATCTCTACTCCCAGAGCGTCTGCCTCTTCATCATGGCCATAACGGCCGGTCTTTCCCTGAAGCTCCATCAGATGGTTGACGCACTCAGCCAAGCCGACCATACCAAACATGGCAGTAAAGCGGTCTCTTCTGATAAAGCCCTCTTTTGCCAGAAAGTTATTTTCAAAGAAACCACTCTCTTCCACCTCAAAACGGATCCGCGCGTCCATATAGTCAGCCATCACCCGGCAGACATAGGGAAGCTGGTTCTTCTTGAAATCTTCCACACTGGAAGCGCGTTTTGCGATGTTGCCAAGGAGCAGACGGCAGAGCGTATAGGAACCGCCGCCGAGCTTCAACCCGTTGTAACAGCTGGCAATGACATAGTCCTCACCCAGCTCGCTTTTGAACATCTTATGATTTGCAAAGCTTGGTTTCGCACTGTGAAGTGTGGTATTGATCCCCATAAGGGCAAATTCATCCGATGTGATATCCTCGTCATATTTCATCGTGATGTTCGGTACAGCCTGTTCCAGTTCTGCTTCCACCTCCAGGATGATCCTTCCTGCCTTGGTATCTCTCGGTCCCACATTGGCATGGGAAAAAGAATCCAGAACCGTGCGGTCTACATGGATCAGGAACAGGCGGATCATCTTTTTCGCCAATTCTTCATCCATATCCTGTACAAATGGATCCAGAAGCTCATCCAGCGCACCCAGATATACGGGGAAATTCGTCACGCTGGGAACATGCTTGTAAAAGATCAGAAGGGAATTCAACGCCTCAAAAAGATCCTTTGGCGGATCCAGCTGGAGAAATTTACTTCCTTCTCTCATAAATTTCTTATAATCCGGGATGATATACCTGGGGCGAAGCGGTGCATGACCCTCTGCCAGGTCGCAAATGCATTTGGAGTCGATTGGCTGATCCATCAGGTCATGAAGCCCTTCCGGAAGATCCACTACCTCCAGCAGGGAATCTGCCAGGTTTGCCATTGCGGCTACCTTCTGTTCATGCGTCAGCACAGGACTTTTTACCGTTTCCAGCATTTTCTCTCTCGTCCCGTTTACCCGTTCCATATCAATATCTCTCATCAAAAATCCTCTCCTGTCACGGAAAAGGGGCAGAGTATGGCACAAAAGCCTCTCTGCCCGGATCCGTTTCTTCTATTTAAAAAACATCAGTCATCCAGCTGGTAAACATCACCATATTTTGCATCGAAGGACTCTTTATCTGTCGGTACTTCGATCTCGCCGGAAATGATCTTTTCTTTTACTTCGTCTACCTTCTTCAGGACTTCCGGATCAATGTTGTCGGTGGTCGGAGCAATATCCACGCCGCCGTCAGCCAGTGTGAAGGTCTGGATACCCTGGGTAAAGCCGCCCTCCAGGATCTCTTTTGCTTCATCGTAGCAGGCATTGTCCACACGCTTCATGGCAGAAGTCAGAATGGTATCCGGAGCTACCACGCTCTGGTCAGAGTCAACACCGATTGCCCAGATACCGGCTTCCTTGCAGGCATCGATCGCACCAAGGCCGGTTGCGCCTGCTGCATGGAAAATAACATCTGCGCCATCAGCGATCATGTTGTTTGCAGCGGTCTTTCCTGCTGCGGTATCGCCAAAGCTGTTGGCATTGTTCTGAAGAATCTTGACATCCGGATTTGCATCCAGTGCACCTGCACAGTATCCATAGCCGAACTGGTTCATGACACCGGTAGACATACCCAGAACGAAACCGATGGTATTGCTCTTGGTCGTCAGACCTGCCACATAACCTACCAGATAGGAAGCCTGTGCCTGCTCAAACATCAGGCAGGTAACGTTGTCCAAATCTGCACAGGTTGCATCATCAACAATGGCGAATTTCTGATCCGGATTTGCCTCTGCCTCTTCACGCATCGCATCAGCCAGCTGGTATCCGATACAGATGATCAGATCATACTCTTCATCGATGAAGGTCTCCAGGTTCGGAATATAATCGGAATCGGTATGGGATTCCAGATAGTTGGTGGTGATGCCCAGTTCCTCATTCGCTCTTGTAAGACCTTCCCATGCAGACTGGTTGAAGGAGCCGTCGTTTACGCCGCCGACATCAGTGATAACTCCAACCTTTACTTCTGACGGATCCTTTGTCTCGTCAGCCATAGCGACTACTCCTGTGGAAAGGATCATGGACAGAGATAAAACTGCTGCTAATACCTTTTTTTTCATTTTTTAAATTCCTCCTTTTTGTTTATAAACAATCCGGCATCTCGCCGGCCGTTACCATTATAAGTCTGCCGTCCGTTTCAGATGGCTGTTGATATGGTTCTGGAGCATCTCCATGGCAGTCTTATTATAACCACCTTCCGGAATAATAATATTCGCGTTTTTCTTGCTGGGCTCCACAAACTGCTCATGCATCGGTTTCACCGTATTCATATACTGGTTGATGACGGATTCCAGGCTTCTGGCCCGCTCGAGAACGTCTCTCTGGAGACGGCGGATCAGACGGATATCGGAATCGGTGTCCACGAAGACACGCACATCCATCATATCACAGAGCTCTTTATTTTCAAAGATCAGGATTCCTTCCACGATGATCACTTTGCTGGGCGCTACGGTGATCGTGTCCTTGCTCCTGTTGTGGACTTTGTAATCATAGACCGGACACTGAACCGGACGTCCTGCCCTCAGTTCCTTCAGATGCTCAATCATCAGCTCGGTATCAAAAGCGTTCGGATGATCGTAGTTCAGATTTTTCCGCTCCTCAAAGGTCATATCGTCATGAGCCTTGTAGTAGTTGTCATGTTTCAAAACCGTCACATGTTCCTGGAACAGTGACGCGATCTGATTCGTCAGAGTTGTCTTGCCGCTTCCTGAGCCGCCGGCAATTCCGATAATCAGTACATCGTTCATAGCTTTCCCCTTTCCCGGCCGTAACCGGACATTGATCTCACTATAGCTTATTGTAACATCCTTTTGGGGATTAGAAAATATGTTTTTTTCAAAAAAGTCAAGCGCACCTCCAAAATGCCTCGCATTTCGTCGGTGTGGCGTATCCGCCAAATAGATTTTCAGTCAAAAGTGTTCGTTCATGCAAGCATGACTCACAATTTTGTCAGAAAATCTGCCTGACTCTGAACGAAAACAAAAAAACTACCGCAAAATCGACTTTCGTCAACTTTGCGGCAGCTTTGCCTCGGAAACCGATCAGGCTTCCACACAGGCCGGCATATTTGCGGTAATGCTCCGGACCTTCTGGCCGTCTGCGGTGATGCCGCAGGCTGCCAGTCCTGTGCGGATGATCTGATTCCATTTTTCTTCATTCAGTTCAATGACTGTGTTGTCCTCCAGTTCAATGGTGCAGGCATTTTCCTTTCTGCATTCCGGACTGCAGTCAACTCTGTACATGTTCTTTCTGCTGATCGCTCCGATCTCCTCCAGGGTATTGATCATTCGATACACGGTGGCAGAGCCGATCTTGTCGTCCTTCTGGGAGGCCTTATAATAGATCTCCTTACAGCAGGAGCAGTCCTCCTCCAGAATGATATCCAGAAGGATAAGCCTCTGCTTGGTGATGCGAAGTCCCTGTTCCTTCAGCTTCTGGATGATCAGATCCTTCTGCATCTGTGTTCTCTTGTAATCTCCCTGATCTTTCAGTTTCCTTGTTCCGGAATTCTTTGGCAATTTCTCACACCTCCAAAGGCTGCGTTTTTTATTTTCCGCAGTGGCCTCCGCAGTTCTTGCATTCTCCACCGCATTGCAGGGACTTACCGCTCTTCTTGTCGCGGACCATATTCCGGATAATCAGAGCTACAATGCCTACTAATATTACACCAACAACTACTGTTCCCATTTTACAGGACACCTCACTTTCGGACCCTGATAATTTTTATTTTGTTGCTTTTACGCCAACGTTAAGAGTTGTGCTCTCTTTGTACGGTCTAACCAGCAGATAGATGAAGCCGATCACAAGAAGGATGGCTACAACCGTGCCGATGCCGAATCCGCCGCCGGTGAACAGAGTACCGAGCTGGTAGATGCAAAGGGAAACCACATAAGCCAGACCACACTGATAACCGATTGCTGTCCAGAACCATCTGGTATTGTTCATCTCACGTTTGATAGCACCCATAGCTGCGAAGCAGGGAGCACACAGCAGGTTGAATACCAGGAAGGAATAAGCTGCAATCTGAGTCATGCTGCCTGCCAGCTGGCCCCATACTTCGTTACCGTCTTCAGCAACCTCTGCGAAGCCAAAGAGAACACCAAAGGTACCTACTACGTTTTCTTTTGCGATCAGACCGGTAACTGCTGCAACTGCCATCTTCCAGTCGCCCCATCCAAGCGGGGTGAAGATCGGTGCGATGAAGCTACCAATTTTGGAAAGGATACTGTCATTCAGCTGCTCAGCCTCCAGCATTCCGAAGGAACCGTCAACCCAACCGAAGTTCATCAGGAACCACAGAACGATGGTGGAAAGAAGGATGATGGTGCCGGCCTTTTTGATGAAGGACCATGCACGCTCCCACATGCTTCTCAGCACGTTGCTGACTGTGGGCATATGGTATGCCGGAAGCTCCATAACGAAGGGAGCCGGATCTCCAGCGAAGAGTTTTGTTTTCTTTAAGATGATACCGGAGCAGATGATTGCTGCGATACCTACAAAATATGCACTCGGAGCCACCCAGGAGGCGCCGTTAAACAGAGCGCCTGCAATCAGTGCGATGATCGGCAGTTTTGCGCCACAGGGGATAAAGGTGGTGGTCATGATCGTCATCTTACGGTCTCTGTCGTTCTCGATCGTACGGGAAGCCATGACACCCGGGACTCCACAACCGGTACCGATCAGCATCGGGATGAAGGATTTACCGGAAAGACCAAATTTACGGAAGATACGGTCCATGATAAATGCGACACGGGCCATGTAACCGCAGGCCTCAAGGAAGGCCAGGAAAATAAACAGTACCAGCATCTGCGGAACGAATCCGAGAACTGCACCGACACCGGCTACGATACCGTCAAGGATCAGCCCTTTCAGCCAGCCAGCACAGCCGATGGCATCCAGTCCGCTCTCAATGATAACCGGAACACCCGGTACCCATACGCCGTACTCAGCGGGATCCGGCTCTCCAGCCTCAACGACCTTTTCTGCGTCTGCTACAACGCTGTCGCTGATCTTTACAGTCTCGATGACTTTATCTTCGTCATCAACAATATCTACAGATGTTACATTGCCGTCTTCATCAACAGCTGCTACGATCTGGTCTGCACGGCTGTAATCAGCTGCTGCATCTTCGTAGGAGGAAGTTCCGATTCCGAAGAGGTGCCAGCCATCACCGAACACTCCATCGTTTGCCCAGTCAGTTGCCCAGCCGCCGACGGTAGTTACAGATACATAGTAAACCAGCCACATAACTACTGCGAAGATCGGAAGTGCCAGCCAACGGTTGGTAACCACGCGGTCGATCTTATCGGAAGTGGTCAGCTTCTTGGTTTTATTCTTGGTGCAGCAAACGCCGATGATGGAGGAAATATAAACATAACGCTCATTGGTGATAATACTCTCGGTATCATCATCAAATTTGTCCTCCAGTGCTTTGATCTCTCTGGAAACATCCGGAACGTTGGTCATCTGCTCGATGATCTTGTCGTCCTTCTCCAGAAGTTTGATTGCGAAGAAACGTTTCTGGGATTCCGGAACGGAAGAACCAAGGCGCTCCTCTACTGCGTGGATAGCGGCTTCCACATCTTCCTGGAACTCATGAACCGGAGTTACATTCTTTTTGGACTCAGCCAGGGTAACTGCTTTCTCAGCTGCTTTCTGAATGCCGGTTCCTTTCAGTGCGGAGATCTCTACAACCTCGCAGCCCAGTTTCTTTTTCAGTTTGTCGATATGTATCTTATCGCCGGATTTCTCAACCAGGTCCATCATGTTGATGGCCATGATTACGGGGATACCAAGCTCCATAATCTGTGTGGACAGATACAGGTTACGCTCAATGTTGGTACCATCAACGATGTTGATGATAGCATCCGGTCTCTCGTTAATCAGATAGTTTCTGGCTACAACTTCCTCAAGGGTGTAGGGAGAAAGGGAATAGATTCCCGGAAGGTCCATGATGATGACATCTTTATGACCTTTCAATTTACCTTCTTTCTTCTCTACGGTTACGCCGGGCCAGTTACCAACAAACTGGTTGGATCCTGTCAGCGCATTAAATAATGTGGTTTTACCGCAGTTCGGGTTACCTGCCAATGCAATCTTTACTGACATTTTTTCGCTCCTTTTCTTTTTATTCGCCTTTGCTAACTTTTGTTAGAATTGTCTAACACGCAGGCAAAAAAATTTACTCTACCTCAATCATTTCAGCATCTGCTTTTCTTAAGGACAGCTCGTATCCTCTTACAGTTACTTCAACCGGGTCTCCAAGGGGCGCCACTTTTCTGACGTAAATCTCCACACCTTTGGTGATTCCCATGTCCATGATCCGTCTCTTAACGGGACCTTCACCGGTCAGTTTTTTGACGGTGACTGTCTGCCCTACGGCAACATTTTTCAGGGTTTTCATAGTTTTTCTCCTCTTTTCTATTTGATTTTTTATAGCGGCTCCACAGGATTGTGCAGTATCTCACGGATTTGCTATGAATCAAACCATAATTTTGTTGGCCATATCTTTGCCGATCGCTACGCGGGACTCCTTTACATTGACGATAAGGTTTCCATTGATCTCAGATACGACGGTAACTGTGCCGCCTGCCACAAAGCCGAGATTTTCCAGAAACTGTCTCGTCTCATCTTTTCCGCCTACCTTTTTGATAACGACGGGTTCGCCTTCTTTTGCCATGGATAACGGCATCATTTTTACCTCTTTTCTTTATTTTTTTGCGTTGTTGATAAGGATTATCTTTTACAAAGGTTAGTATATTCTAACCTTTGTTAGTTGTCAAGAACTATTTTTGAGAAATTTTATCATTTCCATTTGGGGCCATTGGGGACGGTGTTTTTTGGTCTTTTGGGTGTCCCCATTGGCTTTGGGAAAGCGTGACGGGGTAAACTTGAGGGGGCCCGCTCCGAGTCAGCGAGCCCGCAGGCCCCCTCAAACTCCCCCATCTGGGCCCGCTTTAGAAAATAAGGGGCTTACGTCATACAAGAACTGCGTGAAATGACGGGAGATTCGTTTCTCATGGTGATATGGATGTGTGTCACATTCTTTGGCAGATTGTGACGGATACTATAGTTTTCTGCATGTATAGCTGCTCATCTTCCACTATGGGACACCATTTATCCGTTATTTCGCGCAATAGTAGTCTGACGTAAGCCCTTTTCTTCCACTATGAGACACCAGTCATCCGGCATTTCACGCAGTTCCTGTATAACGTAAGCACCCTTCTTCCACTATAAGACACCATTCATCTGTCATTTCACACAATAGTAGTCTGACGTAAGCCCCTTCTTCCACCATGAGACATCAACCATCCGTCATTTCACACATATCTTGTATGACGTAAGCCCCCTATTTTCTAGCGTGCCCTGGAAAGGGGGTACAGGGGGAAAACCAGGACTAGCGCAACTCCGATGGTTTTCCCCCTGCAATTCCCATGGTGGCTTCCAAAGCCCCCATATTATCAAAGATTACTTTCTTTCTGATTAAGTTCCTTCTGAAGAAACTGCCCCACCTCCGTCATAGCCATAAGTGTCACAACCAGGAACCCTCCCGGAACAATTATCATCCACCAGGATCCGGTCAGCAGCGCCTTCTCCGCCAGCGACAGCATGCTGCCCCAGGACACCGTCTCCAGGGGCAGCCCCATGCCCATGAAACTCAGTGTGGACTCCGCCACGATCGCGCTCCTCACATTCATAACCACCATAAACTGGATCGCCGGCAGAAAGTTCGGAGTCAGGTGTCGCCCCAGCACATGGAAAAAGCCGCCTCCCATGCAGCGGGAAGCCGTCACATAATCACTGCCCCGGATCTGACGCACCTCGGTCCGGACTACTTTTGCAATGCTGGCCCAGCTGGTAACACCGATGACCAGCGAAACGGAAAGTACATTTGGCTTTCCAAGGATCGCCTGGAGAAGGATCACCAGCAAAAGATTCGGAATGCTTAAGAAAATTTCCGTAAACCGCATGAGCAGCGTATCTGCCCACTGAGGCGCGATACCGCTTAAGCCCCCGAAGAGAATTGCAATCACCGTGGAGATCAGCGTGGAAACACAGCCAATAAACAGTGAAATCCGTCCTCCGGACCAGATCATCGTGAAAATATCCCGACCCATCGTGTCCGTTCCAAACAAAAACTGCCGGCTCGGCGCCTGGTTCGCGTTCATGAGATCCATATAAGAAGGATCTTTTCCTATTACAAAAGGCAGAATCAGACAGCCCGCCACAATCAGCCCTAAAATCACGAGGGAAATCACCGGCATTTTTGCTCCCCTTTTCCTGGCGGAGACGGGACTCTCTTCCATTTTTCTCATGCCAACAATCTCAAAAGCATCTGCCTCACGCATTCTCTTCATCCTCCTTTGTATCCTTCATCGCCTCTTCCGCCCGGATCCGGGGATCGATGCGCTCGTTGATGGTCTGGGCGATCATATTGCAGAAGATCACCAGGATTCCGGAGAAAATACACAGCACCATGAGAAGATTATAATCCCCGTACCGCGCACTTTCGTAGGAAAGAGTTCCGATGCCCGGATAGGAAAACACCGACTCGATAATGTAAGTTCCGCCCAGCACATGGGGCACAGAGATTGCCATAAGACTCAAATAAGTGGGAATCACATTCCGAAGACAATGCCCGAAAAGAATCTTTTTCCGGTTCAGGCCCTTGGATTTGGCCAGGAGCACATAATCCGTCCGCACTTCCTCCAGGATTTTATTTCTTATCATATAGGCGTAATACCAGAGATGATCCAGCACCACAATGCTCATGGGAAGGATGAGATGTAGGATACGATCCCCGATATCGTTCTTTTTTCCAATGGTGTAAGCGCCGCTGCTGGGCAGCCAGTGAAGCTCCACAGCGAAAATCAGGATCAGCATGAGGGAAAGCCAGAACTCCGGAATACAGCTCGTGAGCGTTCCCACCCGGCAGATCAGCCGGTCACAGAGGCTCCCCTCCTTCCAGGCGCAGAAAATCCCCAGAAGCAGAGCCAGCACAAAGGTCAGCACAAAACCGATGCCGCCAAGAAGCAGCGTATTTCCCAGGCGGCCCTTGATGACTTCGAGAACGTCCGTCTTATATTTCCAGGAAATGCCGAAATCCCCGTGGGCCGCCCGCTTCAGCCACTTCACATACTGGACGGAAATCGGCTCCTTGAGGCCTAATTTTTCCTCTGCCTGATCCCTTTCCTCCGGGCTCATTTTTTCAACCCGGTCCCCGTAGTAGGAAACCAGCGGATCTCCCGGGGCCAGCCGGGCAATGTAAAAAGTAATCAGGGAAAGCAGAAAAATACTGAGTAGAAAAATAACCAGTTTTCTTCCTATATAAATGCATGTCTTTTTCATGCCCCCACCTCTTTTCTGCACCGCACAAAATGCTCCGGCAGCACTTCGATCCACTCTGTCTTTTCATCCGCCTGACAAAGCATGCTCTCCCCGCCTGCTTTCATCCCGCTCTCTTTCGTTTTCAGCCCGTATTTTCCCGGGTCCGGCACTGCGGAAAGAAGCCGTTTCGTATAGGGATGCAGCGGATTGTCGTAGAGTTCCCGGCGGGGCGCCAGCTCCACCAGCTGTCCCTGATACATGACGCCCACGCGGTCGCATAAGAATTCCACCATCGAAAGGTCGTGGGCAATAAATAAGAAGGAAAAGCCGTGCTCCCTCTGCAGATGACGGAATAGATTGACGATCTGAGCCTGAATGGAAACGTCCAGAGAGGCAATGGGCTCATCCGCTACCACCAGCTCCGGATCCATGATCAGCGCCCGCGCAATGGCCACCCGCTGTCTCTGTCCTCCGGAGAGCTCTGATGGGTATCGGTCCAGGAAACTGCTGTCCAGACCCACATATTTCAGCTGGAACTCCGCCTCTTTCCGGTAAGTTCCCCGTTTGGGCTTCCTTCGGCTGAGTTTCAAGGGCTCCAGAACGATCTCCTCCACCCGCATCCGCTGATTCAGGCTGGACGCGGAATCCTGAAAGATCATCTGGCGCTCGGCCTGGAGGGCTTTCCGGTTTTTCCGGAACTGCTTTTTATCCAGAATGTCGATTCCCCTGTAAAAAATCTGCCCTTCCGGCGACTGGCTGATATTCATGATACAGCGGGCCGTCGTGGATTTTCCGGAACCGGACTCGCCCACCAGCCCCAGGATCTCGCCTTTCCGAAGCTCAAAGGAGACGTCGTCCACCGCTCGGAGCACTCTTTTTCCGGTCATGGAAAAGAGCTGGGTCAGGTGTTTTACCTCCATAAGCACTTCTTTTCCCGGCGCTTTCCGGTCAAATTCCGGGTGATATTTGATCTCCTCCAGCGTTCCATCCAGCTCTTTTCCCTGGGTCATTTCGGCTTCGATCTGTTCCCTGGCCTTCGCCGCCCGCTCGTCCAGAAGCCAGGTTGCCGCATAGTGCGTGTCCGTCACGCGGAACATAGGCGGCTGTTTCTCATAATCGATGGCCAGGGCATAAGGATTTCGACAGGCGAAGGCATCCCCAGCCGGGGGATGGATCAGTTTCGGCGGCATGCCCGGGAGACAGTAGAGCTCCTTTTTTCCCCGGGAAAGGGCCGGCAGAGAGCGAAGAAGGCCTCTGGTATAAGGATGTTTTGCGTCCTCGAAAATTTCCCCCACAGTCCCGGTCTCGCAGATTTTTCCCGCATACATGACAGCAACCCGGTCTGCAGCCGCAGCTACCACGCCGAGATCATGGGAAACCAGCACGATCGCCGTCCCCAGTTTTCTCTGGATCTCCCGAAACAAAGCCAAAATCTGGGCCTGGATTGTCACATCAAGGGCCGTAGTCGGCTCATCCGCCAGAAGCACCGCCGGCTCCGAGGCCAGGGCAATGGCAAGCACACTCCTCTGCCTCATTCCCCCTGAAAAATTCCAGGGATACTGGGCGGCCCGCTCCTTCGGATGGTCGATACCCACCAGCTCCATGAGCTCCCAGACCCGGCAGCGCACTTCTTCGCGGGAGAACTCCGGCCGATGGATGATGACAGCCTCCGCGATCTGCGCCCCTACCGTCATAGCCGGATTCAGCGTCGTCATGGGGTCCTGAAACACCATGGAAAAAGAGTTTCCCCGAAGCTTCTGCATCTCCTTTTCCGTCAGGCCGGTGATCTCTTTTCCATCAAGCAGAACGCTCCCGCTCTTGATCCGCGCCGTTTTCGGGAGCAGCTTCATAATAGACCGGCACAGAACGCTTTTTCCGCAGCCGGACTCGCCCACGATCGCCAGCGTTTCCCCTTTTTTTACAAAAAAACTCACGTCCCGCACGGCTTCCGCTTCGCCGTCGGGCGTGTCAAAACTGACAGACAGATTTTTTACCTCCAGTAATTCCGCCATCTTGCTTCCTTTCTTTAACGCAAACAGCTCCCTCCGGTCTGTCGGAGGGAGCATTTAACCTCATTCTTTACTCTTCGATCGTCCACTCGGTAATGTTCCAGAAAATTCCCACGCCATGGTGGCCCATGATCGTCTCCTCATCAATTCCCTGAATGGAGGATTTTGCCACATAGTTCGCGTCAATATAGCAGATGAAGGCATACGCCGGATCCTTTGCCAGCTCTTCCTGGAATTTCGCATAGGCTTCTTTCCGCACCTCCGGGTCGTCGGACTGACGGGCCTCGGTGAGATACTGATCCACAAGCGCGTTGGAATAACCGGAATAGTTGGCGCCTTTGTCTGTTCCAAATACTTTGTAGGTGTGGTCGTCCGCATCAAAGGGGCTTCCCCAGCCGATGAGGTAAGCCATCTGTCCGCCCCAGTCCACCTGAGCCGGGACCTCAACCGTCACATCGATGCCGATCTCTTTGAGCTGCTGGGCTGCCGCCTGAGCGATATCCACACGAACCTGGTCTCCCGCGCCGACGCTGATGACAAAGCCCAGTTTTTCGCCGTTTCTGTAGTAGAAACCGTCGTCTCCCATCGTACACCCTACGCTCTCAAGGATTTCTTTGGCTTTCTCCGGATTGTAATCGTAGTGCTCCACATTTTCATCGTTGTAAATGTTCCGCTGCAGGGGGCCGTAAGCCGGCATTCCCTCGCCTAAGAGCACCGCCTGAACGATAGCCTCACGGTCGATGCCGTAGCAGATCGCCGGAATGATGTCTTTGTTCTCGGTCCAGTAGTCGTTGTTGAAATTGAAGAGGATTCCTCGGTAATCGGAGGTCTTCATATCATAACAGGTATAACCCTCTTTATCGGTAAAATTCTGGGCATCCTTCGGTGTGAGGAGCGCCAGATCCAGCTCGCCGGAATCCATCTGAAGAGCTTTCGCGTTATCATCAGTGACAATCTTGAAAATAACTTCGTCAATGTTCGGCTCGCCCTTGAAGTAATCTTCGTTTTTATCCAGGATAATGGCCTGTCCCTCGTCCCACTCAGTCAGCTTGTAAGGGCCGGTTCCGATCGGATGACGGAAGAAATCGGATTCCTGCATGTCTTCCCCTTCCAGGAGATGTTCCGGAAGAACTGCCATGGTCATGTAGTCCAGGAAGGCCACGTTCGGGGCATCCAGCTTGAAGGAAATCGTGTAATCGTCGATGACATCGATCTCTTCCACATCCTCGTAGTTCGGAGCATTCTCGGAACCGTTGTCCGGATCCATGATGGCCTCGATCGTGAATTTCACGTCATTGGCTGTGAAATCCTCGCCGTCGTGCCATTTGACCCCTTCTTCCAGATGAAACGTATAAGTACAGGTATCCTCGTCAAACTCCCAGCTCTTCGCCAGGCCCGGAACTACCTGATTGTCTCCGTCATGAGCAGTCAGTCCGTTAAAGATCAGAATGTTGATTTCCCCATGCTCATCCATGGCCGGATTGATCCTTGTATAATCATTGCTTCCATATACCAGAGTGGAAGCGTCCGCATTCACAGAAGCACCCCCCAGCACGCAGGCCAGAGCCGCCCCTAAAAGTAAACCTTTTTTCAAAGTTCCGTTCTCCTTTTTTGTTTTCATAATATGTCTGTGTCACAGTGACGTTATTATAACAGGCAAGCAAAGAAATTATAAGCCACGGTGGGGGATGTTTTTTTAAAAAGATCCGAAAAGTTCACTCTTTCTGTAACAGAGCAGAAAAGAGAACATTGCTAGCAGCCAGGTCATCGGATATACCATTGCTACCATGGACAGGAAGATCTTTTTTAAGCCTCTTACCACACTCCCTGTCAATTCCATAATGGAATAAATAAAGTAAAAAGGAAATGTGATATGAATAATCTGGCAGGCAACAGAAATGACATCTGGATCCTTACAAAAAATGCCCGTGAATTTCCGGTCAATACAAAGGAGCAGAGCCGCCAGCCCTCCGGCGCCGTTAGCAGCTCTTTTCTGAGTTTGTCTATGATTTTTTCCAGATATTTTTGCTCTTCCACGAGCATGTGATATAAACCTTGCAATTTTTCATTCCTCTCTTTCTATAGAATTGGCTTATTTGGATTTTTTCAGATATGCAGTCATGCATTTTACAGGTTTTTATTGACCGCATTTCGTGTTTTTAGCGTTTGCAGTCAACTCAACCCTTCATTTTCCTTGACCTATTTTGATATTTTGCGATATGCAGTCAATTTACTTCTCAATATGGGTGACTTAGATAAAAATAGATTTGCAGTCATTACCTGCCAGATATGAAAACAAGAAAACTCAGAAATCAAGCAACTTCTGTCAAAATAAAGGCTCGAAAGATATATTTGTAAGAGAAATCTATCATTTTTGCTGCTTCTATTATAACTGTACTTTATATAAATGCCAAGTTTAATTTTGCTTTATCCTATTTTTCAGGATGAATCGCGCTTCCAGATTCCTTTTTCAGCACTGTTTTACTGGTGCAGAAGCAGCTCTCACAATTCTAATCAGAAAAGCGCGGGCCACAGCTCTAAAAAGCCACGGCCCACGCCTTCTCGATTCAGTGTGTTCCATCGACCACTTCAATGCCTTCTTCTTCCAGCATCTCCATGATCCTTGCCACGTTCTTGCAGCGCACACCTTCTTTGTTTTTCGTGCAGAGTCCCACATGGACGGTCTCCACGCCTTCCTGTTTCATGCGTTCTACTTTTTCTTTCATGCCGTCGTCTTCGTCGGGATCGTTTCCGCAGCCGTTGCAGCGCATAAAGGCTGCTACTTCCACATCCATTCCTTTGTATCTTTCAAAGCTTCTGATCCGCTTATTGAACGCGGTAAAACAGGCTGCCCCCGCACAGACTTTATTGGAATTGAGGCAATTTAACATAGCAATTTTTTTCATTATGTATCCCTAACCTTTCTTTTTTGCAGACAAGTCAATATTGCGGTTACTTAATATTCACTGTACAAGGCGCCTTTTCCAAAAAAAGCGCCCTCCTAATATCACCTATGAATTGCTCCGCTGCTACGCAGCTCCCGCAATCCGCCAAACATTCGAAATCCGCTGATTTACTGCGTAAATCGCTACTATCTACACTCCGTTTCGGTCGGTGCAAAACAAACATTCACTGGATGTTCTGCATCTCATATTTGGCGAGGCCCAAGCTCAAAAGTCTTATCGTGCAAGCACGAACGACTTTTCGAGCTTTTGCCCCTGGTATCAATAGAATAAAATATGCATATTTCCCTTACTGTCCTCCACGATATCGCTCTCCACCTCGTAGATCTCCCGGATCAGTTCCCGGGTCAGGATCTCCCGCGGGGTACCCTGAGCGACGATCTCACCATTTTTCAGCACATAGATCCGGTCGCAGAACATGGCCGCAATATTGAGGTCATGGATGGCGGAAATTACCGTGGCATCCAGTTTTTTCACGATCTTCAAAAGCTGAAGCTGATGGGTAATGTCCAGATGGTTCGTGGGCTCGTCCAGAATGAGGCAGGGGGTCTGCTGGGCCAGGGCCCGGGCAAGAATCACCCTCTGCTGCTCACCGCCGGAGAGCGTCGAAAAGCTCCGGTCCGCAAACTCAGCCATTCCAACGGTCTTTAAGGCTTCCGCCACAATCGCGTAATCCTCGGCATTATCCCGCTCCAGCGCTTTCTTGTGCGGGGAACGGCCCATGAGGACCACTTCCCGCACAGAAAAATCAAAATTGTAATAGTTGTGCTGGGCTACCACGCCCAGGCTTCTGGCGGAAGTCTTGTAATTCATATCCTTCAAAGGCTTTCCATCCAGAAAAACGGCTCCCTTGTCCGGGGAGAGCACACGGTAAACGCACTTCAAAAGCGTGGATTTTCCGCTTCCGTTGGGGCCGATCAGGCCCACAAATTCCCGGTTTCCAGCCTCCATCGAAACACCTTTCAGGATTGCTTCCGCTCCGTAGGACAGTTTGATGTCTTCTGCTTTTACATTCATCCTCTGCCACCTCCGAATCCGTAAGACCGACGTACCATCAGATAGATAAAGCAAGGCGCACCGATGATGGAAACCAGGATACCGATGGGCATCTCAGAATTTTTCAGGATGACACGACAGCCTACATCCGCCCAGATGAGGAAAATAGCTCCCACCAGAGCGCAGAGGGGCACCAGTCTTCTGTGGTCCGTTCCGAAAATCATCCGCACCGCATGGGGCACGATCAGGCCCACGAAACCGATGGTTCCCGCCGCATAAACGGCAAAACCAACCATCAGGGAGGACAGGATCATATAGAGGTTTCTCGCCCGGTGAAGGTCCGTTCCCAGTGTGATGGAGGCCTCATCTCCCAGAAGCATCAGGTTCAGATTCCGGAACTGGGACCAGAAAATCAGCGTTCCGATGAACACCACCGGAAGAAGCACGCCCACCCGCTGCCATTTGGCTCCGGCCAGGCTTCCCATCGTCCAGAACATGATTTCTGAAGTGGCGTTTTTATTATTTACAATATAAATGGCAAAATTTCCGATCGCAGAGCAGACGGAGCTCACAGCCATTCCGGCCAGGATCAGCTTGCCCGCATTGGATCTTCCGCCGATATTTGCGATAAAAAGAACCAGGAAAGACGTTCCCATCGCTCCCAGGAACGCCATTACACCCACGGAATTGGCTCCAAAAAGGGCTCCGAAGCCAAAAAGGACGCCGATCGTGGCTCCCAGAGAAGCGCCGGAAGAGATTCCCAAAACATAAGGATCTGCCAGCGGGTTTTTCACCACGGCCTGCATGACCACGCCGCAGACTGCCAGTCCCATACCCACACAAAGGGCAAGGATCACCCGGGGAAACCGGATGATCCATACCACGTCATGGACAGCTCCTTCTGCAAAATCTGAAAATTTTCGAATATGAAAAAGTTCATAGGCAACGACGCTGTAGACTTCCTTCACAGAAAGATCGGCATTTCCGAAGGTGATCGAAGCCAGAACGGAAAACACTAGCAGCGCCAGCAGTACGATGAGGACTGTGGTAAAACCGACGGTGGAAAGGCCCACCCGTCTACCGTGTCCGCTGTCACTTTTTTTCACTTTTTAACTCCTTACTCGATACCCAGATCGATATCCGGATACAGACCATTTGCAAAGGTCACGATTCCGTCTTTGGTACGGGTTGCGCTGGCATACATCTCACTGAGCATGATCGGAACCACACGGCCGTTCTTTACGGCATCCAGGCTCTGATAAGCTTCATCCTTGAGGAGCACATCCAGTTTCTCCTGCTTTACGGTCTCCGGATCATCTCCGGAATAAGGCATATAAACGACGAAGATCACATCCGGATTTGCTGCGATCACATCTTCTTTTCCTACGCTGGAAGCATCCGGGTTTGCCAGCTCGCCGCCCAGCTGAGTCAGCATATCACCGCCCAGAGTTGCACTTCCGTAATTGGTAAAGGTATCATCCCAGGATTCCAGGATCAGGGCAGTCGGCTTCTCTTCGATGGATGCAGTTGCCTCTGTTACCTTTGCAATGGTATCTTTCATATCATTTACGATTGCTTCTGCCTTGTCCTGTACATCAAAGATCGTTCCGATGTTCAGGATATCTGTATACTCATTTTCGAGTGTGCGGGCATACTTTACATCACCGGTACCGGGACGGGTATTCGTATTGATGTAGGTATTGGTTCCTTTTTCCACCCAGCCTGCTGCATCACCCAGCGTCTTGTCTCCGAAAAGAGAGCCCCAGGAGAAGATCATATCCGGCTCAAGCATGGTCACGGTCTCAAGAGACGGTGTGAACTCATCCAGATAATCTGTTTTGGAAAATGCTGCTTTCTGATCTTCGGGAACCTCATTGTCCAGTCCTGCGGTTGCCACGATATGATCCTCCAGGCCCAATGCCAGAAGGGTTTCGATACAGCCCTGGTAGACTGCCAGCACCTTCTCCGGTGCTTTTTCATAAGTGGTCTCAAGTTCCAGTCCGTCACTTCCATAGGTCGTAATGGTAACCGGATACTCTGTCTTTTTCTGTGAGTCTGAAGCCTCTGCTGCTTCGGTCTCACCCTCGCTCACTGCTTCCGTTGCCTGATTCTCCTCTTTGATGGCCTCTGCATCTTTTCTCTCAGCTGCGAAAGATACACTTCCGAAGGTCATTCCTGCTGCCAGGATCAGGGCTGTCATTTTTGCTGCGACTACTTTTCTTTTCATGTTGCTGCTCCTTTTCTTTTGTTGCAGATGACACAGAAAATGTTTACCGGCAGCCGCCGTCTCTTTTCCGTTCATCTGTTTTTTGATCGTGCGGACCGGAACGCCCCATCCGCCATGTTTTTTCGAGAACGGCAATCGAAAAGTATCCTTCTTATAGACAGAAGACCACTGTTACGGGAGTTCGCTTCTGTCGGATCTGAGCAGGTTTCCTGACTCTGAGTATCTTCACCTGGATCCCGTCTTCTCACGGTAAGACCGCAATGACATCCGTAGGATCCGGCTCTTCTCTTACAGTGACCAGTTCGTTCAGGATTTCCACCTGATTCCCTCTCCCTGCCGGAATGTTCTCGATATCCGGCAGTCACTCAAATCCCCTGTTCCATTGTCCTAATAAACTTAACATAAACAAGGAAGGTTTGCAATGAGTTTTTCATATGGAAATCCGCTTTGATCTGCCGCTTGCTTTCTCTTTTCGACTCATGTAAACTATGATCGTGGAGATCCGCTATTCCTCCATAAACCCATATGCATCAACAGAAAAGAGAGGTATTTTCCATGACAGATACATCCGCTCCCCATACCGATCCCGGTCTTGAAGGAAATGAAAAAATCGAGGCAGCCATTCTGGCCCTCCAGCAGGAAGCCAGCCAGGAGCTTCTGGCCCATGCACTGACCGTACTTCGCCGCCGCATGCGGGAGAACGGTCAGCTGATCCTGGCTGTAGAGCCGTCTGCGGGAAAAGAGCAGCTCGCTCTGAAAACCATTCAGACACCGGATGGCAATCTCTGGTGGGTGGCTTTTACCAGTTTTGAAGAACAGAACCGGGGCGGCGGCAGCGTCATGTCCGGTTTTCTCGCAGATATGGATCAGCTCTTCCCCTCCGCCATCCCCACCGATGGCATCCATGGCATCATCCTCAATCCCTGGAACCGTACCCTGATGTTGGACAAAACACTGCTCCAGATCATTCTGGGAAGTAATTAAAAAAGGAGGTTTTTCTCATGAGTATTTCCTTAGATCCTGAAAAAACACTGAAACTTGTCCGTTATGATTATCTGAACAGAACCGTGGTTCCCGGTCAGATCCTTTTTGCCGGATCCAGCCTGATGGAGCAGTTTCCCGTCCACGAATTTCAGCTGGGCGCCGGTCTTTCTTCTCTGATCTATAATCGCGGCATCGGCGGTTTCACCACAGCAGAAATGTTGGAACATATGGAAACCTGCGTCTATGCACTCCGACCCGCCCGGATTTTCCTTAATATCGGCACCAATGACATGAATCCCGACGATTATCGGAAGGAAGAACTGATGGAGCGCTATGAAAAAATGGTGAAAGAAATCCTCGCTCATCTTCCCGGCGTTCAGCTCACCCTTCTGGCATATTATCCCGTCAATCATGAAGCTGCCTGCGATGACAGCTGGTTCTTTTACCGGACCAACGAACGGATCTGCGAAGCCAACGAAGCGGTAAAAGCTCTGTCTCAAAAATATAGCCTGGGTTTTCTCGACCTCAATGCTCCTCTCATGGATGAAAAAGGCAGGCTGAAAGCAGAATTTACCATCGATGGTGTCCATATGTATCCCAATGGCTACCGGGAGGTATGGAAACAGCTGGCTGGTATTTTACAGTAAAAGTCAAAATTGTGTAACTTTTCATCAAAATATCGGTAGAATTTTCCAAAGGAAAATATTATACTGCAAAAAAAAGTGACTGTTCAGAACCACCTCCAAAATGCTGTGCATTTCGTCGGTGTGGCGTATCCGCCAAATAGATTTCCATGCAAAAGTGTTTATTCATGCAAGCATGATTCACACTTTTGCATGAAAATCTGCTTGGCTCTGAACAG
>OLSO01000202.1_pt1 | contig 62048 bp, 44 predicted proteins | sample 1672441 | NCBI WGS metagenome assembly OLSO01 (sample SAMEA3136686, study PRJEB25190) | human gut metagenome | biome: human gut; feature: human-associated habitat; material: faeces | place: Austria | collected 2013 | reverse complement strand
AAATGATGTTGCCGGAGATGGTACAACAACAGCTACAGTTCTTGCACAGGCAATGGTTCACGAAGGAATGAAGAACCTTGAGGCAGGAGCAAACCCGATCGTTCTGAGAAAAGGAATGAAGAAAGCTACAGATAAAGCAGTAGAAGCAATCCGTGAGATGAGCAGCAAAGTCAACGGAAAAGAGCAGATCGCAAGAGTTGCTGCAGTTTCTTCAGGAGATGATGAAGTTGGACAGATGGTTGCAGATGCAATGGAAAAAGTATCCAACGACGGAGTTATCACAATCGAAGAGTCTAAGACAATGCAGACAGAGCTTGACCTTGTAGAAGGTATGCAGTTTGACCGTGGATACATTTCCGCATATATGGCAACGGATATGGAGAAGATGGAAGCAGTTCTGGATGATCCATATATTCTGATCACAGATAAGAAGATTTCCAATATCCAGGAGATTCTTCCGGTTCTTGAGCAGATCGTTCAGTCTGGAGCAAGACTTCTTATTATCGCTGAAGATATCGAGGGTGAGGCACTCACAACTCTGATCGTGAATAAACTGCGTGGAACATTCAACGTTGTAGCAGTAAAAGCACCTGGATATGGTGACAGAAGAAAAGAGATGCTTCAGGATATCGCAATTCTGACAGGTGGACAGGTGATTTCTGAAGAACTCGGATTCGATCTTAAAGAAACTACAATGGATCAGCTTGGACGTGCAAAATCTGTTAAGGTTCAGAAAGAGAATACAGTTATCGTTGACGGATGTGGAGACAAGAACGCAATCGCAGATCGTGTTGGACAGATCAAGAAAGCAATCGAAGAGACAACATCTGATTTCGACAGAGAGAAACTTCAGGAGAGACTTGCAAAACTTGCAGGCGGAGTTGCTGTTATCCGTGTAGGTGCAGCTACAGAGACAGAGATGAAAGAAGCTAAACTTCGTATGGAAGATGCTCTGAATGCTACAAAAGCAGCAGTTGAAGAAGGAATCATCGGTGGTGGTGGATCCGCATACATCCATGTTTCTAAGAAGGTAAAAGAATTCGCAGAGACTCTTGAGGGAGATGAGAAGACAGGTGCCAAGATTATCCTGAAAGCACTGGAAGCTCCTCTGGCTCAGATCGCAAAGAATGCAGGACTTGAGGGAGCAGTTATTGTAAACAAAGTAAGAGAGTCTGAAGTAGGAACAGGATTTGATGCTTACAATGAGACATATGTAGATATGGTTGAGAAGGGAATCCTTGATCCGGCGAAGGTTACAAGAAGTGCTCTTCAGAACGCAACAAGTGTTGCTTCTACACTTCTTACAACAGAGTCTGTTGTATCTACAATTAAAGAGGATACACCGGCTATGCCAGCAGGCGGAGCAGGTGGAATGGGAATGATGTAATCTATCCATCAGGAAGATTTGCAGAATTTCTATAAGAATAGAATAAAAGAGCTGTTACATAGAGATCTGTAGCAGCAGGAACAGAGGGTTCTATCACATTTTCGTAATGTCAGATAGAACCTTTTGTTTGTTCTAAAAAAGGCTCAGTTTGTCGCATAGATAATAAATAAAGGAGTACTTATAAGTAAAACTTAATAATAGAGGTTAAAATAAATCAATACAAATTATGAGCACATCAGGGAAAATACTCTTGACATCCTTCGGGAATTTCTGTAGTATATCAGTTAATAATTACAAAAGATTTTTAGATACATTAACTGCCATTTCAAAGCAGTTTCATGGGTTCTTAAGAAAGAGAGGTAAAGTATAATGGGTAAGATTATAGGGGAAGGTATTACATTTGATGATGTTCTTCTTGTACCGGCTTATTCAGAAGTAATTCCGAATCAGGTAGATCTGTCAACACATCTGACAAAGAAAATCGTATTGAATATTCCGATGATGAGTGCAGGAATGGATACTGTTACAGAACATAGAATGGCAATCGCTATGGCTCGCCAGGGTGGAATCGGAATCATCCATAAGAATATGTCTATTGAAGCACAGGCAGAGGAAGTTGATAAGGTGAAACGTTCTGAGAATGGTGTTATTACAGATCCTTTCTTTCTTTCACCGGAGCATACACTTGAAGATGCAAATGACCTGATGGCAAAATACCGTATTTCAGGTGTGCCGATTACAGAGGGACGTAAACTTGTCGGAATCATCACAAACCGTGACCTGAAGTTTGAGACAGATTTCTCTAAGAAGATCAAAGAATCCATGACTTCAGAAGGACTTGTTACAGCAAAAGAAGGAATCACATTAGAGGATGCAAAAAAGATTCTTGCCAAAGCAAGAAAAGAGAAACTTCCGATCGTAGATGATGAAGGTAATCTGAAAGGACTTATCACGATTAAAGATATTGAGAAACAGATCAAGTACCCACTGTCAGCAAAGGATGAGCAGGGAAGACTTCTCTGTGGAGCAGCTGTTGGTATCACAGCAAACTGTCTGGAGCGTGTAGAAGCACTTGTGAAATCTCATGTAGATGTTGTTGTTATGGACTCAGCACATGGTCATTCAGCGAATGTTATCCGCACAGTGAAGATGGTTAAGGATGCATTCCCGGATCTTCAGGTAATCGCTGGAAATGTGGCTACAGGAGAGGCTGCAAGAGCACTGATCGAAGCTGGTGTAGATGCAGTTAAAGTTGGTATCGGACCTGGATCTATCTGTACAACACGTATCGTTGCAGGTATTGGTGTACCTCAGGTTTCAGCTGTTATGGATTGTTACGAAGTTGCTAAAGAGTATGGTATTCCGATCATTGCAGATGGTGGTATCAAGTACTCAGGAGATATGACAAAGGCAATCGCAGCAGGTGCGAATGTATGTATGATGGGAAGCATCTTTGCAGGATGTGATGAAAGCCCAGGAACATTCGAACTGTACCAGGGAAGAAAATATAAAGTATATCGTGGAATGGGATCCATCGCAGCGATGGAGAACGGAAGTAAAGACCGTTATTTCCAGGAGAATGCAAAGAAACTTGTTCCGGAAGGAGTAGAAGGACGTGTAGCTTACAAGGGATCTGTAGAAGATACAGTATTCCAGCTCATGGGTGGACTTCGTTCAGGAATGGGATATTGCGGAACACACACAATCGAAGAACTCAAAGAGAACGGAAGATTTGTGAAGATCTCTGCGGCATCATTGAAAGAAAGTCATCCACATGACATTCATATTACAAAAGAAGCTCCGAACTACAGTGTAGACGAGTAAATTGAAGGTTTGCAGATTGCCTGCAGACAGATAAGTGGAAGTATTGCGGATATTCCGCATTACCTGACGGGATGAAAAATCACATCCCTGATATAATAAAATAATATATAGGAACGCCTTGAGGAATTCCCGGAGGTTCAGTGAGAGCTGGATCTGCCGGGAGTTTCTCTTTTATACGAATAAAAACAGTTAAGACAAAATTCATAAATGGTTAAGAAACATATGGTATAATAGCTGAAATAAGAAGATGTTTGTTTTAAACGATGGAAATGAGAGAATTAAAAATCAGGAGAAATACCGAATGAGTACGTCAAGACGAAATCAGCTGGCAGGGCGGAAAACATTGCCGAAGAATACACGAAGGAAGAAAAAGCGAGGCAGGAAAATGCTGCGGATCATAATGATCCCATTAATGATTTTATTACTTTTTCTTCTTTTTAAATCCTGTATACAAAAGAAAAATCAATATGCTGATGTGGATGCTACGCAGCCGGAGATGGATGTACAGTTGTTAGATATAAATCCGTATTCCAGACCAGGGACAACAATTGACCATGTGAATGGGATTGTTGTCCATTACACAGCAAATCCGGGGAGTACAGCGCAGGATAACAGAGATTATTTTAATGGTCTCAAAGATAGCCATGAGACTTCGGCAAGCAGTAATTTTGTGATAGGATTGGAAGGAGAGATTATTCAGTGTATTCCGACCTGGGAGATGGCATATGCTTCAAATGACCGCAATGCGGATACGATTTCGATTGAATGTTGTCATCCGGATGAGAATGGAAAGTTTACTGATGCAACATACCGCTCACTTGTACAACTTACAGCATGGCTTTGTGCAAAATATGATCTGACAGCAGATCAGGTGATCCGTCACTATGATGTAACCGGAAAAATCTGTCCGAAATATTTTGTGGAGGATGAGGACGCATGGGTAGAATTCAGGAGAAATGTGCAGGATGCGTTGGAAAAACAGTAGACATCATTTCACTGAATTGTTATAATGAAATCAATTCTTGGGATCATAGAAGAATTGATTTCAAAGCTTACGGAGTTAGATGAAAATAATGTTTGAAAAATTTTTTCCAGATGAATATTTGGGATCGACTTATAAGATCCCTTTTGAAAAACTATATGAGCAAGGATACCGGGGGGTAATCTTTGATATTGATAATACATTAGTTCCTCACGGTGCACCGGCAGATGAACGTGCAAAGAGACTGTTTCAGAGACTGAGAGAGATTGGTTTTGAAAGCTGTCTGTTATCCAACAATCAGAAAAAACGTGTAGAGATGTTTAATCAGGAGATCCAGACACATTATATTTATAATGCGCTGAAGCCTGCAAGAAAGAATTATCTTCATGCGATGGAGATCATGGGAACAGATCAGACGAACACGCTGTTTGTCGGCGATCAGCTTTTTACAGACGTATGGGGCGCAAAGAGGGTCGGAATACACAACATTTTAGTGCATCCGATCAATCCAAAAGAAGAGATTCAGATCGTTTTAAAGCGGTATTTAGAGAAGATTGTGCTTCATTTCTATAAGAAGAGCAAAAAAAGATTGAAAAAAGTCGCAAATTAGTATAGAATGGTAGAAACAAAAAGTCTGTAACGAACAGTTACATTGTCTGAACGAAATGCAATTAAGGAGGATTATACATGGTTTCAGCAGGAGATTTTAAGAATGGTTTAACAATTGAGATTGAGGGAAATATTTTCCAGATTTTGGAATTCCAGCACGTTAAACCTGGTAAAGGTGCAGCGTTCGTAAGAACAAAACTGAAAAACATCATCAGTGGTGGTGTAGTAGAGAAGACATTCCGTCCGACAGAGAAGTTCGAGAATGCACACATCGAGAGAAAGGAAATGCAGTATCTGTATCAGGATGGAGATCTGTATAACTTCATGGATGTAGAGACATATGATCAGATCGCTCTCAACGCTGATGTAGTTGGAGACGCTCTGAAATTTGTAAAAGAGAATGAGAACGTTAAGATCTGTTCCCATAAGGGTAACGTATTCTCAGTTGAGCCGCCGCTGTTCGTAGAACTGGCAATCACAGAGACAGAACCGGGATTCAAGGGTGACACAGCTCAGGGAGCTACAAAGCCTGCAATCGTTGAGACAGGAGCTACTGTTATGGTACCGCTGTTTGTTGAGACAGGTGATGTTCTTAAGATCGATACACGTACAGGCGAGTATCTGTCAAGAGTTTAATTACGAATTTAGTACGGTTTAAGCTGTATTTCAAAAAGGAATCTGTATCATGCAGGTTCCTTTTTTCTTTGACAAAATCAGATGAAATTCTCTGTTTTCACTAAAAAAATCAATTCGGATTTATGCAAAATTCTGCCTTGCTTTTTAAGGAAGGCCTGTCTATAATAAAGAACACATAATATTTGTTCTAAATTTTAAGAAATTCTATTTGGAGAGATTCTGAACTCTCCGGGAAATTCTAACTCAATTGAAAGAGTACATTTCGTACTGGTTTCTCATTTTAATTTTATGAACCGCAATCAGGAAGGAGAAGAGTGAATTATACAGAATTTGTAAATGCGGTAAAGGAAAAACTGACTCAGGAGTTAAATGGAGGTGTCAGGGTAAACGTCTATACGACGAAAAAAAATAATGCAACGGAGCGTACAGGACTGATCCTGGAGACGCCGGGTGTTAATATATCGCCGACAATCTATCTGGAAGAATTTTTTGAACTATATGAAAAAGGGAAACAGATGGATTGGATCATTGAAGATCTGGTGGAGCTATATGAAGAAATCCGACAGGAAAAATCATGGGATTATGAGAGAATGCTTTCTTTCGAAGGGGTAAAAGACAGAATCATCTTTCGACTGATCAACACAAAGAAAAACAAGGAATTACTTCTGGATGTTCCACATAGAGAATTTTTGGATCTGTCACTTGTGTTTGCAGTACTTGTAGAAGCGGACAATGATGGGACGGCAGTGATGCTGATCAAAGATCTGCATATGAGACAATGGAAGGTGACAAAAGAACAGCTTTGGAATGTGGCAAAAGAAAATACAAAGCGTCTGCTTCCGGCAGAATGTTTCGGAATGAATTTTGCAGTGTATGAACTGCTCAGCAGATCAACTCCGGGGGAACATGATCGGGAGAATTTGTTAAGAAGAACCTGGCATATTCATGAAGAACTGGAACTTCCGGAAAAAGATAAAATGTATGTTTTGTCTAATAAACTGAAAAATTATGGGGCGGCCTGTATTGCATACCCTTATATTCTGGACATGCTTGCAGGAGTCTTAAAGGAAAATTTCTATGTTCTTCCAAGCAGTGTCCATGAAGTGATCATTGTACCGGAATCCTCTCGAATCCGTCAGTCAGAATTAGAAAGAATGGTGCGAGAAATCAATGAAACGCAGGTGCCTGAGGAAGAAATCTTAAGCAATCATGCTTATTTTTATTATGCACAGGAAGGGAAACTTCAGCTGGGGAAAGAGATGTGTATCGACAGGGAGGACAATGAATGAAAGGACGCGGAGAGATTATAACAATCCTCTGCATGTCAGTCTTTTTGATCTGTATTCTCTATGCAATGACATATGGAGGCATTGTCAAGGCCGAAGAACTTGAAAAACAGCCTGAAGAGGCCGGAGAAAAAACGGAGGTTGATATTGAAGAAGAACTGCGCTGGGCAGAAGAAGTAAAAAAAATCCTGAAAGATATCGGTGTGGGATTTTGTGATGAAACGGAGGATAAACAGGAGGAAGACAAGGAAGAAACTTTTGATCAGACAGATGAAAAGAAGATACAAAGCATAGGCGTATATGCAGCGGAAAGGGTAGGAGAAACTGTTTATACAAAGGCGATCGAAAGGGGAATCGGTGCAATCGATGTAGTTGACTATAACGACCCAAACTGGCCTGTGCTACAACATTGGAATGAAGGAAGACTTGGTACGAAATCAGGAGAAAGTCTGTATTGCACCAATCCAACATTAAAATTTCAGGAGGGCAACAAAACAGCAGTAGATGCTTCAAAACGTTATAACAAACAGACCATTCAGATGATCGCGGCAATGTTCTATTACTACGATAAGAATAAATGCAACGGTGTGAGTTCGAATTACGATTATCTCTTAAAACAATGCGCAGTATGGTGGATCATGAATGAAGTACATCACTGGTATGGAGATATGGTTCAGATAGAAACAGGAAATAATGTAGCCTGTGGGAATGGTCATTGGATTTCAGCACACAAATCTGAGTATTATCAAAAAGGGATTGCATGGGCGAAAGAGAATTATAAATATTTTCCGGATGCATATGGGGTTATTTATGAAGGCAATGGCCAGCCGCTCAGTAAATGGGGCGGAACATACCAGCCGACCGGAACAGGCAGATTAAAGAAGGTGTCAGCGAATACTTCTGTGACAGAAAAGAACAGTTGCTATTCTTTGGAGGGAGCAGAGTATGGTGTTTATAGCAGTCCTACTCTTTCGGGTGCATCAAGAGCAGGAACGTTTAGAACGGATGCGGCAGGAAATTCGTCATCAGTTGCGCTGAACGCAGGAACTTATTACGTAAAGGAACTAAAAGCTCCTAAAGGTTATGCACTTGTAGATGAAGTGAAAACGGTTACAGTAAAATCCGGGCAGGAAGCGACAGTGACATTTTCAGACCCGCCGCAGATGAATCCTGTGGAACTTTTGTTAAAGAAAACAGGTATGGAACAGGAATATGTTGATCCGTCGGGAACAGCAGCGTATCAAGGAGCACAGTTTTTAGTGAAATTCTATGCAGAACTTCTGGATCCGGGAAAAAATCCGGAAAAAGCAGGGAAAAAGCCAGTCAGAAGCTGGGTCTTTCAAACAGATGCAAAAGCAGTTTGCCGTTATCAGGAGAAGTATAAGGTAAAAGGTGATGCATTGTATAAAGCGACAGACGGAACAGAAGCACTTCCGCTGGGAACTGTAACAATTCAGGAGATAAAACCGCCAAAAGGGTATTTCCTGAATGAGGAAGTCTTTGTTTGCCAGATAAAACCAGAAGGTACGGGAGAAAAAATAAATGTATATCAGAACCCTACGATACCGGACAGGGTTTTTCAGATCCATTTGGTGAAAAAAGCAACAGAGACAGGACATCCTCTTTCGGGAGCGCAATTTAAGCATATCAGACCGGATGGAAGTGAAAAGATTCTCACAACGGATGAAAAAGGGACTCTGAAAGTAATGCCATTATCTCAGGGAACGCACAAATTAAAAGAAGTAAAAGCACCGGACGGGTATCGGACAAATAATAATGAACTGATTTTTCAAGTTGATGAGAGCGGGAAAACAGAATTTTTATCTGAGGTAAATACAGAAGAAGGAGAGGTTATTATCGAATATACAGAGGATGGAATTGCGGTAGTGACGATAGAAGATAAGCCGGCCTGTTACAAGATTGAGCTGAAAAAGGAAAATGAAAAAGGTGTTGCACTTGCAGGAGCTGAGTTTACTTTATATGAAGACCAGGCATGCCAGAAAGAAATTGACCGGGTGTTGACGGATGGGAATGGAATTGCAATGTTCGAAAATCTGGAAGTAAAGAAAAAATACTATATGAAAGAAACAAAAGCGCCGACAGGTTACAGAATTCCGAAAACATTAGATGATGCAGATATTGTATATGAAATCTGTCTGGAAAGTAATCCGGAAGAAGGGAAGTGTCTGTTGGTTGTGAATGGAAAAGAATACAGAAGCAAAGATACTGCAGACAGCAAGATAAGTATTGAAGGTTCAATTAAGGAGTGGAATGTGAAAATGAAGATCATAAATCAGACAGGAAAGAAGCTTCCAGATACTGGATCGGCAGGAAAACCTGTGTTACTTACAGGAATTTTAGCTGTAGGAATCATGGCAATGATTTACAGAAAAAAAGAGCAAAAAGGATAGTAGTAAAACGGTGAAAATGAGGAGATGACAAAATGAAAAAAAGAATGATGAAAATTTGTTATATGATGACTTTAGCTGCGGTACTCTGTACTTCTGGAACAACAGGTGTGAATGGAATCAAATCTGTATATGCAGCGGAAAATGAAGTACAGGAAAGATCAGCAACTACAAATGGGGTTTTAAATCTTAATAATGGACCGGCAAGTATTACGATCAAAGGAAATGACGGACAGAGCCTGAAAGGAAAAAGATTTCTGGTATATCAGTTGTTTCAGGCAGAAAATGCGAAAGGAATGGAATCCATTAATTACACATTTAATCCGGAATACAAGAAATTTGTTTGTTATATCGTGGGACAGCGGATTCATAAGGATGAGAGAAATGTAACAGAGTATGAGGTGATCGACTATATTCAGTCTTTGAATACGCATCAGACAGAAGGTGCGCAGACCGCTCAGGAAAAGGAAGGAGCATACAGTGAATATCGTGTTTTTGTAGAAGAATTAAGAACCCATCTACAGAGAAATGGAAAAACAGGTCAATCTGTTGAAGTGACAAGTACAAAAGCAGACAATTCATTTGAAATTAAGGGATTGCCGTATGGATATTATATTATTGATGAAGTGACAGAGGTAAAAGGAACGAATTCGGCGGCCTCTTTGTGTATGGTAAGTACAGCTAATCCGGAAATGAATCTCAACATAAAATCAGACTATCCGGTTGTGACAAAAAAGATCCGGGAAGATGATGATCAGGACAAAGTTGGAAATCAGGGATGGAATGATTTGGCTGATTTTGAAATCGGGCAGACTGTTCCGTATCGGTATGAGTCAAATATGCCTGATGTTAATGGATACAACACCTATTATTACGCATGGCATGATGTGATGAGTGAAGCACTTACTTTCAAAAAGGATTCTGTAGCCATCCGGATTTATGAAAGTTCAAATGCAAGAAATTATTATGAATTGAAAGAGGGTGAATTTGAAGTAAAGGAAGCTCCGGGAGGAGGAGATACGTTTCAGGTCATTGTTTCTGATATGAAAAAAATCATAGACAGAGAGTTTAATCGTAAAAATGAAGCAGGAGAAAATAAATATGGACAGAAAATAGTGCTTACCTATCAGGCAACATTGAATGAAAAGGCAGCGAAAAATACAGGACGTCCAGGATTTGAAAACGATGTTCGGCTGGAATTTTCAAATGATCCGGATTCAGCGGTGAGAGGAAGTACAGGATATACACCGTGGGATACAGTTGTTTGTTTCACTTATAAAATCAATGCATTGAAATCAAATAACCATGGACAAAGTCTGGAAAATGCCAGGTTCAGACTTTATTCTGACGCTGGATTAAAAAATGAAGTATATGTAAAACAGGGAGAAGGTGGGTACATTGTAATTAACCGGGACAGTCTTGGAGGAAACGACCATACAGGTGGAAAGCAGCCGGAAAATGCGGTGGAGATGAAATCCGGTCAGGATGGAACATTTGTGATCTATGGATTAGATAGTGGCACCTATTATCTGAAAGAAACAGAGGCACCGGCAGGATACCGTCTGCTGACAGAGCCGATTGTGGTAAATATAAAAGCAAGTTTTCCAAATGATAGAAACGCATATGTAAAAGGAGACGGAAAAACAGACAAAGGATTGAAAAAACTGGAGACATCTGCGCAGATCAAAGAATTTATTAACGGAAACTGGAAAGAATCAGAAGTCAGTCTGACAACAAATGAAGGCGAAGGATCTGCTAATCTGACAGTAATTAATACAGTTGGAAAAAAACTGCCGGTAACAGGTTCTTCAGCAGCTGTTATCTGTATTACAACCGGAAGTGTTCTTGTTCTTGCAGGAGCAATGAGAAGAAACAGAAAAAATGCAAAGGAAAAACAATAGATTACAGTCAGATCTTTTACTATGGATAGGAGTTATTTTGTGTAGTATACCTCTTTTGACTGGCTGGTATAGTCAGAAGAAAACACAAAATGTGTTGGCAACATATGAACAGGTTGTGGAACAGACAACAGGAGATGAAATTGAACAATTAAGGAATCAGGCTGATGAATATAATAAAAAGCTTTGGGCAGAATCGAAAGGAGTCAGGGAACAAAGCGAGTCTGAGCAGATGGAAGAGTATGAAGGTCTGTTAAATGCCGAAAAAATACAGACAGGAATGATGTGTGTACTGGAAATTCCGTCAATAGATCTCAGGCTTCCGGTTTATCATGGAACCAGCGAGGCAGTACTTAAGGAAGGTGTAGGGCATTTGATGGACAGTAGTCTTCCGATAGGGGGAGAAAATACGCATTGTGTGATGATGGGACACCGTGGTCTTGCAAGTGCGAGACTTTTCACTCGTCTGGATGAATTAAAGGAAGGCGATGAGTTCTTTCTGGAAGTACTGGGAGAAAAACTCGCATATAAAGTAGAAGAAATAAATGTAATCTTACCAGAAGAGGTAGAAAGTCTGGAAATCAGACCGGGAGAAGATCTGGTTTCGCTTGTCACATGTACCCCATATGGAATTAATACCCATCGGTTAGTGATTACTGGAAAACGGGTTGTGTATGAAGAGAAAAAAGAAGAGGAAATCAAAAAGAAACGTCCGTCTGTCAGAGAAATGATCTTCACAATGATTCCAATTCTCTTTTTGGTATATGTTGTGATTGAAAGAATAAAAAGAAAGCGAGAAAAAAGAAATTGTGAGGGAAAGAGAAAAAGAAACAGAAACCAGAAAAGGAAATGTAAGCACTACAGGAGAAAGAAACGAAAAAGAAAGAAAAGCAGAAGACAAAAAAGAAAGATGCAAAAGACGGCAAAATGGGAAAATCAAATGCGGAATTCTTCTTCTTTTGATATGTTTTCTGGTGGTAGCAGTAAAGAACCCGGCGTTTGCAGAAACAGAAACAGGAAATATAGAAATCTGTATTGAAGATACCGGAGAACAAATTAAGAGAGAAGGTGTTACATTCCAGTATTCCAAAGTGGCATCTCTTGTTGATGGTGCTTACGAGATGGAGAAAAGATATGAAGATAAAGGCGTGGATCTCAATGAGGTAAGGTATGCCAGAGAACAGGAAGAGCTGGCGCGGACTTTGAGTAAATATCATTATAGTGATGGATTGTGCAGGACGGATTGTGATGGAAAAGCAACCCTTACGAATCTGAGGGCAGGAGTTTATCTGATCTATGTTGAAGATGAATCAGAATACGAGGTTCAGCCGGTTCTTGTCCAGCTGCCAAAATGGGAAGAGGACAAAGGGGCAATGAACTGGAATGTCAGGGTATGTCCAAAACAAACGATAAGGGAAGAGGCTGCAAAGACCGGAGATTCACAACAGGCAGGTGCATGGGCAATGCTTTGTCTTGGGGCAGGGATATTAATTCTTCTGCTTGCAGTGAAAAAAGATTAACCGCAGAAAGTTAGAGGTTTATTTGCCACTTTACATTTATACAGAATTGTGCTAGGATAAAAAAGGTTGTTAGCTGTACGAAATTAAATTTTCCTACTAACAACCGAGATGCGTCTGTAGCTCAGTGGATAGAGCGATGCCCTCCGGAGGCATGTGCGGCGGTTCGACTCCGCTCAGACGCTATAGGATAAAAAAGTCCTGTTATTTCAGCGCATTCAGATGGCTGAGAATAACAGGATTTTTTCATATAGTTTTTTATTCACAATCTGCAAGGATGTGGTCTTTCATTTCAGGATCAAACCGGTTGTTTCTTAGCATTTCAATCTCATACTTATAAGGGGCATAAGATTTCTTTGCTTTTGTTACAGAAGGAATATAAGGAGTCTCAAGGATCTTCGGTACAGATTCGAAATCCGGGTGATGGACAATTGTAGAAATTGCATCAAAACCGATTTCTCCAAAGCCGATATTTTCATGCCGGTCTTTCGCGGCTCCTGGAATATTTTTGCTGTCATTGATATGGAAGACGGCAATCTGATCTTTTCCAAGCAGACGGTCAAAAGACTCCATAACATCATCAAAATGATGGATGATATCATATCCGCTGTCGCTTGTATGACAAGTGTCAAAGCAGACTCTCAATTTATCATTCTGGACAACTCCATCATAAATCCGGGCAAGTTCTTCAAAATTCCGTCCGATTTCTGATCCCTTTCCGGCCATTGTTTCAAGGGCAATACAGCAGTCAGTCTCAGCAGTGAGAACTTCATTGAGTCCTTTGATGATCTGTGCAGTTCCGATTTCGACACCGGCACCTACATGAGCACCCGGATGAAGGATCAGAGTATGGCTTCTGCAGGCAATCGTGCGGTCGATTTCTTTTGCCAGAAATTCTACGGCAAGAGAGAACGTTTCTGGTTTTACTGAATTACCGAGGTTGATGATATAAGGTGCATGAACGACAATTTCATCAATTCCGTGTTCTTTCATATATTCCCATGCTGGTTCGATATTCAATTCACTGATTTCTTTTCGGCGGGTATTCTGTGGGGCTCCGGTATAAAACATAAATGTATTGGCACCGTAAGAAACGGCTTCTTTCGCAGAACCAAGAAGCATTTCTTTTCCACTCATGCCAACGTGTGAACCTAATTTTAACATTGTTGGGTATCCTTTCTGTCTGATGTTACATCATACAGGTAACAGTATGTGTAAAGTTTTGGTTACATTATAAGTATTCGATATTTTTATGTCAATCAGTTTTGCGACTGGTTTCATTATCTTTGCACTTAATCTCTGTTAATCTCTGTTTACAGTATGTTAATCTCCGTTTACAGTAACGCTTGCTGTTCTGTTGGATACATGATAGAATAAATAGTGGCTGTTTGTCTCCAGAAAAGTTGGGAGGCAGAAAAGACAAACGAAAAGTAAAGAGGAGTGTGAAACTTTGAAGACATTACTGGAAATGATCACAATAGAAATGAAAGAAGCGTTCAAAGCAGCAGGATATGATGAAGAGCTTGCAAGAGTTACGCTTTCCAACCGCCCGGATCTCTGTGAATATCAGTGTAATGGTGCAATGGCAGGTGCGAAGAAATATAAGAAGGCTCCAATCATGATTGCGAATGCAGTTGTGGAAGAACTTGCAGATAGCAAGTATTTTGCATCAGCAGAAGCGGTGAATCCGGGATTTATCAACCTGAAGCTGGCACCGGAAGTTGTTGCAGAGTATTTGAATGAGATGGCAGCAGATGAGAATCTTGGTGTTGAAAAAGAAAAGAATCCGAAAAAAGTTATTATTGATTACGGCGGACCGAACGTGGCAAAACCGTTGCATGTCGGACATCTTCGTTCTGCGATTATCGGAGAGAGCATTAAACGTATTATCCGTTTTAAAGGAAATGATGTAACAGGAGATATCCATCTGGGAGACTGGGGATATCAGATGGGCCTGATCATCACAGAGCTGAAAAAACGTAAACCGGAACTCCCGTATTTTGATGAGAGTTTTGAAGGAGAATATCCGGAAGAAGCACCATTTACGATCAGTGAACTGGAAGAGATTTATCCTACAGCAAGTGCTTATGCAAAAGAGCACGACGATTATAGAGAAGAAGCACTTCATGCAACTTATCTGTTACAGAATGGATATAAAGGATATCGTGCAATCTGGAAACATATCATGAATGTGTCTGTAACTGACTTGAAGAAGAACTACGAGCGACTGAGTGTAGATTTTGATCTTTGGAAAGGTGAAGCAGATGCCCAGGCATATATTCCGGATATGGTTGAGATGCTCAAGGAGAAAGGATTCGCACATTATGATGAGGGTGCGCTTGTAGTAGACGTTGCAGAAGAGACAGATAAGAAAGAGATTCCTCCGTGTATGATTCTGAAATCTGACGGAGCTGCGCTGTATGATACAACAGATCTTGCTACACTGGTAGAACGTGAGAAACTGTATGATCCAGATCAGGTGATCTATGTTGTTGATAAGCGTCAGGAACTGCATTTTGTGCAGGTATTCCGTTGTGCGAAGAAGACAGGAATTGTAAAACCGGAGACAGAACTTACATTCCTTGGATTTGGTACAATGAACGGAAAAGACGGTAAGCCGTTTAAGACAAGAGAAGGCGGTGTTATGCGTCTTGAGAATCTGATCCGTGAGATTGATGATGAGATGTATAAGAAGATCATGGACAACCGTACAGTAGAGGAAGAAGATGCAAGACGTACAGCAGAAGAAGTTGGACTTGCAGCAATCAAGTACGGAGATCTTTCTAACCAGGCTTCTAAGGATTATATCTTTGATGTTGACAGATTTACTTCCTTTGAGGGAAATACAGGACCGTATATTCTTTATACAATCGTTAGAATTAAGTCTATTCTCAAGAAATATGCTGAGAATGGCGGAGTTTTTGACGGAACGATCAGACCGGCTGAGAATGATGCAGAGAAGTCTCTGATGCTTCAGGTAGTGAAATTCAATGAAGTGATCGATAATGTATATAAAGAGACAGCTCCTCATAAGTTGTGTGCATATATCTATGATCTTGCGAACGACTTTAATAAGTTCTATCATGAGACAAAGATTCTTGCAGAAGAAGACGAAGAGAAGAAGAAAGGTTATCTTGCACTTCTTACACTTGCGAAAAAAGTACTTGAGACCTGCATTGACCTTCTTGGATTTACAGCTCCGGAAAGGATGTAATACGAATTATGACAGAAAATGGATTGATGGATGGTACAAGAACAGAAAAACTGTTTTACAATGACAGCCATCTTTCAAAATTTACTGCAAAGGTTCTGGAATGTGAGCCGTATGAGAAAAAGGAAGGATGCTATGCGGTAGAACTTGACCGTACAGCATTCTTTCCGGAAGGCGGCGGACAGTATGCAGATACAGGAAAACTGAAGGATGCGAAGGTATCTGATGTTCGGGAAAAGAATGGAAGAATTCTGCATATTACAGATCAGCCGTTTGAAGCAGGAGAGATTGTTGAAGGCGAGATCGACTGGGAGACCAGATTTATGAAGATGCAGCAGCACACCGGAGAGCATATTGTTTCCGGAATCGTGCATGCAAGATACGGTTTCAACAATGTCGGATTTCATCTTGGAACAGAAGATTGTACGATGGATTTTGATGGAGAGATATCAAAAGAAGCACTGCAGGAGATTGAACTTGAAGCAAATCGTGCAGTGTGGAAGAATCTGACAATAGAAGTGTCCTATCCATCCAAAGAAGAGCTGGAAGAACTGGATTACCGCAGTAAGATTGAGATTGAGGGACAGGTTCGTATCGTATCGGTTCCGGGATATGATATCTGTGCGTGCTGTGCGCCGCATGTTGAACGCACAGGAGAGATCGGTATGATCAAGCTTGTTAATATGCAGCGATACAAAGGCGGCGTTCGTGTGACAATGCTCTGTGGAAGCCGTGCACTTACAGATTATGAGAAGAAGCAGGAACAGAACAGGAAAATTTCAGCGTTGCTCTGTGCGAAAGAATATGATACAGCAGAGGCAGTGGGACACTTGAAAGAAGAGCTGGATTCTTTGAAACGGACACTGGTGGAGAAAGAACGCCAGCTTGTACACGTCTGGGCGCAGTCTGTTTCGGAAGAAGAAAAAACGGTCTGTATGTTTTCGGAGGATATCAGTGCGGATGCCATGCGTCAGTATGTGAATGAAGTGCTTGAAAAAGAAAGAATTCTTTGTGCTGTGTTTTATGGAAATGATGCAGCGGGATACCGTTATGTGATCGGAAGCAGAACCCAGGATCTTCGTGCATTTTCCAAAATGTTAAATGCTGCATTCGAAGGACGGGGAGGCGGAAAGCCGGAGATGGTTCAGGGAACTGTAAAAGGTGAAGCCGGAAAGATCAGAGAGTGGATTCAGAAGATAGCGGAGGAATTGTCTTATGAAAAATGATCCGAGACGCTCCTTCTGGAGAGCTGCCGGTCCTTTACTTGGATTCTGGGGAATCCAGCTGGTGATGGAATTTGTGATTGAGTTTATAATCATTCTTCCTTTTATGGGGGAAGCATCTTCCAGGATGACACAAAGTGGAGAAGTTCTTAATTATCAGGAAATGATGAATAAGTACTATGAAGTGTTAAGTCCTGCGTTTGATAAAATCATAGGAGGTCAGATTGCGATTGCAGGGATTGCTACAGCAGCAACGTTGTTTCTGACAGTTACATTGTTTGTTATCGATCGAAAGAAAGAGCAGATTGCAGGGATACAGCGGATGGGGGTTCAAAAGCCACTGAAGAGTTACTGGTCACTTTTTGTGATGGGAGTGATCGGAAGTATTGGTGTTACATGTCTGTCCGCTATGGCACAGGCCGTTTTGGTTGATCCGGAGTATATCCAGACCGCACAGAATATGTATTCAGCAGATTTTGTGGTCCAGATTATTGTATTTGGATTTGTAATTCCGATTGCAGAGGAATTTATGTTCCGCGGAGTGCTCTATCAGAGGTACCGGGAGACCAGAGGATTTTATTATGCGGCAATCTGGTCAGCACTGTTTTTCTCAGTCACACATACCAACACGGTACAGATGATTTACACTTTCCTCCTAGGAATTCTTCTGTGCTATATTTATGAGAAATTTGGTTCAATGAAAGCTCCGATTATGCTTCACGTTGTTTTGAATCTGGGCTCTTTGATCTTTACAGATATCGGAGTATTTAACTGGCTTGCCAGAGAACCGTTTAAAATGGCAGTGGCAGTGATCATCAGCACATTTATCTGTGCAGCTTGTTTTGTGTGGATTCAGAGAAGCGGGGATCCGGTGAGTACTCAGAAAACAGAAGAATAGTGAAAAAATACGAATGAAATAAATTGTACTAATAAAAATACAATCTTAAATTGTGCGCGATGAGGTGCGAAACCTTGTCGCGCATTTTCTTTTTAATCCAGTATTTTATTAAATAAAATCAAAGAAAAACAGAAATCTTAATAATTAATATTATTTTTATAAGAAAATCAAAATAATCTGACTATTAAAAGAAAAATAATGAAAAATCAAATAATCAGACAATTTACAAGAGTTTCCCTATTTACAGCCTAGGTAAAAGGGTGTATATTCTAGAAAAAGTTTTACACGACGTGAGAAAGAAATGATTGAATGCGCCGGACAAAGAAGATTTTAAAGTAAACTTTAGATTACAGGAAGAAAGGATAGCGACTATGAGGAAAGAAATGGAAAGTCAGAATCGTGGTCTTTACCGCGAAAGTTTTGAACATGATAACTGTGGTATTGGTGCAATTGTCAATATCAAAGGCAAAAAGACACATAGTACAGTGGCAGGAGCCTTGAGTATTGTAGAACAACTTGAGCACAGAGCCGGAAAAGATGCAGAAGGAAAGACAGGAGATGGCGTGGGTATTCTGACACAGATTCCTCATGGATTTTTCAAAAAAGTCTGTCAGCCACTTGGGATCAAGCTGAAAGATGAAAGAGATTACGGTGTAGGTATGTTCTTTCTTCCGCAGGATGAATTAAAACGCAATCAGGCGAAAAAGATTTTCGAGGTTATTGTAAAAAAAGAAGGATTGAAGTTCTTGGGCTGGAGAGAAGTTCCGATTCATCCGGACATTCTTGGAAAGACAGCAGTAGATTGCATGCCATGTATTATGCAGGCATTTATTGAACGTCCTGCAAAATACGAGAAAGGAATCGACTTTGACCGTCGACTGTATGTAGTCAGAAGAATCTTCGAACAGAGCAGTGATGATACTTATGTTGTTTCACTTTCCAGCAGAACAATCGTTTACAAAGGAATGTTCCTTGTAGGACAGCTGAGACTTTTCTTTGAAGATCTGCAGGATGAAGAATTTATTTCTGCAATTGCAATGGTACATTCAAGATTCAGTACGAACACAGCACCGAGCTGGCAGAGAGCGCATCCGAACCGCTTTATGGTCCACAACGGAGAGATCAATACGATCCGTGGTAATGCAGATAAGATGCGTGCCCGTGAGGAAACGATGGAGGCAGGATGTCTGAAAGGCGAACTTCACAAAGTACTTCCAGCAATCAATACTTCAGGTTCTGACTCCGCAATGCTTGACAACGCATTAGAATTCATGGTGATGAGTGGAATGGATCTTCCGCTTGCAGTTATGATCTGTATTCCGGAACCATGGATCAACAATAAAGAGATGTCCCAGAACAAGAAAGATTTCTATCAGTATTATGCAACAATGATGGAGCCATGGGATGGACCGGCGTCAATCTTGTTCTCAGATGGAGATGTTATGGGAGCCGTACTTGACCGTAACGGACTTCGCCCTTCCAGATATTACATTACAGATGATGACAATCTGATTCTTTCTTCAGAGGTTGGAGTTCTGGATATTGATCCATCCAAGATCGTGATGAAAGAAAGACTTCATCCAGGCAAAATGCTTCTTGTTGATACTGTTGCAGGACGCGTGATCGATGATGAGGAATTAAAAGAAAAATATGCAAATCAGTTCCCATATGGAGAATGGCTGGACAGTAATTTGATTCAGCTGAAGGATTTGAAAATCCCGAATAAGGATGTGCCAAAGTATACTGCCGAAGAGTGTACACAGCTTCAGAAAGCATTTGGCTATTCTTATGAAGACGTGAAAACTTCTATTCTGACAATGGCAAAGAACGGTGCCGAAGGAACTGCAGCGATGGGAATGGATGCACCGATTTCAGTCCTTTCGCAGAAACGTCAGCCACTGTTCGGATATTTTAAACAGTTGTTTGCACAGGTAACAAACCCACCGATCGATGCAATCCGTGAGGAAGTTGTAACATCTACAACAATTTATGTCGGAACAGACGGTAACCTTCTGGAGCAGAAGGAAGAGAACTGTAAGATGCTCAGAGTCAATAACCCGATCCTGACCAATACAGATCTTCTGAAAATTAAAAATATGAAAGTGGATGGATTCAAAGTTGCAGAGATTCCGATCACTTATTATAAAAACACAAGTCTTGAGAAGGCAATCGAGTATCTGTTTATTGAAGTTGACCGTGTGATCCGTGAGGGTGCTAATATTTTGATTCTGACAGACCGTGAGGTAGACGAATATCACGTTGCAATCCCGTCACTTCTGGCAGTATCCGGACTGCAGCAGCATCTGGTACGTACAAAGAAGAGAACCTCAGTCGCGATGATTCTGGAAAGTGGAGAGCCTAGAGAGGTTCATCATTTTGCAACACTGCTTGGATATGGAGCATGTGCGATTAATCCATATCTTGCGCATGAGTCGATCCGTCAGCTGATTGAGTCTAATCTGCTTCACAAAGATTATTATGCAGCAGTAGATGATTATAACTCAGCAGTAATTCATGGAATTATTAAGATTGCATCCAAGATGGGAATTTCAACGATCCAGTCCTATCAGGGAGCAAAGATCTTCGAGGCAATTGGTCTCAAGACAGATTTTATTAACCGCTATTTTACAGATACAGTCAGCCGTGTTGGTGGTATCGGTATTGAAGAAATTGCAGAAGATTACACAGCATTCCATACAGAAGCATTTGATCCGCTTGGACTGCAGGTTGATACGACACTGGACAGTGTTGGAAAACATAAATATAAAAGTGGCGGAGAAGAACATCTCTATAATCCACAGACAATCCATATGCTTCAGCAGTCCACAAGACGTGGTGATTATGAAATGTTCAAGCAGTATACAGAGATGGTTGATGAGGAAGGCAAGAAGATCAATCTGAGAGGTCAGCTTGATTTCAATTTCCCGAAGAAGAGTGTACCGCTTGATGAAGTAGAAAGCGTAGATTCAATCGTAACAAGATTCAAGACAGGTGCGATGTCCTATGGATCTATTTCAAAAGAAGCACATGAGACAATGGCGATCGCCATGAATATGCTTCATGGTAAATCAAACTCCGGTGAAGGTGGAGAGGATATTGAACGTCTTGACACAAACAGATGCTCTGCAATCAAGCAGGTTGCTTCCGGCCGATTCGGAGTTACATCCAGATATCTGGTCAGTGCACAGGAAATCCAGATCAAGATGGCGCAGGGAGCAAAACCAGGAGAAGGAGGACATCTTCCGGGTGGAAAGGTATATCCATGGATCGCGAAGACACGTCACTCAACACCAGGTGTAAGTCTGATCTCACCACCGCCGCATCATGATATTTATTCAATCGAGGATCTTGCACAGCTGATCTATGACTGTAAAAATGCAAATAAAAATGCAAGAATTTCTGTGAAACTGGTATCAGAAGCAGGTGTAGGAACAGTCGCTGCTGGTGTTGCAAAAGCAGGAGCCGGAGTTATCCTGATCTCAGGATATGACGGAGGAACAGGAGCAGCACCGAGAAGCTCGATTCAGAATGCAGGACTTCCGTGGGAGCTTGGACTTGCAGAAACTCATCAGACATTGATTCAGAATGGTCTGCGTGAGCGTGTCCGTATTGAGACAGATGGTAAGCTCATGAGTGGCCGTGATGTTGCGATTGCAGCAATCCTTGGAGCAGAAGAGTTTGGATTTGCAACAGCTCCGCTTGTAACAATGGGATGTGTTATGATGCGCGTCTGCAACCTGGATACTTGTCCTGTTGGTGTTGCAACTCAGAATCCGGAGCTTAGAAAACGTTTCAGCGGAAAACCGGAATATGTTGTCAACTTTATGCGTTTTATTGCAGAAGAATTAAGAGAATATATGGCAAAACTTGGTGTCCGCACAGTGGATGAACTGGTAGGACGTACAGATCTTCTGAAAGTAAAAGACGTTCCGACATCAGAGCGTGCCGCAACACTGGATCTGTCACAGATTCTGTACAATCCATATGCGAAAGAGAAGAAAGGTGTTATCTTTAATCCAAAGAAAGTCTATGATTTTGAACTTAACAAGACGTTGGATGAAAAAGTACTATTAAAACAGCTTCTCCCAGCCCTTGAAAGAGGGGAAAAGAGAGGACTTGAAGTAGATGTTACAAATACAGACCGTACTTTCGGAACAATTTTCGGATCTGAGATCACCAGAAGATATCCGGAAGGACTGGAAGAAGACAGCTATGTGATCCAGTGTAAAGGTGCCGGCGGTCAGAGTTTTGGAGCATTTATCCCAAGAGGACTGACACTGGAACTGACAGGAGACAGTAATGACTATTTTGGAAAAGGACTTTCCGGTGGAAAACTGGTTGTTTGCCAGCCGAAAGGTGTGAAATTTAAATCAGATGAGAACATTATCATCGGAAATGTTGCTCTTTACGGAGCTACAAGTGGTAAAGTATTTGTAGGAGGTGTTGCCGGAGAACGTTTTGCGGTAAGAAACTCTGGCGCACGCGCAGTTGTAGAAGGTGTCGGAGATCACGGATGTGAATATATGACAGGTGGATGTGTTGTTGTACTTGGACAGGTTGGAAAGAACTTTGCAGCCGGAATGAGCGGCGGTATTGCCTATGTAATCGATCTCGATAACAGCCTGTATCGTAAAGTAAATAAAGCAATGGTCAACATTGAACGTGTCACAGATAAGTATGATGTACAGGAATTAAAAGGAATGATCCAGGAGCATGTTGCTTATACAAACTCTGAGGTAGGTAAGAAGATTCTTGATAATTTTAAAGAATATCTGCCAAAATTCAAGAAGATCATTCCGGAAGACTATGAGAGAATGATGTCCACGATCATCCAGATGGAAGAAAAAGGACTTAGTAGAGAAAAAGCAAAAATCGAAGCATTTAATATGATCAAGAACGGAAGATAGGAGGCATAGAGATGGGAAAACCGACAGGATTTATGGATTATGAAAGACAGGATAAACCGGCAGAGAGCCCATTGGAACGCATCAAACATTTCAATGAGTTCCATACGCCTCTTAGCAAAGAAGAACAGGAGCTTCAGGGCGCACGCTGTATGGCGTGTGGAGTTCCGTTCTGTCAGTCTGGAAAGCCGCTTGCAGGAATGGCCAGTGGATGTCCATTGCACAACCTTGTGCCAGAGTGGAATGACTTGATCTACAATGGAAATTGGAAGGAAGCTTATTTACGTCTGAAAAAGACAAACAATTTTCCGGAATTTACTTCCCGTGTATGTCCGGCACTGTGTGAAAATGCATGTACCTGTGGACTGAATCAGGAGGCAGTTGCATCAAAAAGTAATGAATATGCAATTATTGAAAATGCATATGAGATGGGATATGCAAAGGCAAATCCACCGAAAGTGCGTACAGGAAAGAAAGTCGCGGTGATCGGTTCCGGTCCGTCCGGACTTGCGGCAGCAGATCTTCTGAACAGAAGAGGTCATCAGGTAACTGTTTTTGAACGTGAGGACAAACCGGGTGGATTGCTCCGCTACGGAATTCCGAATATGAAGCTGGAGAAACAGATTATCGACCGTAAGATTGCGATTATGGAAGAAGAGGGAATTATCTTCCAGACTGGATGTAATGTTGGAAAAGACGTAAAGGCGGCAGATATCCTGAAAGAATATGACCGCGTGATCCTTGCATGTGGAGCATCAAATCCAAGAGATATCAAAGTACCGGGAAGAGATGCACAGGGAATTTATTTTGCAGTAGATTTCCTGAAATCAACAACGAAAGCACTATGGGCAAATGACATGAAGCTTAAAACAGGAAGCTACATTTCTGCAAAAGGAAAAAATGTAATTGTAATCGGAGGCGGAGATACAGGAAATGACTGTGTCGGAACATCTATCCGTCATGGAGCAAAGAGCGTTCTCCAGCTGGAGATGATGCCGAAAGCACCGGACGAGAGGACACCGATGAACCCATGGCCGGAGTGGCCAAGAGTCTGCAAGACAGATTATGGTCAGCAGGAAGCGATCGCTGTGTTTGGTTCTGATCCTCGTGTTTACACAACGACAGTGAAAGAATTCGTAAAAGACAAGAAAGGGAATCTCTGTAAGGCAGTCCTTATCAAACTTGAGAGTAAGACCGATGAGAAGACCGGACGGAAAATGATGGTTCCGGTAGAAGGAAGCGAGTATACAGTAAATGCAGATCTTGTTCTGATCGCAGCAGGATTCCTTGGAAGCCAGGATTATGTAATAAAAGCATTTGGTGTAGAAGTGAATGAACGCACAAATGTAAAGACAGAGGCAGGAAAATATTCTACAAATGTGAAGGATGTATTTACAGCCGGGGATATGCACAGAGGACAGTCTCTTGTTGTATGGGCTATCCGTGAAGGTCGTGAAGTGGCAAGAGAAGTAGATGAAAGCCTGATGGGATATACAAACTTATATATTCAGTAGAAAATAAAAGATCATACAGTGAAACAGGAATCTGGAAAGTTTATCTAAGAATAAAGAGAACTTTCCAGATTTTTTGTTACAAAAATGTTACGAAAAAATGAAAAAAGTAAGGAGAACTATTGAAAATATTACATAAATACGCTATAATATTGAGCGTAGAATGTAAATAAAATACCCTCTTGTTACGAGAAATATGTTGAAAAAAAGTGATAGATGTTGTATTATAACATATGAGTATGTGGAATTATAATGTAACTATTTACAACGAGTTATGATACGAAAATTATAATGCATCACATGGGGGACTAGATAAAAATAAGGATAGGTGGAAAGATGAAGTTAAAAAAAGTAAGCAGTATGATTCTTGCAGTAACACTTGCATGTACAATGACTGTTACACCGGTACTTGCTGACGAGGTCAGTGATCTGAAGCAGAAGAAGCAGGAGACACAGAATCAGGTAAGTAATCTTCAGACACAGCTGAATTCACTTATGACCAAGATCTCTGATCTTGAGAATGATCTGATCGAAACAGGTGAGGAAATCTCTCAGACAGAGGAAGATCTGAAGACAGCGCAGGAGGAACAGGAACAGCAGTATGCAGCCATGAAGCTTCGTATTAAGTACATGTATGAAGAAGGAACAGGCACTGCTACAGTGGAGAAGGTACTGACATCCGGAGATATTTCCAGTGTACTGACACAGGCAGAATATTCCCAGCAGGTACATTCTTATGACAGAGATAAGCTCGAAGAGTATGTTGCGACAGTTCAGAAAGTAGAAGATCTTAAGACAACGCTTGAGACAAAGATGGCTGATCTGCAGGAGACACAGACAGAATATGATGCGCAGAAGGATGAACTGAATACAACAATCACAGAGAAGAGTAGTGAAATCGTAAATCTCGATGTTAAGATTGATGAAGCTGTAAAGAAAGCAGCGGAAGAAGAAGCTAAGAGAAAGGCAGCAGAAGCAGCAGCAAAGAAAGCTGCCGAGGAAGCAGCTAAGAAGAATAACTCAAGCAGTAGTTCTTCTAATAGAAATAACTCAAGTAATAGTTCTTCCAGTAGTTCAAGCTCAAGCAGCTCAAGCTCAGGAAGTTCAAGCAGCTCAAGCTCCAGTAGCTCAAGCAGTAGTTCTTCCAGCAGTTCAAGCTCAAGCAACTCAAGTTCTTCCTCATCAAGTCCAAGCTATAGTGCAGATAAGGGGAGCATTATTGTAAATGCAGCCTATTCACAGATCGGAGTTCCATATGTATGGGGCGGATCTACACCGGGAGTTGGACTTGACTGTTCAGGACTTGTACAGTATTGCTACAGACAGGCAGGAATTTCAATTCCAAGAACAAGTGGAGATATTCTTGCAGCAGGAACAATTGTAAGCAATCCTCAGCCGGGAGATATCTGCTGGACACCGGGACATGTAGCGATTTACATTGGCGGCGGACAGATGATCGAAGCACAGCAGACAGGAGTACCGGTTAAGGTAAGTTCTGTACGTGTTACATATTATGTAAGATATTAGAACAAAAAAAGGAATCAGTGATGCTGATTCCTTTTTTTAAAACTTTTTTATTTGCCCGGTACAATTTCCAGCCAGTATCCGTCAGGATCTTCAATAAAATAAATTCCCATAGATGGATTTTCGAAGCAGATACATCCCATCTCTTTATGTTTTTTGTAAGCAGCATCGAAATCATCGACAGCAAATGCGAGATGGATCTCATTATCTCCCAGTTCATATGGTCGATCCATATCACGCAGCCAGGTGAGCTCTAAAAGATGCGGGGTCACGCCGTCTGTGAGATATACAAGCTTAAAACTTTCGTCATCGGCAAGTTTTTCACGTTCTACTTTTAAATTCAGAGCTTTCTGGTAAAAATCCAGTGATTTTTCAAGATCATATACATTCAGGTTATTGTGTGCAAATGTAAAATTCATTTTAGTACCTCCATAGAATTATAAGGTTTTTATTCACAGTCAAGTGGAATGATGACTGGAATCTACTTTCTAAGGATATCACAGGAGGGGAGGAAAAATCAATAATGCATAGATAAAACCTGATGGGATAGAGTGATAACACAAAATATAGTGAAAAAATGAATGAAAAACATTTTTGAAATGCAAAACATGTGGAAATAAAGCTGAAAAAAACAAAAAAATAAAAAAGAATGCAAGAACCCATTGACGAAACGTCAAAAATTATATACAATAACAAAAGTGAAAAAATAAAGAAAGTGGAGGATTCCTGCAATGACTGCATATAAAGATTTGAGCAAAGAAGAGTTATTGGAATTAAAGAGTGGCCTGGAGGCGCAGTTTGAAGAAGTGAAGGCAAAAGGTCTGAAACTGGATATGTCCAGAGGAAAACCGTCAGCAGACCAGCTGAATCTGTCAATGGGGATGATGGATACACTGACAAGTGGTGTTGATCTGACTTGTGAAGATGGTGTTGACTGCCGTAACTATGGCGGACTTGATGGAATTGATGAAGCAAAACAGCTTCTTGCAGATATGATGGAAGTTCCGAAAGATAACGTGATCATTTTCGGAAACTCAAGTCTGAATGTGATGTATGATACGGTAGCACGTGCAATGACACATGGTATCATGGGAAGTACTCCGTGGTGTAAGCTTGATAAGGTAAAATTCTTATGTCCGGTTCCGGGATATGACAGACATTTCGCGATTACAGAGCATTTCGGAATTGAGATGATCAATGTACCGATGACATCAACAGGACCGGATATGGATATGGTTGAGAAACTTGTAAGCAGTGATCCGGCAATCAAAGGAATCTGGTGTGTACCGAAGTACTCTAACCCACAGGGAATCACATATTCTGATGAGACAGTGTTCCGTTTTGCGAACCTGAAGCCGGCAGCAGAAGATTTCCGTATCTTCTGGGATAATGCTTACTGCGTACATCATTTATATGAAGATAAACAGGATTATCTGATTGAGATTCTGATGGAGTGTAAGAAGGCAGGTAACCCGGATATGGTTTACAAGTTTTCTTCTACATCCAAGATCAGTTTCCCGGGATCAGGAATTGCAGCAATGGCAGCATCTGATGCGAACCTGGAGGATATCAGAAGCACAATGCGTGTGCAGACGATCGGACATGATAAGGTAAATCAGCTGCGTCATGTAAGATTCTTCGGAGATATTCACGGAATTGTAGAACATATGAAGAAACATGCAGATATCCTGCGTCCGAAGTTTGAGACTGTTCTTGAAGTTCTTGAAAGAGAACTTGGCGGACTTGAGATTGGATCATGGATCGCGCCACGCGGAGGATATTTCATCTCCTTTGATGCGCTGGATGGATGTGCGAAAGCGATTGTTGCGAAGGCGAAAGAAGCTGGCGTTGTTATGACAGGAGCGGGAGCAACATTCCCTTATGGAAAAGATCCACATGACAGTAATATCCGTATCGCACCGTCTTATCCAACACCGGAAGAACTTGCAGTTGCCGCTGAAGTATTTGTATTGAGTGTAAAACTGGCAAGTGTTGATAAGATCCTTGAGACAAAATAAATAACAGCATTTTATAAAGACCTTTTGCAAGTGGTTGATCTGCCGGCAGAAGGTCTTTTTCTGATGGTTGACAGTTACTGTTCACTCCCGTGTCAATCACTCCGCTGATTGACACGGAGAATGCGTGTTTTGGCTTGAATGCATCTCGCCCCATCGCCAAAGGCGATTTAAAATGGCGAGATGCGTTGCTGGTCGCACATCGTGTGAACAGTAACGGTTGACATGCGTTTCCAGGGAGATTATAATGTAGTGCATAGCAGAAAAGAGGAATGACATGATAAAAGGTGTAATATTTGACGTAGATGGTGTCCTTCTCAATTCCATGCCTGTCTGGGAGAATCTTGGAGAATTGTATCTGGATCATTTGGGAATTGAGGCCGAGAAGAACCTAGGGGAGACATTATTTGAGATGAGCCTGGAGGAGGCGGCAGATTATCTGATCTCACATTATAACCTGGAGAAGACAGTGGAAGAGGTTGTACAGGGACTGAATAAAGAAGTGGAAGACTATTATGCAAAACGAGTTCCATTGAAAGAAGGGGTTCGTCAGTATCTGGAGGAATTCAGAGAGCGGAAGATTCCTATGGTGATCGCAACAACCGGTGACCGGAAGAATGCAGAAGCAGCTCTGAGCAGATTGAAGGTATTACCTTATTTTCAAGGAGTTTTTACAGCATCTGAGATCGGAAGCGGTAAGGATCAGCCGGATATTTATTTTGCAGCACTTTTGCAGCTGGATACGGAGCCGGAACAGACCTGGGTGTTTGAAGATACTTACCAGGCTTTGAGAACGGCAAAGCATGCGGGATTTAAGACAGTAGCAGTTTATGATAAGGCAAATGACAAGAATCTGGCGCAGATCTGGAATACGGCAGATATCTATTTGCCGGAATTTGATGATTTTAATGTTTTTTGGAACAGGGTGTCTGAGGAAGAGAAAGAACAGTTGCTGATTGTAGAATAAGAGGAGAATGAAAAAAGCAGATTCGAATTCAAAGGAGAGATGCTCCGGTAGAATTCGAATCTGCTTTTTGTCATATAATTGACTGGTCTATCTTGTGTTTAGAGAAGGTGAATGCCGGCATCAGCAGCAGCTTCAACTACATTTTCAGGCCAGAGGGAAGACTGTACTTCACCGATATGAGCCTTTCTTAAGTAATACATACAGATACGGGACTGTCCAATACCGCCGCCGACTGTATATGGAAGCTCGCCGTTCAGCAGTGCCTTCTGGAATGGAAGTTCTGCACGATCTTCACATCCGGCTTCTTTTAGCTGTGCCTTTAATGAGTCTTCGTCAACACGGATTCCCATAGAAGAGAGTTCAAGACCGATGTCAAGAACCGGATAGTAAACGATAATGTCACCGTTCAGCTCCCAGTCATCATAGTCCGGAGCACGACCGTCATGTCTTTCGCCGGAAGCAAGTACGCCACCAATCTTGGAGATAAACACTGCGCCTTTTTCCTTCGCAATCGCTTTTTCACGTTCTTTGGTAGTAAGATCCGGATAAAGGTCTTCCAGCTCCTGTGTAGTGATGAAAAAGATATCATCAGGAAGAAGAGGATCAATATAGTTGTAACGTCTGGAAATGTATTCTTCGGTATCTTTCAGAGCCCGGTAGACTTTGCGGACAGTGTACTGAAGTGTTTCTGTGTTACGTTCTTCCTTAGAAATTACTTTTTCCCAGTCCCACTGGTCAACATACAGAGAATGGATGTTGTCTGTATCTTCATCACGACGTATCGCACTCATATCTGTGTAAAGCCCTTCGCCGGAATGGAAATTATAATTCTTCAATGCATATCTCTTCCATTTTGCAAGAGAATGAACGATCTCTGCAACAGAACCATCCTGTTCTTTGATGTCAAAGGAAACCGGACGTTCAACACCGTTTAAGTTATCATTCAGACCGGATTCCGGACGGACAAACAGTGGTGCTGACACTCGTGTCAGGTGGAGATTCTTTGCAAGAGCACGCTCGAAGTGGTCTTTCACTTCTTTGATGGCTACTTCTGTCTCACGAATTGTAAGAGGGGAATGATAGCCAGCAGGTATTCTTAACTGTTCCATAATAAACTCCTTTATGTTAGCATTTTATTGCTGTTCACAGTATTATGCGGTCAGCAATAGCATTTCTCTTCTATTTTAAGTGGAGAAGAATAAGAAGTCAATGGAAAGGTGAAATGAACACTTGTAATCAGTAAAAAAAATTGCTAAAATGAGCAGTAGTGAGTAATAAATAGTAAGGGACGAAGGTGTAAATAATGAATGTAAATGATATGATTGATACAATTCTGAATTTTGACCTGGATGTTGTTCTGGCTGGACTTAATGAAAGCAGTCATCATTTGAGTCAGATGGAATTTATTTCTCTGATCGTTATAATGGCCGGAGCGGTACTGTTATGTCTGACGGGGCTGAAACTGGTACGTTTCTGGTCTGTGATCGCAGGATTGTCAGCAGGATGCGCAGCCGGAATTGCGGTCGGAGCGATTGCAGATCTGGATCAGACAATCGCATTGGCGGCAGGAGCAGGTGTGGGACTTGTATTGGCAGTGCTTGGTGCATGGAAGAAGCAGATTGGTGGATTTGTGACAGTAGCGGTACTCGTCTTTGTTGTCAGTGTACATTTGATGAAACCACAGGATTTTATTATGTATGGAATCTGTGCGGGTATCGGTCTTGTGTGTGCATTGCTTTCTATTAAGTTTCATAACTTTATGCTGATTGCTTCTTCTTCTGTGTTTGGAGCAATGGCAGCGGGCAGCAGTGTCTTTTATCTGCAGCCATATAAAAACGGAATGATCCATGTGGCACTTTGTGTTGCAATTGGTGCACTTAGTATCTGGATTCAGCTTCTTCTGGAATCCGGAAAACGTAAGAAAAAGAATTTACTTAAAGCCGCAGAGATCCGTGAAGAACATTCTACAGAAAATGAAGTCGAGAAGGCAAGGGCACTGGTTGAGAATCTTGATGATTTTGATGAGCTGGATGAGATTATAGAGAGTCTTCCGGAAAATGTCCTGAAAGAAGACAAGGGCACAACAGTTGTCAGCATGGATGAATTTGATGATCTTGAAGATGATTTGGAAGAGGATGAAGTGGAGAACTTTAAAGAAGAGAAGTTTGATGTAGACGAGGAAGATTGGGAGGAAGACGTCGAAATTGAAGTAACTGCTGATGAGGCAGATGTGACAGAGGATTATGATTTTGATAAAGATCCGGATGACTTAGATGACTTGAATGATCTGGAAAATCTGGATGACTTAGATGATTTGGAAGATCTGGATGATTTAGATTATCTTGATGACGATGATGATATCGAGTTTCTGGATGAAGATGAGTAGATAAAAAAGCTATCGATTACAATAACTTAACACATGTCTGTGTTGTTATCGTAGTCGATAGCTTTTGTATTATCTTACTGCTGTAAATACTCCGCGGAGATCATGGATTACATGTCTTGGACATTTTACAGAGCACATTCCACAGCTTAAGCAGATGTCTTCCTGGATTACTGCGCAATTATCTTCTACATGAATTGCACCTGCAGTACATGTTTTTTCACAGATACCGCATCCAATACAACTGACTTCACACTGCTTACGTGCAACAGCTCCTTTTTCTTTGTTAGAGCATTTTACTACAATGTAGTTTGCACAGTCGTGGATTTTGATCAGGTTCTGTGGACAGACTTTTGCACACTGTCCACAGGCAATACATTTTTCTTCGTCTACTTCGGCAACGCCATATTCATTCATGGAAATCGCGCCGAATTTACATTTTTCTATACAGGCTCCACATCCGATGCAGCCATCTTTGCATCCACCGTCTTCAGAGCCGGCTGCGCGGCAGCCACCGTTACAGGCAACCAGAGCTGCCCGGTAAGGAAATCTCTTTTTAATTGCCATGATTATTTCTTCCTTTCGTATGGTGTGTTAGAAAGAGGAAGGCTGTAGCGTCTTTCTCCGTCAAATCTGCAATATGCATCCGCGATTGCAGGAGCAGTAGGGATGGATGTGATCTCTCCGATACCGATTGCTCCACAGGCAACATCCAGACCAGGTTTATCAATAACGATTGCTTCAATCTCAGGAACTTCGTGAGAACGGAAAAGTCCTAAGGAACCATACTTGTCAATTGGTTTACAATTTTCATCGATTGGATACTGCTCTCTGAGTGCGAATCCCATAGACATTACAACACCGCCTTCAATCTGACCTTCGCAGGAAAGTGGGTTGACAGCTTTACCAACATCGTGTGCGGCAATCATTTTCTCAATCTTACCTGTCTTAGGATCAAGGATGCAGACCTGAGTTGCATATCCATAAGCAACGTGAGATATCGGATTAGGCACATCTGCACCAAGTGGATGAGTCTTAGCGAGATACTCTCCGTAGAAAGTTTCTCCAATCATATCTTTCATGGACTTACCGCTGTTTTTCGCTTCCATGAATTTTTCACATGCTCTGCGGCATGCTTCACCAGTTACAAGTGTCTGACGAGAACCGGAAGTTGTACCGGAATCAGGTGAAATCCATGTGTTGCTTCGCTCATAGACGATATCATCATGGGAAAGATCTGTATTTGTAACGATCATCTGCACAAGTACAGTACCAAGTCCCTGACCGATACAGGAAGCACCAGTGAAGATGTGAAGTTTTTCATCTTCTTCAACAATTAATTTTACACGTCCTGTATCCGGGATACCAACACCAACGCCGGCATTCTTCATAGCACAACCAAGGCCAACAGCCTTACCGGCCGCAAGTGCAGCATCATACTCTTCTTTGACAGCTTCCAGTGTCTCTACAAGACCTGTAGAGTTATCTACAATCTGTCCGTTCGGAAGTACTTCGCCTGGGCGGATCGCATTGCGGTAATGAATCTCCCAAGGCGTAATGCCTACCTTGTCAGCCATCATGTTCAGAAGTGTCTCTGTTGCGAAACAAGTCTGTGTAACACCAAATCCGCGGAATGCTCCGGCAGGTGGGTTATTTGTATAGTAAGCAGTTCCTTCAATTTCAAAGTTTTCATAATGATAAGGTCCTGCTGCATGTGTACATGCACGTTCAAGAACCGGGCCGCCAAGAGAAGCGAATGCACCTGTGTCAGATTTAACAATCGCTTTTACACCCTGGATCACTCCATTCTCATCGCATCCCATTGTCATATCCATGTAGAATGGGTGACGTTTCGGATGAACAAGCAAGGATTCCGCTCTGGATAATTTCATCTTGATCGGTTTCTTTGTTACGTAAGTAAGCAATGCGCTTAAATGCTGAACAGTCATGTCCTCTTTACCACCGAAACCACCGCCGACTAATGCGTTCTGAACTTTTACTTTATCTGTTCCAAGCATAAGTGTAACTTCGTGCAATGTCTGGTGAGCGGACTGGTCTGTTGAATATACGAAAATGTCACCGTCTTCATCATAGAAAGAAACAGCACATTCCGGTTCAAGGAAAGCATGCTCAGTCCAAGGTGTCTCAAAGTGATGTGAGATCACGTACTTGGAATTCTTGATTGCTTCTTCCGCATTTCCGCGGCTGATGTGCTTATAAGCACATACGTTAGTCTCTTCTTCATCATAAACAAGAGGTGCATCCGGAGCAGCAGCTTCTTCCACTGTATGCACATGAGGAAGTACTTCATATTCAACTTTAATAAGTTTCTTTGCTTTTTCTACAGTTGCCATGTCAGTTGCAGCTACAAGGGCAATTGCATCTCCGAGATAATGTGTCAGTCCACCAACCGGAATCAGTGAATACTGATCATGTTTTAAGTGTCCGATCTTATTCTCCCCAGGAATGTCATCGGCTGTTACAACCGCTTCTACGCCAGGCAGAGCCTCGGCAGCAGAGGTATCAATAGAAAGTACGCGAGCTCGTGGATATTTACTACGAAGAGCAGCGCCATAGAGCATTCCTTCCGGATAATAGTCATCCGGATATTTACCTGTTCCAAGCACTTTTTCTTCAACATCTATACGAGAAACACGGGAACCAAGAGTCCAGCTAGGATCTCCGTCATCTGGTAAAACTCCTTCTTTCAGAATCTTAGCTGCCAGACGTACCGCGTCCATGATCTTAACATATCCTGTACAGCGGCAATAGTTGTTGCGCAGCGCATAGCGAATCTCATCATCGGTTGGTTCCGGATTTACATCCAAAAGTGCTTTTGTGCACATAACCATACCAGGAATACAGAATCCGCACTGTACAGCGCCTGCCTTCCCGTAAGCATAAGTGTAAACTTTCTGTTCCCAATCAGAAAGCCCCTCGACTGTGATGACATTCTTTCCGGCCAATGAATCTGTGTCAGGTACGCAGGATTTGCAAGTCTGTCCATCAATGATAACAGTACAGGCTCCACAAGCGCCTTCGCTGCAACCATCCTTTGCAGAGGTAATATGCAGTTCATCACGCAGGAACCGTAACAGTTTCTGATTCTTTGAAGGTGAGACTTCCTGACCATTTACTATAAATGATGCCATGTCAGTTACTCCTTTCTTTGTAACAAAATCCCCAAAGAAAAATCTTTGAGGAGTATGTGTTTGTTGTGTATTTTTAATTATATAAAGATACCTATGGTTATATTTTATCACATATTCAACAAAAGGCAACAACTATTCTAAAAAAGTTTTTGACACCTAAAAATATTTTAGATATATGATATAAAAAATGCATATCAGGACAAAAAAAGGGAAGTACCGCAAAATGATACTCCCTTGTAATTATCTTATATAAATTGTTCTTAGAAACCAAAAAGATTTACAACGCGATTTTAATTATCGTGTTCTTCTTCAAATGGATCGTCGTAATCATCTTCATCATCGTAATCATCTCCACCGCGGGAAGCAATTGCGAGAATCAGTGAAATAACAGCAAGTACACCACTTACACCGGCTAAAATCAGAAGCTCGAATTCATCTCCATGTTTCAGGAAAGCAAAAACAGCACAACCGATATAGAGAATCATCGGGATAAGGAATGCAAAAAGTGTATCACGGTTATTCATGATGAAGTATAACAGTGCAGTGACAAGCATACAAAGAGCAACAATGACATAATTCATGCCAGAGGCAGAAGTCACGTCAGCTCCTGATGTGCTGAGTCCTGTTACGAAACCTTTATAAATACAGAAACCAAATGCAAGCAGGGAAATGATTCCAAGGATGATGCGTCCAGGTCTGAAACGTGGATATTCGTCTACATATTCATATTCATCATCATCTTCATCATCAGAGGATTTCTCATCATCATAGTCATCCATTTTTCTGGATTTTACATCTTCTTTTGCTTTCGCAGTTTCGGCTTCCTCTTTCTTTTTCTTCTTGGCAGCTTTACTGTCAGGGTCAGTTGCAAGCATATCTTCGTATCCCTTGCGAACTGCTTTTTCACGCTTATCACGGATTTCTTCCGCAGGAATGTTCCCATATTTCTGCTCTTCGGAATTATCAGTGGCAGTGGCATCAGTGGCAGCTTTCTGTGCAGCGGCTTTGCGGGCTCTGGCTCTCTCCTTAAGAATACGTTCAGCTTCTTCTTCTGAAATCCCTTTGTCAGCAGCAAGGCGGGCAATCGCTTCTTTGCGGGCGCGGGCTTTTGCTTCTCTGCGGGCAGCTCGTTTCTCTTCAGCGGCACGGGCGGCGGCATCAGCTTTCGCTTTTTCTTCAGCAGCGCGGGCGGCAGCTTCAGCTTTCGCTTTTTCTTCAGCAGCGCGGGCGGCAGCTTCGGCTTTCGCTTTTTCTTCAGCAGCACGGGCGGCAGCTTCAGCTTTTGCTTTCTCTTCTGCAGCTTTCTTGGCAGCGATCTTCTTTGCACGTTGTTTATCAAGGTTCCATTGCTTTTTACAGCTATGGCAGATTGCATATTCATTAAAGATTGGATCCCCGTTTTCGCTGGTGCCAATCTGCTTATTCTGCAAATCCAGGTCTTTTCCACATATTGGGCACTTCATATTAATCATGTACTCCTCTCTTTTGTATCAAAATATTTATAACAGATTTATTATAGCATCTTAAAAGAGGAAGAACAACGAAAAAAGTGTGTTTTACATAAAATGTTTTAGAAAAAAATCAAAATTGTGCAAGAATTTAGTTTAAATTCATAAGAAATGGTGGACTTTAAAAATTTAATGTGTTAAAATCAAAAAGTGGCCTGAGAAGGCAAAAGGTATTGTTATGGTTTATGGTATGCCGTAAGCCATCATATAATTAGCCGGTTGAGAAGGAGATTGTTTCGTATGAGTAAGAAGATCAGAACCGAGGCAGTAGATTATCTGTTTCAGGCAATCTTAAGCCTTGAGAATAAAGAAGAGTGTTATACATTTTTTGAAGACATCTGTACGATCAATGAGCTGCTTTCATTGTCACAGAGATTTGAAGTGGCAAGAATGCTCCGTGAACAGAAGACATATTTGGAGATCGCGGAGAAGACAGGAGCATCCACTGCGACAATCAGTCGTGTGAACCGTTCTCTTAATTATGGGAATGACGGATATGATATGGTTTTCAAACGTGTAGGGCTTGCTGAGGAAGAGAATGGAACGGAAGAATAACACTTAAGAATTAAGCTTACAATAAAATACCTTTTATCAATCAAAAGATACAGCTTGCGGAAGATCCTGATAAAGTCTTTCGCAGGCTGTATCTCGTTTTAAACAGAAATGTTTATTTCCCTTTCTTTTTCTCTTCGTTTTTTGAAGACTTGGAAGAGAGGTCATCAATGATCCGTTCAATGATCATTTTCTTGATATATACATCAAAACTCAAGCTGCATATAAATGCAAACTGCTGTAAGATCTCCTTATCTTCGCCATCAGCAAGATGAGTGAAAGTCTCAGCAGATTTCTCATAAGTAGCAGTTACATTCTCTTTGATGGAATCCAGCTGTTCTTTTTCAATCTTGCAGACTTCTTTGTAAATATCCGCTAATTCAAAAGAGCTTCCATCCGGAAAATATTTCTCTGTGAGCGGTGCAAGAACTGTCTCAATATCTTTGATTGAAAGGATATTTTTAAAATAATAAATGAAGACCAGAAGGAGCAGGTGCTCTCTGGAATACTTCTTCTTCACCGGGGGTGGAAGAAGATTGTTCTTCGTATAATTATTGATCATGGTCTTTGTCAGGATCTTATCATCAGGGTAACGTTTGGTCGAAGCCAGCTGCTCATCCATAAAAGTAGTTACTTGATCCATGTAAAGATTAATATTCGGAACATCGCCGGGATGCACATAGCTTAAAGAAGAAAGTTCTTCTAAAATGCTGTTTAACAGATTACTTGTATCTATATTCATGTTATCACCTCAATACATTTATTATATAGTATTTAAAACTAGATAGCAAGCAAAAGATAAGAAGGCCGGAAAATGTAGTTGACAAACAGGAACGTGTGTTTGATAATGGGAATACATTTACAGATATCTTTATAACTTTAAAGGAGTGGAAAGATGAGCATTTATGATAAATTAAATGAACCGCAGAGAGAGGCTGTTTACCATACGGACGGCCCTCTTCTGATCCTTGCCGGAGCCGGTTCAGGAAAAACAAGAGTTCTGACGCACAGGATCGCATATCTGATCGGAGAACGTGGCGTGAACCCATGGAATATCCTTGCAATCACATTTACGAACAAAGCGGCAGAAGAGATGCGCCAGCGTGTGGATAATCTTGTCGGTTTTGGAGCGGAAAGTGTATGGGTGAGTACATTTCACTCTGCGTGCGTGCGTATTTTGAGAAGGTTTATTGACAGATTAGGGTATGAGAATCATTTTACTATATATGATACAGATGATCAGAAGACATTAATTAAGGAAGTCTGTCGGAAAGTAGATGTGGATACGAAAGTGTTTAAAGAAAGAAGTCTGCTTTCAGCAATTTCATCTGCCAAGAATGAGATGATCCTTCCGGATGAATTTGAACTGAATGCCGGAGGAGACTTTGCAAAGATGAAGATTGCTAAGGTTTACCGTGAGTATGAGGCGCAGATGAGAGCGAATAATGCACTGGATTTTGATGATCTGCTTGTAAAGACAGTACAGCTTTTGCAGACACAGCCGGATGTGCTTGAGAGTTATCAGGAAAGATTCCGCTATATTATGGTAGATGAATATCAGGATACAAATACAGTCCAGTTTCAGTTGGTAAGCCTTCTTGCAGGAAAATATAAGAATCTTTGTGTCGTTGGAGATGATGACCAGTCAATCTACAAGTTCCGTGGAGCGAATATCCGGAATATTCTTGACTTTGAGCATGAATTTCCGGATGCAAAGGTGATCAAACTGGAGCAGAACTACAGATCTACAGGGAATATTCTGAATGCAGCGAACAGTGTGATCGCGAATAACCGCGGAAGAAAGGAGAAATCACTTTGGACGGAGAACGGAGAAGGCGAACTGATTCGTCTGCGTCAGTTTGATACGGCGTTTGATGAGGCAGATTTCATTGGTGAAGATATCAAAAGTGCTGTCAGACAGGGAGGTTCCTATAATGACAGTGCAGTTCTTTATCGTACGAATGCACAATCCCGTCTGCTGGAAGAGAAATTTATTGCCATGAATATTCCTTATAAGATTGTCGGTGGTGTAAATTTCTATGCGAGAAGAGAGATTAAGGATCTTCTTGCTTATCTCAAGACAATCGACAATGGACGTGATGATGTTGCGGTTAGAAGAATCATTAATGTCCCAAAGAGAGGAATCGGTCTTACAACAATTAACCGGATTCAGGAGTCTGCAACAGAACGTGGAATTGGTTTTTATGAGGCATTACTGGCACCGGGGCTGATCGCAGGAGTGGGAAGAAGTGCAACAAAACTGGACTCTTTTGCGGCATTGATCGAGTATTTTAAGACGTTGGCAGAAGAGATGAACATCACAGATCTTTTACAGGAAGTGATTGAGAAGACAGGATATGTAGAAAGCCTTGAAAATGAAGATAAAGAAGAGGCGAAAACAAGAAAAGAGAATATAGACGAGCTGATCAGTAAAGCGGCAACTTATGAGGAAAGTTGTCAGGATAAAGATGAAAAGGCAACATTGAGCGGATTCCTTGAAGAAGTTGCTTTGGTTGCGGATATTGACAGTCTGGATGAAGACCAGGAATATGTTGTTCTGATGACTTTACATAGCGCAAAGGGACTTGAATTTCCACGTGTTTATCTTGCAGGGATGGAAGATGGACTTTTCCCGGGATATATGAGTATTAATGCAGGAGACAGAGAAGAACTGGAAGAAGAGCGGAGACTTTGTTATGTTGGAATCACAAGGGCAGAGCAGGAACTGACTTTGACAAGTGCGCGCAGAAGAATGGTGCACGGTGAGACACAGTACAATCCGATGTCACGATTTGTGAAAGAGATTCCAAGGGAACTGCTTGATACAGGAAACAAGAAGTTTACCCAGGAGACGGAGATGCCAGCACAGCAGAATACATATGCACGTGCCAGAGAAGCATTTCGGGCACAGGCATTCGCAGGAGCACTTGGCGGAATGACACCTGCAAAGAATCAGGGGGCGGGTAAGCCGCTTACAGGAAGTCAGGCACTGGCATCTCTGCAGAAGGGCAGTCAGCTGGCAGCAGGTGGGAATGGTCCACTTGGTTATGAGGTCGGAGACCGAGTACGTCATGTGAAGTTTGGGGAAGGAACAGTAACGGATATCAAAGAAGGTGGACGAGATCACGAGGTTACGATTGAATTTGACAGTGTCGGAACACGCAAGATGTTTGCAAAATTTGCCAAGCTTGTAAAGGTATGAGAAAGTTATAAAAAAATGATAAATCAGTAGTAATATGAATCGTCAGGTGTTATAATAAACACAGATTATCTGTCACCGCAAAAGGTGAAGAAAGGACGTGTTAATATGAACAAGAGAATAGAAGACATCATTGCAGAAACAAGATTGAACGAGATTCTTCATAAGAATGAGGCTGAGAAGCAGAAGAACACAGTAATCTGGACACTGGCTATCATTGGAGCAGTAGCTGCAGTAGCTGCAATCGCTTATGCAGTATATCGTTTCGTATCACCGGATTATCTTGATGATTTTGAAGATGATTTTGATGACGATTTTGATGATTACTTCAGCGAGGATGATCAGGTATAATTCTTGAGTGAATTGCAAAAGTGCAGACAGGGTGTGAGAAGAAACCATCCTGTCTGTTTTTCTGTTAAAATAGATTAGAATTGATAGGAGATTAGGATGAAAAAAGGTCAGATCTACGAGGGTATTATTGAACGTGTAGATTTCCCAAACAAGGGGATTGTATTTGTTCCGGAGGAAGAACAGTATGTTACTGTGAAAAATGGGATTCCGGGACAGAAGATCCGTTTTATGATAAATAAATTTAAAAGAGGAAATGCAGAAGGAAGACTTCTTGAAGTGTTGGAGAAATCTCCATTAGAGACAAGAGAGCCGGTCTGTAGTATCTTTCCGGCCTGTGGTGGCTGTATGTATCAGACGATGCCATACGAAGAACAGGTGAAGATGAAAGAAGGGCAGATCCGCAGGATTATGGATCCAGTAGTAAAGGGCGAGTATCTTTTTGAGGGTGTGAAGCACAGCCCGAAGGAATTTCATTACCGTAACAAGATGGAATTTTCTTTCGGAGACGAATTCAAAGACGGTCCGTTATCTCTCGGTCTTCATAAAAAAGGAAGTACTTATGATGTACTGACAGCAGGAGACTGTCAGCTTGTCCATGAAGATATGGATAAGATTCTTCTTTGTGTGCTTAATTATTTCAAAGAAAGAAATGTAAGTTATTATAAGAAAATGCAGCATGTCGGTTATCTCCGCCATCTTCTTTTAAGACGAGGCGATACAACAGGCGAGATTCTTGTGAATCTTGTAACGACCACGCAGGAAGAATATGACTTGACTCCATTAGTAGAAGAACTTCTGGCATTAGAATTAGAAGGAAAGATTGTTGGAATCCTTCATATATTGAATGATTCTCTGTCCGATGTCGTGAAGAGTGATGAGACAAGAATTCTTTATGGACAGGACTTCTTTTATGAGAAGCTTCTCGGACTGGAATTCAAGATTACACCATTTTCCTTCTTCCAGCCAAACTCAAAAGGTGCAGAAGTGCTGTATGAAACAGTAAGAGAATATATTGGAGATATTGATAATCAGGTTGTATTCGATCTGTTCAGCGGAACAGGAACAATCGGTCAGGTGCTTGCTCCGGTTGCGAAGAAAGTGATCGGTGTCGAGATTATTGAAGAAGCAGTCGAGGCAGCAAAAGAAAATGCTGTCCGAAACGGACTTTCCAACTGCAGATTTATTGCCGGAGATGTGTTTAAGGTACTTGATGAGATTGAAGAGAAGCCGGATGTGATCGTACTGGATCCGCCGAGAGACGGAATTCATCCGAAGGCACTCCCGAAGATCTTGAATTATGGGGTGGATAAGATTGTATATATTTCCTGTAAGATGACCAGTCTGGCACGTGATTTGGAGATGATGCAGCTGGCGGGATATCGCGTGGAGAAGATGACGGCGGTGGATCAGTTCTGTGAGACAGTGCATTGTGAGGTTGTGTGCCTTTTGAGCAGACAAAAACCAGAGCATTCTAAATAATATATCTGATTTTGCAGAAGAGAAGGAACTTATGAATAAAGAAAAAGAAGATATGATTATGTATACGACAGAGGATGGTCTGACGAAAGTTGAAAATACTTTTGATGGTGATACAGTCTAGCTGTCTATTGATTAGATGGCAGAATTGTTTCAGAGAGATAAATCAACCATTTCCAGACATATAAAAAATATATTTACAGAAGGTGAATTACAGCGGGATTCAGTTGTTGCAAAATTTGCAACAACTGCTTCTGATAGATGAACGGATAACTCATAACATTTTCTACACTGCAATAATGAGGGCGCAGAATAAGTTGAAAATTTACTGGACACCTGAAGTTGAGCATAAGGTGCTTACCAGTATAAAGCCTCGTGATATCAAGAAAGATGTAGGCATTTTGAGGAAATACTTATTGCAGTAGGAGTTTAAGGAGGCACTTAATGAAAGGTTCAGAATGTAGATTAATAGAATATATGGAAGGCTCAAAGAAACGCTTTATTATTCCTGTCTATCAGCGCAACTATGATTGGAAGACAGAAAACTGTAAGCAGCTTTACGATGACCTTGTAAAGGTAATAAAAAATAACAGAAGAAGTCATTTTTTTGGGAGCCTTGTCTCTGTTTACGAACCTTCTGGAAGAAATACTGAGTTCCTTGTAATTGACGGACAACAACGATTAACAACTGTGTCATTGCTATTTTTGGCGATGTATAATTTAATATCTAATGGCATTACTGTACCAGAAGATGCATCTCTTGGAAAGCAGATTTATGAAGACTTTCTTGTTGATAAATATCAAACACAGGATACGCGTATAAAATTGAAGCCTGTTAAAAATGATCAGAAAGCATTTGGAAAGCTCTTTGATAGTGAGGATGAGCATATCAGAGAATCAAATCTGACTATGAATTATAATTATTTTTATGACAGAATCCAGAAGCAGGAAATCACAATTGACCAGCTTTTTGATGCTATATGCAGCTTAGAAATAATCAATATTACTTTGAACAATGAGGATAATCCTCAGCTTATTTTTGAGAGTCTTAACTCTACGGGGCTTGACTTGAGTGAAGGAGATAAAATCAGGAACTTTATTTTGATGGGGCTTCCAGCAAAAGAGCAAGATGAGTATTATGAAAAGTACTGGAATCGCATCGAGGAATGTACAAAATACGATGTAAGCTCATTTGTAAGAGATTATCTTAGTGTTAAGCAGCTTGTTATCCCTTCTCAGAAGAAGATTTATATCAGCTTTAAGGAGTATGTGGAGCTATCATTATTGGGAGTAGAAGAACTACTTAAAGATTTGCTGGCTTATGCAAAACGATATGAAATCTTATTAAATGGAAATACAAAGAATAAGGCATTGGATTCTTGTATTAATAGATTGAATCGATTGGAAACAACAGTAACCAGACCGTTCTTTCTTGAGGTATTGCGTTTAAATAATGAAGGTAAATTGGACGTTTCTCAAGTAACAGATATATTTCTGATTACAGAAAACTATCTGTTCAGAAGAACTATTTGTGACCTCCCTACCAATGCTTTGAACAAAATATTTTTGAAGCTTCATCGAGAAATCATCAGATATGATGGTACTGATGCAAATTATGTAGAAAAGTTCAAGTATGCACTTCTTTCTAAAAAAGAAAAGGCTCGTTTTCCGGATGATGATGAATTTGCTACACAATTTACTGAAAGACAAGTTTATCAGATGAATAGCAAAAACAAGATTTATATTTTAGAGCGTTTAGAGAATTATGGTACTGCAGAAGACAAAGACGTATATAGTCATTGTGATGATGGAACATATTCTATTGAACATATTATGCCACAGCATTTAACTCCAGCATGGGTAAAGGCATTAGGTGATGATTACGAGCAGATTCATGAAACTTGGTTGCATAGAATTGCCAATCTTACATTGACTGCTTATAACTCAAAATATAGCAATAGTAGTTTTGCAGAAAAGAAAACCATGAAAAATGGCTTCGAAGATAGTGGTATTCGCATGAATACATATATTGCAAAGAAAGAAAAGTGGACGCTTACAGAATTAGAAGAGCGTAATCAATACCTTATGGGACGTGCTCTTGAAATATGGTTAACTCCATCAACTGAATTTAAACCGGAGGAAAAACAACTTGACTCATATACGCTTGATGATGATGCTAATTTAAGTGGAAGATTGATTGCACGCTTTAGCTATAAGAATACAGAACAGCCAGTAACAAGCTGGGTAGAAATGTTCCAGAAAGTGCTGCAGATTCTATATGCTGAAGATAAAAATGTTATTACAAAACTTGCAGCATCTAAAGAAGATAATATCGCATTACACTTCAGCATGAACGAGACTGATTTTACTAAGAGTGCCGAGATAGGCGATGGTATTTATGTGTGGACGAATACAAGTACACAAAGCAAATTATCTGTATTGAGTAGAGTGTTCAAGTTGTATGACGCTGACCCAACCGATTTAGTATTCTATCTTCGCGATGAAAATGAGGGCGTTGAAGATGAAGTCGGCACAAGATATGAGCTTCGCAGAAAATACTGGACATATGCTCTAGATTATATAAAGAAGACTCACGGAGAAGGTGGTTCATTTTCCAATGTTAATCCATCGAAAGAAAACTGGATTAATGGGTTCTTTGGAATCAGTGGTTTTAGTTTGTGTTGCGTGGCAAATTATGATTCTGCAAGAGTTGAGTTGTATTTTGGCAAAGCAAAGAAAGAAGATAATAAGAAAGCTTTTGATGCTGTAATTCTTCATAAGGATGCAATTGAAAATTCATTAGGAGTGAAATTGATTTGGAACCGAGGAGATGATATTAAATCGTCGAAGATTTCTTATCAGATTAATAATGTAAGCATTGAAAATGAAACAGACTGGCTTCAGATGGCAAAATTCCATGCTCATTGGAGTAAGAAATTCTATGATGTTATAGTGCCATATTTACGCTAAATGAATTTTGAATAAGGAGGGAATCTTATTTGAAAAAGAAAAAAGACGAAGTAACCATCCGTTCCAGTGCTGCAGAATACCTGACCTATGTTGCCTCTGTGGGGGAACAGCAGGACAGTATTGAGATGCGCTATGAGGATGAGAATATATGGCTGACACAGAAAATGATGGCAACATTATATAGTGTTGGTTTGCCAACGATAAATGAACATATTAAAAAGATTTATGCTGATAGTGAACTAGAAGAGTCTGCAACTATTCGGAATTTCCGAATAGTTCAAACCGAAGGTTCCCGTCAGGTGACTCGTGATACAAAGCATTATAATCTTCAAATGATTATTGCGGTTGGATTCAAGGTGAATAATGAGCGAGCTGTACAATTTCGTAAGTGGGCCAATGGTATTGTCAAGGACTACACTATTAAAGGCTGGGTTATGGATGATGAACGTCTGAAAAATGGTGGATCTGTGCTTACAGTAGAATACTTCGACCGTTTGCTTGAGCAGATTCGTGAGATTCGTTTGTCTGAGCGTAGATTTTATCAGAAGATAACAGATATCTATGCTACAGCTCTCGATTATGATCGAACAGCAAAAACAACAAAGCAGTTCTTTGCAAAGGTTCAAAACAAGATGCATTATGCGGTTCATGGACATACAGCAGCGGAGTTGATTTATGAGCGAGCCGATGCAGATAAGCCTCATATGGGATTAACCACTTGGGCAGCAGCACCGGAAGGAAAGATCGTAAAAAGTGATGTGAGCGTTGCGAAGAATTATCTTTCAGAGAAAGAAATGCGTTCACTGGAGCGTATTGTATCTGCTTATCTGGATTTGGCAGAGGACCGGGCAGAACGTCATATTCCAATGACGATGGAGGATTGGTCAAAGCGACTGGATCTATTCCTGATGGCTGATGACAGAGAGGTTCTTCAAGATGCAGGCAAAATCACTGCTGAGATTGCCAAGGCAAAAGCTGAAACCGAATTTGAAAAATATCGTGTCATTCAGGACAGATTATTTATGTCTGATTTTGATAAGTACATGTTGGAACTGGAAGAGAATGCGAAGAAGTAGTAGCCTCGCCATTAAAATTTTCAGCTTGCCAAGGTCGAGTGCATGGGAGTTGCTTTCCTGCTTCTTTATATATAGCAACAATAAATCCGAGAATGTCAGAATCCCATTTTTGATTTCTGATTTCAGAATAATTAAAATTTCTCATTCCCTTACCTCACTTTCTTTCCTTTAAAATATAACTTGAAATAAGGGAAAAACAATACATTAAGAGAAAATTCCCTTAATATTATCTTTGATTAAGGGGAAAATATACATAGATTAGATAAATAAAATGCCTCTGTCATCATATACAAAAGCACCGATTCATTAAAAAATGTCTCTTAATGAATGTGCGAGGGCTGTGGAAATATAACTACTTATGTGGTATGATTTAAAAATCAACCAATATTGATAAATTATATTTTGACAAAGGAGCGCTTAAAATGAGACAGACCCAGAAACCTCGAATTGTAAATCTTTTGATGCTTACGGTTGCCGGAATGATAAACGCTTTTGGCATTACACTTTTTATGACACCAGTCAAATTATATGACAGTGGTATTTCAGGAACATCTATGTTACTTGAACAGATAACCCCCTCGTACTTATCGTTGTCATTATTCTTGCTGATTCTGAATGTTCCATTATTTCTTGTGGGATTAAAGAAGCAGGGCGGCCTCTTTACATTCTATGCAATCTACACAGTTGGGATTTATTCATTAGTTGCCTGGCTTATCACAGACATCTTCCCGATTGATGTCAGTATTGCTTCGCCGCTTGCGGGAACAGATTTACTGTTATGTGCGCTGTTTGGAGGTGTGATCTCCGGAATCGGAAGCGGTCTTGCGATTCGCTATGGCGGTGCGATGGATGGTATCGAAGTTATGGCGGTTATTTTTGCAAAACGTGCAGGCGTTACAGTAGGAACATTTGTTATGGTATATAATATTATTTTATATATTATCTGTGGATGTGTACTTCAGAGCTGGGTGCTTCCATTGTATTCGATCGTTGCGTATTCCGCAGCATTGAAGACGGTTGACTTTATTGTAGAAGGCATCGACAGAGCAAAGTGTGCAATTATTGTGACAGAGTGGCCACATGAGATATGTAAGGCGTTGACTGAAACATTTGGAAGTGGTATTACGCGCGTCAGTGCAAAAGGAGGATACTCTAATCGAGATAAAGCGATGTTGTATTTTGTTGTCAATAGATACCAGGTGATTCGGATGAAGGACATTGTTCATGATATTGATCCGGCCGCATTTATTATAATCAGTGAGGTGGCGGATATCTTTTCAAGTAATAATGAATAGAATACATCACTCTGTAAAAGAAGTTATAAAGTAAGCTAACAGATCGGTATAGCTTGTTAAAAACATATCAAAATCTACATTGTTATTTTCCTTAAGGTGTGTTATATTATATTTTAGTTGTGAATCGGAAAAATTAGGAGGAAAAAACAATGAACTTAAGAGAAAAATACGGTGAGTGGGGTATCATCCTTGGAGCAACAGAAGGCGTTGGAAAAGCATTTGCAGAGAAAATCGCATCTGAGGGAATGAGTGTTGTCCTGGTAGGAAGAAGAGAAGAGAAACTTCAGGAGCTTGGAAAGAGTATCAGCGAAACATATGGTGTGGATCACATGGTTATTCGTGCAGATTTTGCACAGTCCGACTGTACTGACAAGATTTTTGAAGCAACAAAAGACCTTGATATGGGATTCATGAGTTATGTTGCATGTTTCCATACATTTGGAAAATTGCAGGATACTCCGTGGGAGAAGCATGAGCAGATGATCAATGTTAATGTTATGACATTCTTGAAATGCTTCTATCATTACATGGGAATCTTTGCAAAGCAGGATCGTGGAGCTGTAATTAATGTATCTTCTTTGACAGCAATCAGTAGTTCACCATATAACGCACAGTATGGTGCAGGAAAATCTTACATTAAGAAACTGACAGAAGCTGTGGCAGCAGAATGTGAGAGTACAAATGTAGACGTTGAGGTTATCACGTTAGGAACAACAATTACACCAAGTTTGTTAAGCAATCTTCCAGGCGGTCCAGCAGGAGAAGCTGTTATGAAGACAGCTATGACACCGGAAGCTTGTGTAGAGGAAGCATTTGACAATCTTGGCAAATCTCTTTCTGTTATTGCAGGTGAGCACAATAAAGCAAATGTTCATAATTGGCAGGCAAATAAAACAGATGATGAATATATCCGTTATATGGGTTCATTCTATTCTAACAACTAAAAAATCAGATTTTAGATGAATCATCTTTCAGTGATTATAGTAGCTGTTTCTCTGAGTGGGGGAAGCAGCTATTTTTTATCTATTTTGGACTCCCAAAGGTTGGATTGTCTATATCCGCGGAAGTATGCGGAGCTGTGGGATTAGGGCTTTTGGGTGGAAGCTACATGGCAGAGAGTTTTCGAAGCGAGCTTGAGGCAGTGCCGGTGCTGCAAATGGAATCTAAAAGAAACCAGTGTGTTTTCAGCAATCAGCCTGATATCAGTTGTTCTCAGTATGGCATTCGGAATTTTACTTGGAATGATTAAATGAAAACTATTATAAAATAAGTCTGGCTTTTTTAAATAGAATGTGATAATATAGTGACGTTTGATAGAGGTGCGGTGATATGAGTACCTGCTGACGAGAGTCTTGGGAAGACTGTCAGTGAGAGAAAGGAGAAGCCGCCGAAGGAATGATATTCCCAGATATGATTCCTGGACCGGATGTAGAAGATACGCCGGACTGTCACAGGTGTGGAGAGCTATCGATGACGCTAGAATTATTATGCCATGGGTGACTCACCAGCAGAGAGTGCCTATGGCATTTTTTGCGTTTAGAGAATCCCAAGCAAAACCCACTATGCTTACACACAAACTTAACAAACATAAGTTTACAGGAAAGGAAAAAAGGAAATGAGAAACAAAAGAAAAATGGGGTATGTGTTTCTGATGTCTCTGCTCATTCTGTGCTGTAGTTCAACAACAGTATTTGCCGCAGATACATCTGCCGAGTATGTACCTCAGCTCTATGCAACAATCTGGTCTCTGGTGCCGCCGGTCGTTGCAATCGTACTGGCACTTATTACAAAGGAAGTTTATAGCTCCTTATTTGTTGGAATTTTAATCGGAGGTGTATTTTGGTCAGGATTTAAACCGGAAGCTACAATTTTACATGTATTTCAGGATGGAGTAGTGGGAGTACTTACAGATTCTTACAATATGGGTATTCTAGTATTTCTGGTAATTCTTGGTGTTATGGTATGTATGATGAATAAAGCCGGTGGTTCCGCAGCATTCGGACGCTGGGCGAAAGAGCATATCAAGACAAGAGCGGGTGCACAGCTTGCAACAATCACACTTGGAGTGCTGATTTTTATTGATGATTATTTTAACTGCCTTACAGTTGGGAGCGTTATGCGTCCTGTAACAGACAGCCACAATGTATCCCGTGCGAAACTTGCATATCTGATCGATGCTACGGCAGCACCAATCTGTATTATTGCACCGATTTCTTCCTGGGCAGCAGCAGTAACAGGATTTGTTAAAGGGGAGGATGGATTTTCAATTTTTATTCGTGCAATCCCATATAACTATTATGCAATTCTTACAGTTATAATGATGGTAACACTGGTTCTTGCAAAAGAAGATTATGGTCCGATGAAGGCGCATGAGAAAAATGCGATTGAAGGGGATCTTTTTACAACAGGAGACAGACCATTTGAAAATACATCCGAAAATGCGATTTACAATAAAGGAAAAGTAATCGATCTTGTATTCCCGATTCTGTCACTTATTGTATGCTGTGTCATTGGTATGATTTATTCTGGTGGGTTCTTCTCAGGAACAGGCTTTGTAGAGGCTTTCTCCGAAAGTGATGCATCGGTTGGACTGATGCTTGGAAGTTTCTTTGCAATGGTAATTACAATTGTTTTTTATGCAGTAAGAAAAGTTCTTCGTTTTTCGGATTCTATGGCTTGCATTCCGGAAGGATTTAAGGCAATGGTTCCGGCTATCCTGATTCTTACATTCGCATGGACTCTGAAAGCAATGACAGACAGTCTCGGAGCAGCTCCATTCGTAGCTTCTGTAATGAATTCAGCAGCAGGCGGATTGATGAACCTTCTCCCAGCAATCATCTTCCTTGTAGGATGTTTCCTTGCATTTGCAACAGGTACTTCCTGGGGAACATTCGGAATTCTGATTCCAATCGTAGTTGCAGTATTCCAGGGTACGAACGAGACAATGATGATCATCTCAATCTCAGCTTGTATGGCCGGAGCAGTTTGCGGAGATCATTGTTCACCTATTTCAGATACAACAATCATGGCATCCGCAGGAGCGCAGTGTAATCATGTGAATCATGTATCCACGCAGCTTCCATATGCAATGACTGTAGCAGCAGTTTCCTGTATTACATATGTGATCGCAGGTATCTTGCAGAATGCAGTCATCTGTCTCGTGATCGGAATTGCTCTGCAGATTGGAGTTCTGCTTGCAATTAAAGCAATCACAAAAGATCACACAGGTAGGGTGAAAACAACAAACTAAAAACCAGAGAGAAAGCGAGGAGTTGATCCTCGTTTTCTTTTTACAGAAATGTAGTAAAAAGGACGAAATGAAAAGCTTGTTAAGCGGTTCATTTCGTCCCTGTTTGTTTTATGAAATCTTATTTATCCAGATCTTTTCCTGTCAGCATCTTATATGCCTGAAGGTATTTCTCAATCGTCTTATCTACAATTTCCTGTGGAAGTGTCCAGTCGTTGTCTGGATTTGCTTTCAGCCAGTCACGGGCAAACTGTTTGTCAAAAGATGGCTGTCCATGTCCGGCTTCATAACCGTCAGCAGGCCAGAAACGGGAGCTGTCAGGAGTGAGCATCTCATCTCCAATTACCATATTTCCATTTTCATCAAGTCCGAACTCAAATTTTGTATCTGCAATAATGATACCTTTGCTCAGAGCATATTCGGCACATTTCTTATAGAGAGCAATTGTGTTGTCGCGAAGTTTCTCAGCGAGTTCACGTCCTCTTCCAGGGTAATATTTTTCAAGGTGATCAACGCTCTGCTCGAATGAAATGTTCTCATCGTGATCTCCGATTTCAGCCTTTGTGGAAGGTGTATAGATTGGTTCAGGAAGTTTGTCAGATTCCTTTAATCCTTCCGGAAGTGTGATTCCACAAACAGTTCCGTTTTCTTTATAGCTTTCCCAGCCACTTCCAGTGATATAACCACGAACGATACACTCGATTGGAAGCATTTCGAGTTTCTTACACATCATAGATTTTCCATCATATTTCTCCTGCTGGAAGAACTCCGGCATATCTTTTACATCAACAGAGAGCATGTGGTTAGGAAGAATGTCTTCTGTCAGATCAAACCAGAATTTGGACATCTGAGTCAGGACAGTTCCTTTCTTTGTAACTTCATTGTTGAGAATCACGTCAAAGCAGCTGATGCGGTCTGTAGCAACCATGATTAAGCTGTCTCCATTATCATAAATTTCACGAACTTTACCTTCTTTGATTGGTTTTAATTCCTGCATTTTTTCACCTCATAGAATTTTCTTAGAATTTACAACGTAACCGTACACTTTTTAGGGGAAACTGTCAAGCGGGCTAAAAACGTGGGAAGAGAGGTGTGAAAAATCATTGAAGAAGGAAAAATGTGAAAAATTGTGTTTTTTGTATAAAAACAACGGAAAAATAAAGAGAGTGATTGTGGAATACGTTGGGTAAAAAGTAAAAAAAACAGAATGTTTTTGAGGTATCATAAACAAATCAGATATTATTTAATAAGAAATTATTATAGTAGAAAAGGCAGTTACACAGAAGGCTAAAGAGAATAGTAAAAAGAAATATTGACATCTATGACATATTGTAATTAAATTAAACTAGTATGTCTATTTATATAGAAGAAACGAGGGAATAGAATGATGCAGAATCATAATCAACAGAAAAAAATTGCGCTGATCAATGACTTTACAGGCTTTGGCAGATGCTCAATTGCGGTACAGATGCCGATTATTTCAATGCTGAAAGTGCAGTGTTGTGCAGTGCCTACCTCGATTTTTTCAAATCATACCGCATATGAAGATTATTATTTTACAGATTATACATTAAATATGGAAGCATATATTGAACAATGGAAGAAGCTGGATCTGAAGTTTGAAGGAATTTGTACTGGTTTTTTGGGATCAGCAGAACAGATTCGGATTGTCAGTGAGTTTATCCAGTATTTTAGAGACGAGAATACAGTGGCTGTGATCGATCCGGTGATGGGGGACAATGGGGAGGCATATTCGACTTATACGGAAGAAATGTGCAGACAGATGATTCAATTAGTCCGCTATGCGGATGTAGTTGTTCCAAATGTGACAGAGGCATGTATCCTGACAGGAACACCGTATAAGGAACGGTGGACAACAAGAGAGCTGGCAAAGATGGCAGAACAGATTGTGCAGACCGGACCAGAAAAAGTTGTGATTACAGGAATTCCACAGAAAACGTATGTATCCAACTTGTGCTATGAAAAAGGCAAAGGATACGAGATGATCCGTACACATAAAGTAGGACATTCCAGATGTGGTACGGGAGATATTTTCTCTGCAATCATTGCAGCAGATGCAGTTAATGGAGTGGAATTTACAAAATCTGTCCGAAAGGCATCCGCATTTATAAAGAAGTGCATACAAAAGTCAATTGAAATGGAGATTCCGTTGACGGATGGTGTCTGTTTTGAAGAATTAATGGGACTATTGAAATAAAAGAAAATTAAGGAGTAAACAAAAATGAATTTAGAAGAATGCTATGAAGCAATAGATAGTGACTATGATGATGTGATGAGAAGACTTGGAAGTGAAACACTGGTCCGTAAATTTGTATTGAAGTTTTTGGATGATACAAGTTTCCGGGGATTAAAAGAAGGACTTGAAAATCAGGATGCAGAACTCGCATTCCGAAGTGCACATACATTGAAAGACGTGTGCATGAATCTTGGATTTACAAAGTTATTCGAGGTCAGCTCAGCATTAACAGAAGAGCTTCGAGACAAAGAAATCAAAGAAAACACTACAGAGATGTTTGAAGAAGTAGAACGAGAATATACCCGAACAATAGAAGCAATTAAAGGATTATGTTAAGAAGACAATTGAAAAAATATAAATTTTTTCTGCCAGTAGAAATTTATCTGCTGGCAGTTTTTATAGTTGCACCACTTGCAGCGTATACTCCTTCAGCAAGGCCTGTATCAACGGAAACAACAGGTCTTTTATATGTTTTCATGATAAATTCCTTCAATGCTTTCGTGTATTACATACTATCTAACCACATTAATGGAAAAAATGTATAGAAATCAAGAAAAATCCTTATAAAGTGAATGACAATTCATCCAAGCTGGGTGTAGAATAGTAAAATAATGGCTGAATAGTGATTGGAAAAGGAGAGAAGGCATGCTTCAGATACAACATATTTGCAAGGAATATCGAACAGGTAATCTGATACAGAAAGCATTGGATGATGTCAGTCTGAATCTCAGAGATAATGAATTTGTTGCTATTCTGGGACCGAGTGGTTCGGGAAAGACAACGCTTCTGAATATCATTGGTGGTTTGGACCGATATGACAGCGGAGATCTGATCATCAATGGAATATCAACGAAGAAATATAAAGACAGAGATTGGGATTCTTATCGTAATCATACGATTGGATTTGTTTTCCAGAGTTATAATCTGATTCCGCATCAGACTGTTCTGGCAAATGTTGAACTGGCACTTACGATTTCAGGGATTGGCAAGTCCGAGAGAAGGAAACGTGCGACAGAAGCGCTTGAAAAGGTTGGACTAGGTGCGCAGATTCACAAGCGACCAAGTCAGATGTCCGGGGGACAGATGCAGCGTGTTGCGATTGCCCGGGCATTAGTGAATGATCCGGATATCCTGCTTGCAGATGAACCGACAGGTGCACTGGACAGTGATACAAGTGTGCAGGTCATGGATCTTCTTCAGGAAGTAGCGAAAGACCGTCTGGTTGTTATGGTTACACATAATCCGGAGCTTGCGGAGCAGTATGCGACAAGAATCGTTACATTAAAAGATGGAGTGATCCGTTCAGATACAGATCCGTTTGAAGTAGATGAAGCAACGATAGGAGTGGCAGAACACAGGAATATGGGGAAATCCTCGATGTCATTTCTGACAGCATTAGCTTTGAGCTTTAACAATCTGAAGACAAAGAAGGCACGAACGCTTCTGACTTCATTTGCAGGTTCAATCGGAATTATCGGAATTGCATTAATTCTGTCTCTATCTACAGGTGTGAATCAATATATTCAGAACGTAGAGGAAGAGACGCTTTCAGAATATCCTCTACAGATACAAAGTACAGGCTTTGATCTGACATCCATGATGGTTGGGATGGACAGTGCTTCTGCGGATGATAAAAAAACAGACAAAGAGAAGTCAGATACAAAGAAAAAGTCAAAGGATCAGGTTAAAGTAATTCAGATGGTGACGAATATGTTCTCCACAATGGATTCAAATGACCTTGGTGCTTTGAAGAAGTATCTTGATACTGGAAAGAGTGGAGTGGAACAATATACGAATGCTATAGAATATAAGTACAGCGTTTCTCCGCAGATTTATAAAGAAAATAAAGACAGTATCCGTCAGGTGAATCCAGATCAATCCTTTTCTGCTATGGGATTGGGTTCTTCTATAAGTACGAATAGTATGATGTCATCTATGATGAGTACAGATGTTTTTTATGAGATGCCGGAGAGCAGTAAACTCTATGAAAATCAGTATGAAGTGGAAAAGGGTCATTGGCCAGAGAAATATAATGAATGTGTTGTGGTTCTGACTTCGAATGGCGGAATGAGTGATTTTATGCTTTATACATTGGGACTTCGTGATCCGTTGGAGCTTGATGAGATGATCCAGTCATTTATGAAAGAGGAAAATGTTACTACACCGGATGATCTGGGAACTTATTCTTATGATGATATTATCGGAACAAAGTTCAAGCTTGTGAACAGTTCTGAGTATTATGAATATGATAGTCAGTATCAGGTTTGGAAAGATAAGACGGATAATGAAGATTATATGAAATCACTTGTAGCGAATGGGGAAGATCTTACCGTGGTTGGTATTGTGAAACCAGCTGAAGATGCGAAAGCCTCCTCTCTGAGTCCGGGAATTGCATGTCCGACATCATTGACGAAACATGTGGCAGAACAGGCAGCAAAAAGTGAGATTGTGAAACAGCAGCTGGCAAATCCGGATGTTAACGTATTTACAAATAAAAAATTCGGAGAGAAAGACAGTGAAAATGGATTCTCCATGGATTCTTTATTTACGGTTGACGAAGCAGCACTACAGAAAGCATTTGGATTTGACGCAAGTGCGATGAACAATTTAGGAAATTCTCTGGATTTTGGGAATTCGTTAAATCTCAGTGAATCTATGGATCTGTCAAAAGCATTTCAGACAGGAAGTAATACGCTGGATCTGTCGGGACTTGTGAATCCAGATTCTCTGAACTTAGATCTTTCCGGAATGCCGCAGATGAATCTGGGAGAGATCGTTTCAAATCTGGATCTGAAGGTATCACCGGATGGTATGAAACAGATGGCTTGTGGACTGCTGACGGGATATCAGGAGTATGCAAAGACACATCCAGAGGCAGATTATTCAGGTCTTGGAGAGGATTTTACAGCATTTCTTAAGACAGATGCAGCAAAAAAGATTATTTCCGATAATATAAAAGATATCATGAAATCAAGCGGAACTGTGACGATTACAACCGAGAAAATACAGGAATTGATCAAAAATATTATGACCGGATACGAACAGTATATTATGGAAAAAGGATATACAGATCCGGATCAATTCGATGAATATTTGATGGAATATCTTCAGACGGATGAAGCGAAGAAAATAATTTCAGATTGGATGTCAGAAGTTATGCCGGAAGATCCGGAGATTGAGATAACACCGGAACAGCTTGAGAAACTATCAGATGACCTTGTGAAAGGTTATTTGGCATATGCTTCTGAGAATAGTCTTCCGGATCCGTCTAAGATGGGAGAACATTTCATGGCTTATCTGCAAACAGATGATGGAAAGAAGCAGTTTCAGGAGGGTCTGTCAGCAATGATCGATATGGATCAGCTGGAAAGCCAGGTGTCAAAAATCATCGGAAATTATATGAATCAGGCAATGGGGACTATGGGAAATGCGATAGGCCAGGCACTTGAGACACAGGTGTCCTCTGCAATGACACGGATTATCAGTCAGATGACAACAGAGCTTGAATCTGCAATGAAACAGATGATGACCAATGTAGGAACGCAGCTTCAGAACAGCCTCGGAAATGCAATGCAGATTGATCCGACAGCATTTGCAGATGCATTTCAGATGAATATGACAGAAGATGATCTGGCGGAGCTTATGATGTCGATGAGTGGGAAAGGCTTGGCTTCTTATGATAGTAATCTGCAGAAACTGGGATATGTAGATTTTGCAGTCCCGTCTGCTATTAACATTTATCCAAAGGATTTTGAAGGAAAGGAACAAGTAGTAAAGATTCTGGACGATTATAATAGCAGGATGGAGGCAGAAGGGAAGGATGAGCAGGTCATTACTTATACCGATGTAGTTGGAACTTTAATGTCCTCTGTCACAACAATCGTAGATACGATAAGTTATGTGCTGATTGCATTTGTAGCAATTTCTCTTGTAGTATCATCCATCATGATTGGTGTTATTACCTACATCAGTGTGCTTGAGCGGAAGAAGGAAATTGGAATATTAAGAGCAATCGGTGCGTCAAAGCGAAATGTATCACAGGTATTTAATGCAGAGACATTTATTATCGGACTTTGTGCAGGACTGATCGGAATCGGACTGACTTTATTACTTCTGATTCCGGGAAATGCGATTATTCACAATGTGGCGGATAATGCGAAGGTAAATGCAGTTCTGCCGATTGTTCCGGCAATCATACTGATTTTATTAAGTGTTGTCCTTACATTACTTGGTGGACTGATCCCATCAAAGAAAGCAGCAAAGAGTGATCCTGTGACAGCGCTTCGTACAGAGTAGGGGACTGGTGAGAAGAATGGAAAATTTAGTTTTTAGTCTGAATGCAACCGTACCGATCTTTTTGATGATGGTACTGGGAATGCTGTTCAGAAAGCTTGGCTGGATGGATGAAGAGTTTGCAGCAAAGATGAATAAATTTGTCTTTCTGATTCCATTGCCGGTATTGTTGTTTGGTGACCTGGCAAAGGTTGATTTTAAAGAAGTGTGGAATATCAAATTTGTGATTTTCTGCTTTGTAGTAACATTTATCTGTATTACAATTGCTGCACTGGTATCTTGCATCTGGAAAGACCGTTCAATCCAGGGTGAATTTATTCAGGCTTCGTACCGGAGCAGCGCAGCACTTCTTGGAATTGCATTTATCCAGAATATTTATGGAAATGCAGGGATGGCGCCACTTATGATCATTGGAAGTGTACCACTTTATAATGTGATGGCAGTTATCGTGTTATCCTTTTTCCATCCGGAACGAAAAGCAATTGATAAAGCTGTATGGATGAAAACGTTAAAGGGAATCGTAACCAATCCAATCATCATTGGAATCGTGGCTGGTCTGATCTGGTCAGCCTGCAAGATCCCAATGCCGGTAATTCTTAATAAAACGGTGACAAGTATTGGAGGAATGTCCACACCAATGGGGCTGATGGCAATGGGAGCTACCTTTGATTTTAGGAAAGCACTTGGAAGGATCAAACCGGCTGTGACAGCAACAATTATGAAGTTGATCGTATTTGTGGCAATTTTTCTTCCGATTGCTGTGAAACTGGGATTCCATCAGGAAGAACTGATTGCAATTCTTGTAATGCTTGGATCTGCAACAACAGTAAGCAGTTTTGTTATGGCAAAGAATATGGGACATGAAGGAGTTTTATCATCAAGTGTAGTGATGCTGACAACATTGTTCAGTGCATTCACGTTGACAGGATGGCTGTATGTGCTGAAAGCGTTTCAGCTGGTATAGGAATAGGAAATTCACATCTTGTTGCGTAGGAGGATAAAAATAGCTGTTGGTCGCACATAGTACGAACAATAACAAAAAATGTTGAAAAATGGGGGTGTTGTGGGAAAAAGTTCTTGCAACGTCCCTTGTTTTATGCTATACTACGAACGTTGCTAAAAAACACGTATGTGGATTCCTTCCAAGGTGCCTAAGTCGAGACAGGAGTTTCGTCCGGTTGCGAAGGAGAGTAAAACATACGGAAGAAAAAAACCAAATGGAGGAGAATAACATGAGCGTTATTTCAATGAAGCAGTTATTGGAAGCAGGTGTTCATTTTGGACATCAGACAAGAAGATGGAACCCTAAGATGGCTCCATACATCTACACAGAGAGAAATGGTATCTACATCATCGACCTGCAGAAATCTGTAGGAATGGTTGACGATGCATATAAGGCTGTTTCTGACATCGCTGCAGAAGGCGGTACAGTTCTTTTCGTAGGAACAAAGAAACAGGCACAGGATGCAATCAAAGCTGAGGCTGAGCGTTGCGGAATGTATTATGTAAACGAGAGATGGCTTGGAGGAATGCTTACAAACTTCAAGACAATCCAGAGCCGTATCAAACGTCTGAAAGACATCGAGAGAATGGCAGAAGATGGAACATTCGAAGTACTTCCGAAGAAAGAAGTTATCGAAATCAAAAAAGAGTGGACAAAGCTTGAGAAGAACCTTGGCGGAATCAAAGATATGAAGAAACTGCCAGACGCTATCTTCATCGTAGATCCTAAGAAAGAAAGAATCTGTGTACAGGAAGCACACACACTCGGAATTCCGCTGATCGGTATCTGTGATACAAACTGTGATCCAGAAGAACTGGATTACGTAATCCCAGGTAATGATGATGCAATCAGAGCTGTAAAACTGATCGTTTCTAAGATGGCAGACGCTGTTATCGAAGCAAACCAGGGTGCAGCTGAGGATGAGTATTACGAGGAGGCTGCAGAAGCAGCTGAAGCTGAAGAGGCTGTAGAAGAGTAATATCAGTTCTTGATATGAAAGAAAATGCTTCAGCCTGATTATCAGGTTGAAGCATTTTACTTTATAGAAATAGTTCTATAGAGAAAAGCATATGTTACTGCTTACAGTGACATACACATTATGAATAATGGAGGAAAATTATCATGGCAATCACAGCAGGAATGGTAAAAGAGTTAAGAGAAATGACAGGCGCTGGAATGATGGACTGTAAAAAAGCGCTTTCTGAGACAAACGGAGATATGGACGCAGCTGTAGAGTTCCTTAGAAAGAACGGACAGGCTAAAGCTGAGAAAAAAGCTGGAAGAATCGCTGCAGAAGGTATCGTTAAGACAGTTGTTAAAGATGACAAAGTTGCTGCAATCGTAGAAGTAAACTCTGAGACAGACTTCGTTGCAAAGAACGACGAGTTCCAGGGATTCGTAGAAGCAGTTGCTAACCAGGTAGTAGATTCAGAAGCAGCTGATCTTGATGCATTTATGGCAGAGGCTTGGGAAGCTGATACAACAAAGACTGTAAAAGATGCTCTCGTAGAGAAGATCGCAGTTATCGGAGAGAACCTGAACATCAGAAGATTCGAGAAAGTTGCAGCAGACAACGGTGTGGTTGTTCCTTACATCCACGGTGGCGGACGTATCGGTGTTCTTGTTGTTGCTGACACAGATGTTGTTAATGACGAGATCAAAGCAGCACTGAAGAACGTAGCTATGCAGGTAGCAGCTATGTCTCCGAAGTATGTATCCCGTGAGGAAGTATCTCAGGATTACCTTGATCACGAGAAAGAGATCCTTCTCGCTCAGGCTAAGAAAGAGAACCCGGAGAAACCGGAAAACATCATCGAGAAGATGATCATCGGACGTCTGAACAAAGAGCTCAAAGAGATCTGCCTGCTTGATCAGGTATACGTTCAGGACAGCGACCTTACAGTAGGAAAATACGTTGACAAGGTAGCAAAAGAGAACGGTGCAAACGTTAAAGTTACAAAATTCGTTCGTTTCGAGACTGGTGAAGGAATCGAAAAGAAAGTTGACGACTTCGCAGCAGAAGTTGCAGCTCAGGCTGGAATGTAAGCGTCTAGCACAAGCACGGTGTATATAAAAAGAAATCCTCGACACAAGTTTACTTGTGATCGAGGATTTCTTTTTATATGCATCGTACGACGCACGTATAGCGAGATGAAGCAAAGCGAAATCGAGCTAAGCGTGCTTGTGCGGATGTCTTGATGCACCTACAATGCACAAGCTGTACCTAGACCAAAACCCCACAAGTTTACTTGTGATCGAGGATTTCTTTTTATATGCATCGTGCGACGTACGTATATAATGCCTAAGAAAAGACTTGACTTTCAAATATTACAAGTGTAAGATTTAAGAAAATAAAAGCGTTGAAAGAAAGTGGTATCTATGAAAAAAAGACGGAAAAAACAAAGCACTAAAAAATCTTACACTTGTAGGATTTGGAGATTAATAATGGCTATAACAGTAATTGCTATTTTGGGAGGTGTTTTATTAAAAAGATCAATTATGGAATCACCAGAAGACACACTTGTGGAATATATGAACCATATTGAAAAAAAGGAATATGAAGTAATGTATACTATGATAGATTCAGATGAAAAAGTTTATCTGACAAAAGAAGAATACATACAACGAAATTCTAAGATATACGAAGGAATAGAGGTCAGTGACATTAAAATCAGTCATATAGCTGTGAAAGAGAAAAAAGCAGATACAGTTACGCTTTCGTATGAAACATCATGTAATACAATTGCCGGAACAATACAATTTGACAATATGGCGGAACTGAAGAAGACGAAACAGGGATATAAATTAGTATGGCAGGATAGCCTGATTTTTCCAGATTTAGAGAGTGATGATAAAATAAGTGTTACTACATCAAAAGCGGAGAGAGGAGAAATATTAGACCGAGATGGTAAAATGCTTGCAGGAAAAGGAGTAGCAACATCAGTTGGCATTATACCGGGAAAGCTGGAAGACAGGAATGTATCTATTGAAAAAATAGCGGAGTTATTAGAGATAGATGTAGAAACAATAAATAACAAACTCACAGCAAAGTGGGTAAAAGAAGATTCTTTTGTACCAATTGAAACTATTCCGAAAGTAGAAGAAATAGATTTAATGAAAATACAGCCAGAAGAAAAGACACTTGAGGAGCAGGATTGTCAGAATAAACTTTTGGAAATTCCAGGGGTTATGCTATCAGATGTGGAAGTTAGAACCTATGAGTTAGGGGAAGCAGCAGCTCATTTAATTGGTTATGTACAGTCTGTAACAGCAGAAGATTTGGAAAATCATCCAGGGGAAGGATATTCAGCTGAAAGTGTAATCGGAAGATCTGGGTTGGAAAAGTTATACGAAAAGCAATTAAAAGGAAAAGATGGTTGTGATATAAAGATTTTGGATAGTGATGGGGAAGTAAAAGAGGTTCTTGCAAGTATTTTTAAAGAAGATGGTATGGATATAAGATTAACGATAGATTCCGATTTGCAAAAATCATTATACGAGCAGTTTAAAGAAGATCCGGGGTGTTCTGTCGCAATGAATCCTTATACGGGAGAAGTATTGGCTTTGGTAAGTACCCCATCTTATGATAATAATGAATTTATACGGGGCTTATCATCAGAGAAATGGACATCATTAAACGAAGATGAAAAGAAGCCATTATATAATCGTTTTCGTCAAGTATGGTGTCCTGGCTCAACATTTAAACCAGTTGTGGCAGGAATTGGGTTGAAAACGGAAAGCATAGATCCAAAAGAAGATTTTGGAAATGAAGGTTTGGCATGGCAGAAAGATTCGTCTTGGGGATCTTATCAAGTGACAACACTTCATGAATATGAACCGGTTATTATGAAAAATGCAATTATCTATTCTGATAATATTTATTTTGCAAAGGCAGCTCTTAAAATTGGTAGTGAGAATTTTATGAATACTTTAAATGAAATAGGATTTAATCAGAATATGCCGTTTGAGATTGCGATGCAGGAATCAACATATTCCAATACAGATAAAATAGAAACAGAAATACAATTGGCAGATAGTGGTTATGGGCAAGGGCAGATTCTTGTAAATCCATTACATCTGGCAAGTATTTATACTTCATTTTTAAATGAAGGGAATATGATAAAACCGTATTTGAAATACAAAGAAGAAGCATCCGGTGAAACATGGATAGAAAATGCGTTTAGCAAAGAAAATGTAGAAGAAATTATGCAAGGGGTGGAAGGTGTTGTAAATGATCCGGAAGGAACCGGATATGCTGCACATCGTGACGATATTTTGCTGGCTGGAAAAACAGGGACAGCCGAGTTGAAGGCAACGAAAGAAGATACTTCTGGCAAAGAAATCGGGTGGTTTTCGGTGTTTACGGCAGATAAAAGCGTGGACAAACCAATTCTTCTTATCAGTATGGTTGAGAATGTGAAAGGAATCGGTGGAAGTGGTTATGTTGTTAAAAAAGATGCAACAGTATTGGATGAGTATTTTGAAG
>OLSO01000201.1_pt1 | contig 62248 bp, 47 predicted proteins | sample 1672441 | NCBI WGS metagenome assembly OLSO01 (sample SAMEA3136686, study PRJEB25190) | human gut metagenome | biome: human gut; feature: human-associated habitat; material: faeces | place: Austria | collected 2013 | reverse complement strand
CCATGGCCACTGGCCTGCACGAGTGCAACGGCTCCATGTACTATTTCCGCCCCTCCGGCGCCATGGCGACCGGCTGGGTCCTCGACGGCGGGACCTGGTACTACGCGACGGGCTCCGGCGCCCTCGCCTCCGGCTGGCTCAACCTAAACGGCACGTGGTACTGGCTCGACCCCTCGACGCACGCTATGGCCACGGGCGTTCAAACTATTGGATCATGTGAATACATATTTAATAACTCTGGCAAGATGATGGCTAATTGCTGGTCAAACGGTGATGGGTCTTGGATGTATCATTCTTCATCCAGCGGCACAATTGACCTTAAAGGCATCATGACCGATTCGGGAATCCAGCTGATTGAAGATGACGGGAACGTTAGAACGGGCTGGATTGAGAGTCAGGGTTTTCGATATTATTGTTCAGCTAACGGGGTAATTCTGACTGGATGGCAGCAAATAGCTGGGTCTTGGTATTATTTTAACTCGGATGGTCGAATGGCGACCGGCTGGCTTAACGATGGCGGTAGCTGGTACTGGCTAGATTCCGCTTCTGGCACAATGAAAACGGGGTGGCTTTCCCTTGGGGGCACATGGTATTACCTTGATACCGCGCGTGGGGGAGTAATGTTGAGCAACAGTTGGTATTGGATCGACTCTACTGACTACAAGTTCAGTTCATCCGGCGCAATGGTTGGCGCTTGGGTCGATGTTCCGTGCTATTCGCAGTACCCGGAACTTCCTACTGGCTGTGAGTCGGTTGCCCTTACAAACTTGCTTAACTACTATGGTTTCGGTTTAGGTAAGACGATTATTGCGGATTATTACTTGCCCAAGGGAAGCAACGGCAACTTTGTTACCGCTTTTGATGGCAATCCACGGCGTAGCAGCGGGGGTCTCATGGGATGCGTCGCCCCTGCGATTACTATTGCTGGTAATAACTTTCTGCGCGCTGCGGGAAGTATCAAGCAGGCAAAAGACGTCTCTTTCTCGTCAATTTCTTCCATTAAGAACAGACTGACCTGTGGACAACCTGTTGAGATGTGGAATACCGAATGGGGAAGTTGGCCAGGAGGCCGTTATGCTGCTCGTTGGTATAACGGGCATTCCTATGGCCTGTGGGGCGGTAATCATGCCGTAGTCCTTAAAGGCTATGATGACGAGCAGGGAATTGTCTATCTTTCGGATTCGATTAACGGCAATGTTACGCGAAATGTCCAGGTGTTCTTTGGCACGTGGCAACAGATGGATAGCCAGGCCGTGGTAATTGAATAGCCATGGTGCTAAAAGGGGAGAGCTCGACGAGCTCTCCCCTTTTACTGCATTGTTAATCAAACTACGCAGTCTTATTACGTCCAAATAGTTCGTCCCAGTTACTGGCTGCCAAAACTGTTCCGCATACAATTACAACGCAGCAGATTACTGATGCCATGTCGGGAATTGTTCCAAGCAAGATCAGGCCAAAGACCACCGACCATGCCGAATAGGAGATATTTAGAGCCATCGCACGCGCTGCTCCGATTGCCGCAATGCCCTTGTAATAGAACAGATAGGATGCTGTTCCTGCGAGTCCAGCGAGTGCAATAATCAATGTGGGCATGCTCGGGATAGCACCCATCGTGAAATGCCATGCTCCGAAGAGGGGGAGTACGAGCACTCCATAAACAAGCGCACTCGTAGTTTCACGGATTTGCAAAGCCGTTTCGTCATCAACAGCATCATCTTTCATTCCCCATGCGCACAGAACCGCTTCGGATCCCCATCCAATAACGGCAAGCACTGCGCCGAGTAAGCCGAGAGGGGCATTTGCAATCTCGCTCGATCCTGCCGATAGATAGCCCATCGTCATTACGCCGCAAAGAGCAACAAGAAGGGAAAGAATCTGACCTTTGCCCATTTTCTCCTTCAGCAGCACGAACGAAAGGAATGCTCCGACTGCGGGATAGAAGGCGGAGATAATTGCCGTGTAGGCTGCTCCGATATTATTAATCGCCAATACGTATCCGGTCATTCCGATAGGCCCACCAAGCAGAGCGCCGGCAATGACGACCTTGCCCGAACGAGTTTTAAGTGCAGCGAGCGTGTCTTTTAATCTGCCTCGAACTCCCATGTACCCAAAGAGCCAAATTGCACAGAAGGCATCATGGAGAAAAGACCCCGCAATGGAGGCACATGCAAGCGCTTCCGCCGATCCAATATAGGGTGCGAGCGCCAAACCGATTCCAAGAATAACCGTATCGAGGCCCCAGAGAAGGCCGCTAAAAAAGCCGAATTGCATGGTTACTCACCTTTTCGATAGATCTCCAGTGCCTTTTTAAGGTATTTGGCACCGTAATTGAAGTAGATATAGAGCCATTCGCCCACGAAGTCACCTTCGGCTTCTTTCAGAAGAGACCAGAGGTACCAGCACCATCCTGCAAGGGCAATGTGCGCATAGTTATGCGCAACTTCGTTGTTTGTTGCCTTGCGTCCAAAATATGCATCAAGCGCGCGGTCGACTTCATCTTCGGAAAGCTCGCAGCAGACACTGCACGTTCCAAAATCGTTCGCGTAATCGCTCATGCCAGCATATTCCCAGTCAATGAGATAGTACTTGTCGTTTTCATCGATAAGGAAGTTGAGGTAAAAGAAGTCATTGTGACAAAGGCATTTTGGCGCATTATCGGCCTGAACAAAGCGCTCCAATTCATCGATCTCGGCGGCCATTTCCCTGTAGCCTGGAATGTCGATGGGACCTTTTTCCAGAAGAAGCGATTCGTAGCGCTTTGCTTCGAGGTAGAAATCAAATTCGGTTTCGACATCAGCACCGCTCTCGTGAAGCGAGCGACACATCTGCATCATTCGATTCATTTGGGCAGCATCATGCGGATCAGGCTGCTTTGCGTTGGGTACAAACTTCGATATTTTCCAACCGCGCTTTGGGTCCTCGTGAATGAATGTATCGTCAAGGCCAAGTTCCTTGGCCTTTTTTAGTGCTGCTACTTCTCCATTTCTGTTAATCAGCAGTTCGGTTCCGACTCCCGGATGGCGGTAAACGTACTCTCCATCATTGGTTCTAAAGTGGCACGATAGGTTCGTAAGACCTTGTTTAAGGGGATAGACGTCGTGGATCTCTGATTTGGAGCAGCCGAGCACTTGCTCGATGTTATCGAAAATATCGGAGTCAACGTTTTCGATAAAATGCGGATCAAAGGCACGCAGCTCATCAAGAGAATCGAATTCGTTGATCTCGCCCTCAGGATACTTCTTGATCACCATATCGAGCTCCTTGATGTGCTCGATATATAGATCTTCCCAAAGCTTGTCCGTTGTTTCGGGCTTGTTATATTCCGTTTCAAGAATCTGCTTAAACGCAAGCGAGAAGGCTTTATCAAAGTAGACATGTCCGAGCATATACCATGCATTGGAGCCACCGATTGTAACATTGGTGATTCTATCCATTGCGCCCGTTTGAATGCACCATTCTTTGGTGGCGCCTTCAGCATATTGGGCAGAATAAAATGCTTTCCAAACATATGCCTCAAATGGATTGTTTAGAAGGTAATCATCGCTTGAGCAAATGTAGGTGTTGCCAAGTCGCTCTTTTACGCACATAAGCGATGCGTGGTTATTTTTGGATGCGTATTCGTTGTTGACGACAATCGAAACGCCGAACTTGCTTTCAAGATAGAAGAAATACTCTTTTTTATAGCCAACAACGACGGTGATATTGGTGATGCCCGCGTCCTGAAGCTGCCTAATCTGACGCTCAATGAGAATCTCGCCGCGTACTTTTAAAAGGCCTTTGGGTTTTTCATACGAAATAGGAGCAAAGCGGCTCGAAAGCCCCGCGGCCATTATCACTGCGTTTTCAACCTTATAAGGGTGAAGTGCTTCGTAACCGCTGTCGGTTAGGCTGTCCGATTTGAGAAGGCCATCATTCGTAAGCTCTTTATTTGCTGCGTTTACTGATCCAAGTGAAAGACCGGTACGCTCGGCAACTTCTCGCTGGCTGGCATATGGGCTCTTTAGGTATTCATACAGAACTGTAAAGTTACGCTTGGTCAGTTCCACTGCAGGCCTCCAATTAAGATGTTCATTGCTTAGGGAAAGAATAGAGTGATTGAACGATATGTTCAATTTAATATATCTATCTACACAGACTGAACAGACAGCAACGATAATCACTCTTGGAATGTGGATTAAAATAAATATATGAGTTATCTGGGAGGGTCGCTTATGTATCGTTTCGAAAAGAAGGCCGTGATTGTTTGTGCTGCTGCGTCATTAATCACTGCTTGTTGCTTGCCCTTGAATGCGAATGTCGCGTTTGCACAGGATTCCGTTGAGCCTCAGAGTATTGAGTCAAAAGTGGATTTTCCTTCTGCGGTTTCCGATGATTTGCAACCTGATATTTCTTCCATCATAAAAGATGGCTGGCAACGGGACGAGTCGTCTGGAGTTTGGTATTACGGAAAAAACGGTAAACACCAAACCGGCTGGCTGCAAAGCGGGGACTATTGGTATTGGCTTGATCCTGCCAATGATGGTGCAATGCAGACAGGTTATTTTAATGTGACCGATGCTGGTGGGTCGACTACTTCGTTTTATGCGAATGACGGTAATGCCGCAACGCCTTATGGCGCGTTATATCAGAACTGTTGGCTACGCAACTCAGATGGAAAATGGTTTTATGCCAATGCTGGAGGCGATTTAGCTGCTGGTTGGTTTTATCAAAACGGCACATGGTATTACCTGGATCCTGCCACTCATGTAATGCAGGTTGGTTTTGTGGACCTCGGGAGTGGGAAATACTATTTAGGTGCCTCTGGTGCTATGAAAACCGGCTGGATTCTCGCTGACGGGAATTGGTACTGGGCTAATTCATCGGGTGCCCTTGCTTCGTCATGGCAGACGATAGGCGGGGCTTGCTATTATTTTGATTCACAGACGTTCATCATGCTAAAGGGCCGTCAAAAGATCGATGGATGTACCTACATTTTTGGTGACTATGGCCTTGCAAATGGATGGTACAAGGATGGATCAGATTGGTATTACTGCTCCAACGGTATTGCGGCTACTGGCTGGAAACTCGTCAACGGCGCTTGGTATTATCTCGATCCAGCTTCCGACGGCAAAATGTTCGTTGGGTATTTAGACCTTGGTAACGCAGCATATTATTTGAACCCCAATGGGGCTATGGTTGTTGGCTGGGCTCAGTCCAAGAACGGCTGGTATCTAGCCTCTCAATCTGGTGCGCTTATTTCTGACTGGTATAAAGAAGGCGCGAGCTGGTATTACCTGGACCCTGTTAGCCATCTCATGAAAACGGGCTTATTTGAGGTGGGCGGCAACGATTGTTTTGCAAACCAGAGCGGTAGGCTTGTGGTTTCAAGCTGGGTTACCGTTAACGACGGCGTTCAAAGATATTCTGATGATAATGGATATCTTTGCAAGAATGTGATTCGCGAAAACGGCAATATCCTAAAAACCGCTGGAGCTGATGGTTGGCAGTTTGCGTCCGGCTGGGTTAATGTCGCAAATCTAAGGTTTTACGCTGAGCCCGGAACGGGTGCCATTCATCTTGGATGGCTACAGATTGACGGCGATTGGTATTGGCTTGATGCCGATTCCGGCGTGATGAAGACCGGATGGGTATTTACTGGCGGTGCATGGTATTACCTAGACGCTGACGGAAAAATGGCAACTGGTTGGAAATGCCTGAATGGAACATGGTATTACCTTGAGTCCAATGGAAGCATGCATGTTGGCTGGCTTAAAGATTCGGGTAAGTGGTATTGGCTAGACGGCAGCGGCGCTATGGCAACGGGTGCAAGAACCGTCGATGGCTTTCGTCGAATTTTCTGGAGCGATGGTCAGTGCGACAAAGTTGGCTGGCAAAATCCTCCCCAGTATCCTCAGGTCAGCTCTTGGACTGTTCAGCTGCCTAGTTATTGCACCGGATACTTTACCTATGTGACCCCCTCTCGCATCTCTGTCGAAGCAACACGGGAAGATTGCGTGAATGCCTTTATTCAGCGTGCCTATGAGTATATCGGTACGCAATATATTGAGCCTTGGTCTACCGCTCCCGGCGGAGCTGTTGATTGCTCTGGTTTTGTCTTGCAGTGCCTTTATGCTACTGGCATGGATATGGGTGTTTACAACCCTTATAACCATCGCTGGGATCCAAGCCAAACCTACAATTCCATGAATTGGTATCGAAGTAATATCTTTATGCCTGTGAGTACGAGCTCGATCCAACGTGGCGATGTTATTTATTACCGCGGGCATATCGCAATTGCACTTGGCGGCGGTAAAATGATTGATTCCTGGCCTCATCAGGGCGTCGGAATTCATTCCATTAGCGCAAGGGGAAATGTAATCGGCGCAGCTCGTCCGTTTATTTAATTGATTTGCTGCAAGACGGTCGATATCGGTTTGGGGGCCTGAAATGAATGTCCGAATTGAACATCGTATTTGTTGGCGAGTAATTGGCTTGATGCTATTTTCCGCCTTGCTCTCAGTTTCCGTTCCCGCATTTACTTGCACTGCTTATGCCGTGGAAGAGGGGGCGGATAGCGGTGTCGTAGAGCGCTACTCGACAGGAGGGTCGGGAGCATTTATCGGTGGCGGTTGCTCTCAAGACTCCAGTGATTGTGCCGGCAAAACAACGGAAGATTCGAGCCTACAGGTTGTCGAAAGCGAAGACCCGTCGACGACAGAAATACTATCTGGATGGCACTGGAACGGTTCGTCTTGGTATTACTATCTTGACGGCTGTCGTTTGACCGGAATGCAGAATATTGACGACTCGTTGTACTATTTGGACCCCGCTCGTGACGGTGCGATGAGCTGCGGTTGGATTTATACTGACAATAAGTGGTTTTACGCGAGTCCATCAGGCGCTTTGGCAAGTGGCTGGCAGTTTATTGGAGGCCAATGGTACTGGTTTGACCCCCTTAACAGCTGTTCTATGGCTACTGGTCGACGTGTTATTGATGGGCATCCTTATCTTCTCGGAATCTATGGACTGATTAATGGATGGTGCCTTGATAACGGTTTATGGTATTGGGGTAGCAATGGTGAAGTCTTAACCGGCTGGCTTCAAACTGGCAATAACTGGTATTGGCTTGATCCTGCCAATGATGGTGTTATGTCTACAGGAATCGTTTCTGTCGGTTCGTCTCGTTACTATTTTTCGGATTCCGGCGCAATGGCTGTTGGTTGGGTGTTTGATGGGACGGACTGGTATTTCGCTGACGGTTCCGGTGCACTTGCATCGGGCTGGCGTTTGGCAAACGGCGTTTGGTATTGGCTCGATGCCGCAAATGACAATAGAATGGCTACCGGCTTTTTTGTTATCGGATCAAATCGGTATCATTTTTCTTTAACGGGAGCGCTGTCACTCGGCTGGTTTATGAGTGATGGGGACTGGTATTACGCTGAGCCTTCTCATGCATCGGGCATTGTAAAGACGGGATGGCTGAAGGACGGTGACCAATACTATTATCTCGATCCTGCCTATGACGGTAAAATGCTACTTGGTCATTTTTCTGTAAATGGGGAAAGCTATTATGCTAAAGCTTCAGGCGCTGTTGCTTGTCGTGAATGGGTAGATGTCCAGGACTCGGTTCAGGATGAGCCGTCTAAGGCTTTTGCTGGTTCTGATTGCTCATTGTGTGGAGCATTGCGTAATGGAAAGCTATTTATATCAAACGGTGATGGCGAATTAACCGAAGCTCACGGGTTTGTGACGCTTGGGGGCTGCAAGTTCTATGCCAATTCAACCGATGGTTCTCTCTGCGTTGGATGGAAGAATGTAAACGGAAAATGGTATTTCTTTGATGAGTCCGCCGGCTATGCACGATCTGGCTGGCTGTACAAGGATGGCTCTTGGTTCTATTTGGACCCATCTACCTATGTTATGAAAACCGGCTGGGCTGCCGTTAACGGATCTTGGTATTACTTGAGTTCGTCTGGTTATATGCAGACAGGATGGCTTAACCTGGGGGGTACCTGGTATTGGCTTGACGCTAGCGGCGCCATGGCTACTGGCTGGCGCGTTGTGGACGGATCCTGGAATTACTTCATGGCCAACGGTGCGTGGGTGTCAGACTATATGGATGCTAAAGCTCAAAGTTATTCAAGCAACACAAATTGGTTGATACTTGTCGATACGTCACGTTGCGTTACGAGCATTTATACTGGGTCATGGAATAATTGGACCTTAAGCCGTCGATATGTATGCTCGACGGGCAAAGCCAGCACGCCTACGGTGAAGGGGGAGTACCAAGTCTACGGAAAGGGATACTCCTTTGGGCATGGATATACTTGCTATTACTACACGCAGTTCTATGGTGATTACCTGTTCCATTCCTCGCCCTACTACGTTAACAGCAATCGCGTGATGGATCCCACGATGGGTGTTCCGTCCTCTGCAGGATGTGTTCGCCTTGAGATTCAGAATGCAAAATGGATTTACGATAATATTCCTTATGGAACAAAGGTCGTTACGTATTAGAGCAAGGCGGGGATTTAATGAATCGAACACCATGATGTAAGAACGTGTGTCACGGTGTTCGCGTTTGAATGGCACGATTTCGATAAGAGTTCTAGGTTGGTAAATATGACTCAAAAACCCGTTCGTGTGCTTCAGGTAATTGGCGCAATGGATAGAGGTGGCGCTGAAACACTGCTTATGAATCTATATCGCAATGTAGATAGGACTTTAGTTCAGTTCGATTTTCTGGTTAATGAGGAGAATCCCTGCGATTATGATTCTGAAATACAAGCCTTAGGCGGACGGATATTCAGAATCCCACGATACAAGTTGTTTAATTACAGTATTTATAAAACTGCATGCAAGAGGTTTTTCTCTCAACACAATTATCCAATTGTTCACGGGCACATAGGATTGCCCGCTTCCATATATCTAAACGTGGCATCTAAAACTGGGGCATACACCATTGCGCACAGCCATGCGCAGAACTACCCTATTTCGCCTAACGAGATTCTCTTTCGTTTGTGTGCTCGCCCAGTTCGTCATGTTGCTGACTATTACTTGGCTTGCTCTAAAGAAGCTGGAATAGATAGATTTGGTGTGGAAATAGTTGAAGGCCCATCATTTCAAATACTCAAGAACGGTGTTGACACCTCTGTTGTGGGCTTTGATATTAAAAAAAGAGCGGAAGCACGTGCTGAACTTGGACTCAGTGAGGATTTGCTGGTGTTAGGACACGTCGGTCGTCTAACTGAAGTTAAAAACCACCGATTTCTATTCAAGGTATTCAGTTCTATCCATCGGAGGGTTCCACGATCTGTTTTGCTTTTGGCAGGAAGGGGGGAGCTAGAATCGCAGCTTCGCGAAACCGCAAAGCAGATGGGCCTTAGTGATTCTATTGTTTTTCTCGGCATACGAGATGATATACCTTCGTTGCTTAGTGCATTCGATTTGTTTATCTTTCCTTCATTCGCAGAAGGGCTACCCTGTGCCGTAATTGAAGCGCAGGCATCTGGTCTTCCTGTTCTTCTTTCTAATGGGGTTCCAGATGCTGCACGGGTTCTGCCAACAACTATTCGACTTGATCTTTCAAGCGGAGCAGACGCATGGGCTGAAAGGGCACTACAGGCTTTTGATATATGCAAGTCTAATGATCGCAATTGCGCAAAGGATTTAATCGAAAGGTCAGGATTCGATATCAGGACATCAGCTGCATGGCTCCAAGAGTTATATCTGCAGCATTCATGATACAATGTTATTTATCTGAATATTCTGCTGTCTACGGATGTGTGTGCGTAGACCGCAGTCTTATTATTGCAATTTTTGGATGGATAGCTCGAGTTTTTTTGTCGCTTCTTTTGGATTCAGGCCGCTAATGTCAATTAAACAAAGTCGAGATCGTGTCTGCTCATCAAATCGCCAGCCGATATGTTTGGCGGGGACTCCTCCGACAATCTCATAAGGCCTAACGTCATGTGTTACTACTGCCCCCGCGGCAACAACTGAGCCTTGACCAAGGTGGCTTCCAGATAGCACGATTACATTTGCAGAAATCAGGCAGTCATCCTCGATGACCACACGCTTTCTTAAATCTCTATCTGAACCGCCCAGGGATGGACTTGTGGACAAGGCACTCAGGTTGTGCTCCCATGGATTAATCCTTACCCCGGAACTAATCGAGCAATATGATCCAATTGTGCAATACTCTGCCGTGCTTCCGGTGTTGATGTAAGTGTAATTTCCAATGTTCACGTCAGCAGTAATTACCGATCCGGATCCTATGCGCGTTTTATTGCCATAAGTTGCATGGATTGAGGCTCGAGAACTTCTGATTTCTGTGAGCCTCAATGTCAGGATTCTAAAAACAATTCGCAGAAATCTAATCAAATAGCCGCCCAGTGCGTATAGCATAGTTTCCTTTCGATAGATATATAAAAATAATGATTAGGATTGCTCTTTGTTTTCATGAATTAACACAAAGAGGGAATATCCCATTATTCCCAAGCCTACGAGACTCCCCGCGATGTTGGTTATAGTCACTCCGTTGGGGCCAAAATGGCTAATGAGATTATTCTCAAGGGCGAGTGTCGTTATAAGTGAAACGATTGCGCTAATTAAAGTTGGCCTGAATGCCCTAAGGGAAATCAATAAATCGTTAATAAACCATTGGATGCCAGCTACCATTGCGGACAGGATCATCGGCAAAAGTAAATATACATAAGGAGTAATAGTTTGTCCAAATATAAATGTTAAAAAATACGACCCGATCAGGGAGAATCCAATAATGCAGATAACGCCAACAAAAATAATTCCTATCGCTGTTTTAACGAGAAGACGTTTAAACCCCGGCATGTCATTGTAGATGTATTTTTCGGAAAAATAACTGAGCATAGGGTTATAAATGTACGAGGCTCCCATCTGGATAATCGCAACTGGTGCTGCGACGGATGCGTAGGCCCCTAAAACAGAATTGCCTAACATATTGGAAAGAGCTTGTCTGGGTAGGGAGCTTGTAGCTGAAGCCGCAATTCCTGCCAATACTACTGGGAAGCACTTTGTTAATAAAGACAGTGCTTTTTTGCGTGAAATCCTGACTATAATTTTCCCGAAGTGGGATGTTTTTTTATAGTCGTAAAAGAATCCAATTGCGCAGATGGATGTGGTCATTAGCACTAATGCAAGTTCAACTGAGCTGGTTAGTGCAAATGCGATTGTGAAGCATGTTAAACTTGCTAAACCCTGACTTGCCAAGGAGATGCCGATGAAGTCCATGCGATGATGCCTTTGATCGCACGCATGGAATACATCGATGATTAGGGATGCTGTTTTGTACAAAGCATAAAGTGCTATCGTAGCCCAAGCTTCTGAGTCGCAGGTTGTTACTCCGTATACCGTGCAGAGGGCGAGGGCGACGATACTGGTAAGGAGACGAAATGCTAGATATTCTCCAGTTGAGTTTTCATTTGTGACATCGGAAACCTGATACGTATACATTCGATACTGTGCGATTGATCCAAAAATATTGTAGGTCGACATTGCGAGAGAGTAGATGCCGGCTGCATCATAACCTACCGACAACCGAACGATAATGACACTGATCAACCACTGGCATCCAAGATTACATAGGGATCCAATTGAGTTCCAGATCATGTTTGTTTTTATAGTGAGTGGTTTAAAATCCTCTACCATAGTTCTCCAGATACTAAGGGATTCATAAGCGATTGGCAACGACTTAGCGGTTGAAACTGGCTATAGAATTATTTTCTAAATTCGGTGTTTGCGAGAACGATGGCAATGAAGCCGGCAACTATAGCTAAAGCCGGGTTCTTGATTGTCTTTAATCCGGCTGAAAACTCGTGGGCAAAATATGCTCCGACAAGGTAAAGCGTGGTGTTTATGATTGTGTCTCGGTGTGTTGTTGCCCGATCCATGTACATTTTTTTGATTTTCATATAGCCTTTTGGATTTAAGCGTGCAACCGATCGAGCAGACTTTGTGTAGCCATCTGGTAGGTACTCGCATATCTTAAGGACTGAATTGAGTGTAGATAATTCATATCTTTCATCAATTTGTAGATAAACAAATGATTCTGCTATGAATTTCTCGCCTTCCGCCACGTCATATGGATATTGCTTGAGGATGGATGTTCTGTAGATTAGAGTGGCATCGCCGGCGAAATGATAGCGGCAGTACAGGTCATAAATCTTGGTGGTATTTAGCTTTGCTGGGAAATAGGTGTTGAGCGGCTTTATTTCACTTTCTCCACACAGCGCAATTATCCCTGCGATGTTCTCCTTGGGCCTGAGTGGGGTCCAAGCTTCGATTACTTGTTGTATTGCACTGTCGGTAAGATAATCGTCTGAATCTACTGTAAAAAACAACTCCTCATTGCAATTCTGGAGAGCCGTGTTATGTGCACGTTGTTTACCGCCGTTTTCTCTGCTGACGAATCGAATATTAATCAAGTTTTCATGCATGTAGCTGTTGATTAGTCGTTCGGTGTCATCGGTAGACCCGTCGTCAACAACGAGCCAAACAAAGTCCTTATTGGTTTGTCGAACTAAGCTATGGTACAAGTCTGGCAGCTTATATGCTCTGTTGAATGTTGGCGTAAATATTGCCACAGTTGCTGATTTCAAGAATGCTCCCGGAACACTATCAAACAATCTAACTTGGTGAAATGATATTAGACAATAATTCCAGTGACGTTTAAGACTGAAATCATCGTTTAAAATACTTAGTACTTTAATCATACGGTATGATTTTTTAACTCAAGGTTTCAATATATGTCTAAATAACCGGGGGTGTTTCGTTGGACAGCGGTCTGGTTCTACATAAGTTGCAAGCGGCTGAGCTGGCGATTTTGAACGTCGTTTCTGATCTTTGCGAGCAAAATGGTATTCCTTGGTGGCTTGACGGTGGCACTTGTCTTGGCGCCATGCGCCATAAGGGGTTTATTCCTTGGGATGATGATATTGATATCGGGATGATGCGTTCTGATTATGATCGTTTTTGCAGTATTGCTTCTACTGAATTGCCCGACGGCTATTCTTTCCATGATTCTCGTAATTCTTCTGGTTATGCGGCGATGTTCTGTAAAGTCTATAAGGATGGCACTCGCTTCGAGAATCAGGAGGGGAGAGATTCCGGATCCACTATGGGCATCTTCGTCGATGTCTTTCCATACGACTATTTATACGAGGAGCCTGAGCTTAGATCTCGCCAGCTCAAACTTGCTCTGAGTGCTCAGCGACGTTCTTACCTTTATCATTCTGGGAATATTACTGTTCCTCATCGAGGCTTCCTTGGCTTTATCGAAAAAGTTGGTTGCAAGGCATTGCATTTCATCGAGAGAGCGTCAAACAGGGATCCCCTTGAGTATCAACGTCAGTTCAATCGCTCTATACCTGATTGCGGCACTGGCACGGTCAGCAAGGAATGCTTAACTCTTGCTTGGCCAAATATGAATCCTGTTCTAGTGGATGATATTTTTCCTCTCGCTCATGCGGAGTTTGAGGGGAAGCTATATCCGGTCCCGAGGTTAACCGACAAGTATCTTACAACGATGTATGGGGATTGGCGGGCCATTCCCAAAGTGGAAGACCGACATACTCATTTACCCCTTCTAATTGACTTTGGGAATGGGGAGATTTGGGAGTCCAAGAAATAGCATGAGGTCTCGCTACGTTCTTTTTTCCGCTCTTTATCCACCTCATATGGGCGGCATTGAAAACTTCACCTACAGCTTGGCACACGCACTCGTTGAACGTGGCAATGAGGTTCTGGTGGTTACGAATGATACAAATGGTTTAGGTGCGGGTATTACCGATGAAGACGGGGTAGGTGTTCTTCGCCTGCCCTGTCTTCCCTTTTTTGCGGGACGTTTTCCCGTTCCTAAGATTAATGCTGTGTCACGCAAATTGTGGAAGCGCATTGAGTGTCAGCAATTCGATGGCGTGCTCGTAAATGCTCGTTTCTATATTCATTCGCTTGACGGCATTAGGTTTGCAAAGAGTCTGGGGATAACACCTGTTGTTCTTGATCACGGCTCTGCTTTTCTTTCATTTAGCAATCCGGCGATTGATCCTTTGGTCCGTACATATGAGCGCCTAATAACGACTTTGGGCAAGCGGCTCCATCCAGACTATTATGGTGTTTCGAGCAAGAGTGTTGAGTGGCTGAGGTCTTTTGGTATTGCAGCAAAGGGAGTTATCCCCAATTCAATCGATGCTAAGTCATTCAGGGAGAAGGCCTCAGGGCGAGATTTTCGCAGTGAGCTTAGTGTAGGCGCTGAGTCCTTTTTGGTATGTTTCGTCGGGCGGCTAATTCCTGAAAAAGGAATCAAAGCTATTCTTGAGGCGTCGAAGAGCCATAGACTTGTCGAGGCGGGTGTCGTCTTTGTTCTGGCGGGAGACGGTGCATTATCAAAAGAAGTTGATGATGCTCAAGGTGAATCGCTGAGATGGGTTGGACGGCTCTCATCTTCCGACATTTCTGCGCTCCTTCAGCAGTCCGATCTGCTGTGTCTCCCTACGCGGTCGGAAGGCTTTGCTACAACCTTGCTGGAAGCTTCTGCGTGTGGATGTCCTTCTGTTGTCACGGACGTGGGCGGAGCGCGGGAATTGTTCCCAAATGAGCATTTCGGAACAATTATCGACTCAATGGATTCCGACGCTGTTGAGCAGGCCATCTATTCGCTTGTCAAAAACCCTGATAAGTTGGCCGAGCAGTCTCGTTTGTGTCGACGTATGATTGAAAATGAGAGTTCATGGGATAAAACGGCGTCCATAGTTGAAAAAGTGCTTTCTGGTACGAAAAGGTAAAACGATAGCATGTCAGCATTGCTTCTCAGGAACATCATCGTCACGGGCGGCTGCGGCTTCATAGGCAGCAACTTCGTCCACTACGTGGTCAATAAGCACCCCGAGGTGCACGTGACTGTCCTGGACAAGCTGACCTACGCCGGCAACCCCGAGAACATCGCGGGGCTGCCCTCCGACCGCGTGGAGCTCGTCGTGGGCGACATCTGCGACGCCGGGCTGCTGGACAGGCTGGTCCCGGGCCACGACGCGATCGTGCACTACGCCGCCGAGAGCCACAACGACAACTCCATCGCCGACCCGGAGCCCTTCCTGCGCACCAACGTCGAGGGCACCTTCAGCCTGCTGGAGGCCGTCCGCAAATATGGCGTCCGCTACCACCACGTCTCCACCGACGAGGTCTATGGCGATCTGGCGCTCGACGACCCGGCCAGGTTTACCGAGGAGACGCCGTACAGGCCCTCCTCGCCCTACAGCTCGACCAAGGCGAGCTCCGACATGCTCGTGCGCGCATGGACCCGCACCTATGGCCTTCGCGCCACGATCTCCAACTGCTCCAACAACTACGGCCCCTACCAGCACGTGGAGAAGTTCATCCCCAGGCAGATCACCAACATCGTCGACGGCGTCCGCCCCAAGCTCTACGGCCGCGGCGAGAACGTCCGCGACTGGATCCACACCGAGGACCACTCCTCAGCCGTCTGGGACATCCTGACCAAGGGCCGCATGGGGGAGACCTACCTCATCGGAGCTAATGGCGAGAAGAACAACATCACGGTCCTGCGCATGATCCTGGAGGCCATGGGGCGCGACCCCGAGGACTTCGACTGGGTCGCCGACCGCCCAGGCCACGACCGCCGCTACGCCATCGACAGCACCAAGCTTCAGCGCGAGCTGGGCTGGAGGCCGGTGCACACCGACTTCGCCGAGGGCCTCAAGGCCACCATCGACTGGTACATCGAGAACGAGTCTTGGTGGCGCCCTTTTAAGGAAGCCGCCGAGGCTCGTTATAAAGGCTTTTTGAATTAGGTAATTAAATGTCGCTTGTCTGCTCGGGTCTGCTCAACGCTAATAGCGCTATGTCTAAATAGCTATAATTAACCTTAATTGTAAACAAGAGAACGGTTCGCCTGTGCCTACAAACTCAAGTGTCCTCATCGCAATACCAGCTTACAACGAAGAGGCCTGTATAAGTAATACCATCTGCGAGCTCAGACGTGTTGCCCCTGAGTTTGATTTTGTTGTCATCAATGATGGTTCGACTGACCAAACTTTATCTATCTGCAATAAGCTCAACTGCAATGTTATTGACATGCCGATTAATTGTGGCTTGACAGTTGGTTTCCAAACGGCGGCGCGATATGCGGTTGATCACGGCTATGAATATATGGTCCAGTTTGACGCCGACGGTCAACACCGTCCCGAATATATTGCTCATCTTGCCAATAAGGCAAGAACGGATAAGGTCAATATCGTTATTGGTTCAAGATTTTTAACGGTGCGTAAGGACAAATCACTTCGGATGATTGGTTCACGCATGATTACCGTTCTGATTAAATTATTAACTGGAAAGAGAATCAGCGATCCGACTTCTGGCTTTAGACTATTCGATCGTTCTGTGCTTAAAAAGTATTATTACGACAATACGCTTAATCCGGAACCAGAATCTATTGCTCTATTTATTGAGCAAGGTTATACCGTTGCGGAAGTACAAGTAACCATGCGGGATCGTCAAGGTGGAGAAAGCTATTTAAATCCCATTCGGTCCATGCAGTATATGCTTAGAGTGTTTGTCACACTTCTTATAGTTAAATGGTTTAGGTGATTAAATGTCGACCTCATTGCGGGCTCTTCTCATTGTCAGCGCTGCTCTGGTGTTTTGTTTTGTGGTGCGTAAACTTAAGAAATCTCAGATGCAGGTTTTAGATTCGCTGTTCTGGTTGCTCTTTAGCGTTAGTTTTGTTTTGTTGGGGGTATTCCCGGAAATCGCCAGTTATTTTTCTGACCTATTTGGTTTTATCTCGCCTTCGAATCTTGTATTTCTCTTTGTTATCGCGGTCCTTGTTGTTCGTGATTTCTGTATTACGATTCGTCTTGCCAAGTTGGAAGAGCGTTTGAATTCTCTTGTTCAGGCTGTCGCTCTTCGTTCAAAGGAATAGTTTGATTACACTTGCGATTGTTGGAAAAGGGCGCTATTGAGTTAACATTAGCGCCCTTTTCTATTATTTCAAATCGATTCTATAAAGCCTTATGTCATCGTTTGACGCAATCAAGGTGAATCCTGGCGTTGTTTCATCAATAAGGTCAATGCCGCGCCATTCATCGGCATTGTCATAGTTGTACTGAATTCTATACTCCTGTATGGGTTTTCCATGATCTAGCTGAATAACGTATTTTGCACCGATTTGTTTCACAGCAATACGTACATTTTCGTTACTTGCGATTTCATTTAAATGATGCCTAATAACTTTGCTTTCTTTTGTTTCTGTGTCGGGTGCCGGGGGATACCAGTATCTGTAGTACATATTTAAACCGTATACGCTGTATGCAAAGAGACTACCGTCATCCGGGTTGTTGATTACAACTGAATTGTCGGAATTGTATTTAGCTAAATCAGTTTTACAGAAATCCTCTTCTAGCGGAGAAAACAGATCGTAATAAATCAGCTCCTTGTCAAACTGATTTCGCATCTCGTTGATTTCATAGCCAAATGCTGTCTTCAATTCTTGCTTTCTAGGGATTGGTATAGATGGATAGAAGGTTAGAGCAATTAAGCCCGCAGCGATAACACCAGTGATTACCGTGCGCGCGCTCGGTCTTTGTTCAGTTAATTTATCTTCAATATATATAGAAATTCGATTGATAGCTAGACATGCGAGGAAAATGGAAATTAATCCGAGCATTGCGCTTACTCGGTGATAGTCGTTGTACCAGAATCCCGTTAGGAATGGTTTGACTGGCAGATTTGATCCCGCGTCGATTGTGTAGAAGATGACAAGTAGTCCATATGTTGCGACCAGGCAGAATTTACGGTCCTTCAATTCTATATAGACACCGATAAAAGTTAATAAAGGTATGAGAATCTGAATTGGGTGAGTTGTTGTTCCAAGAAATAGCGCACCCAATAATGCCTGTGGAACAGATGTAAAGGCTGGCCAATGACAATCGACAATTCCGTGCATGAACGGTATGCGGGTAAAGCTGATCCAGATTAAGAGTATGGCTGCAAAGGGAATCGCATAGCAGACTATGTTTGGCAAATTGCGGTACTTAGCATTAATGAAATACTTGAAACTGCTGATGAGATGGGGCGCAAGGATGAAACCCCATGCAAATACGGTATTTGGGTGAGCAAGCGCCAGCGAAATCAGCCCAAGGAATAGCAGGAGGGCTCCTTTGAGCGTGTCCGCTAATTTTATTGGATCGAACTTATTTAATAAGCTGAGAAATAGTGCGATTTCACCTGGCAGCAAGCAGAAGCCTAATAAATTTGGATATAAGGGTCCGTAGGATATTAAATCCCAAGGGAAAATAGGTACACCTAGGCAGATGATTGCGCAGAGCGCAAATGAAGACGGCTTTTTAATGCCGAATTCTTGCAGGCAAAGGAATACTGTTAAAGGAAGGATTAGGCCAACGCAAAGGATGTTAACGGCATTTGCTGCCTGTGTTACCGGGATGTCGAGTAATGAGACCAGCATGGCAGCCAATAGATGCCAGGCAGAGGGGTAAAAAGAGTTCGCAAGTGGTTCAGGAGCCGTCAGCGCATTTTTATAGAGTTGACTGTTGAATGAGGAATAGTTTCCTGTTTCCACAAATGCTCTAATTTTTCTGAGATGCGTCTGGTTATCCCAAGCTTGAAAATAGCAATCTGGTCCATCCAGAACTGTTAAGAACACGTAAGCAGCAATGATTGCTGCAATGGTGAAAAATAGCACTAAGCAACAAAGCTCTTTTTTCTTAATATTGATGCTATTTTGAACTGTAAGCCTGTCAAATGCTGCTGAAATAATTAGGAAGCCTAATGCAGTGCACCCCAATTCGATCATGAGGGTCGAGTATTGTGTCCAAATGCCTAATCTGGGATTTACAACGGCAAATATAGATAAGAGTGCTATTGATGTTGCTGGGGCAAGACAAATGGCTCTCGTAGCATCTTTAGTTAAAGACGCATTCAGCAGAGTGCCCGGCAGCATGAGGCTGATAAAAATAATTAATATGGATATTGCAAGTGAAAACATAGCTACCTATCTTGAATACGATTAAAAACTCCCGTTATGCCCGGTCGGGCTCCGGTTGTTAAGGAACGATGCTCTTAACAACCGGGATTTTCTTTAGTAGTAGCACTATGCCAACGCAGGCAATATAGAAGACGAGCGCTCCTACCGTTCTGAGCATGACGGAGGTCATGGGAACGTTTAACCAATGCGGCGAGAGTATGAAATGATCGAGAATCGGCTTGTGAATCAGATATACGCCAAAGCTGCAGGAAGATATAGCTGAGATGACGTGTGTCTTTTTTGCATCGATCACGCTAAAGTCCAAGTGTTTGAATAGAGTGAAGACTGCGATTCCTTGGAGTACGGCTGGGAAGGCTAAGTAATTAAAATAGAGCCTGTCTACCGCCCCAATGGACTCACTGCTTGCTGCCGTGTAAATAAACCGGAAAATTGTTGCTAGTACACCGAGCAAATAGATAACTGTTCTTTGTTTTTTTTTGAGCTCTGTGGTTGAGAGCAGGTAGCCTAGCGCTGTGAAGAGCAGATTGCCGGAAAGGGCCAATACGGTAATGCTTCCCGGCCAATTGATTCCTAGCATTGGAAGGGCGTATGGGAGCACGGATTGGAGCACGAAAGAAACTCCAACGCCGTAGGCAAGTGCCCTCTTGTTGTCGGCAAGTAGGGAAAGCAGCGGCATCGATAAATAGATTGAAAACAGGGGGAAGAAGAACCAATAGACCTGCTCAATCTGATTGTTAAGCATCATGTTTATAAAGGTACGCGGTCCAAGATGCACGCCATCATTGCGTGTGGAATAGAGAAGAAACCAAATGAGGCTCCATGCTACAAAGGGAATTACCGTACGCTTTACTCGTTTAGACAAAAAGGTCTTTGTGTCATAGCGGTCGCGATAGCGCATCAGTGTAGCGCCTGTAAGCATGAGAAAAATGGGGACAGCCCAGTAGAACAACACCTCAATGAGAAGGGCAAATAGCCAGTTCTTCCCTGGCTGCCATGTGTGCACCATCTGATTGCAATGAAGCGCGATTACAGAAAAACACGCCGCAATGTTGAGACAGTCAAAATATACTACTCGGTTCTTCACGTCTTAGACCTGTCTATGCTCGTACATTTCTATTGATTGCTCATGGTATCTATCGGCAAAGGGAAGAAAGTCCCCTCTTAAGTGCAGAGGCAAGTCCCTCCTCTTTTAGATAGTAGGAAAATACGGCCATCTTGCCTTTTTCGCGCGCAAGGTCAAGATCGGATTTGATGTCCTTGCAGCTGCGAAGCCCGTTCACATATGTTTCGGGGTCTGCAACGATGTTCTTGAGCCTTTTGAGCTCATCGGGCCAAAAGAGCTTCTCATCTATTTCGTTGTTGTCGAAAGCCTGCTTATATTCGGCTGCATATCGCTCTAGGAAGGGGAGCTGGAACTCTTCGGCAAGTCGACTAAAGGCAAACTCGCAGTTATGGGTCTTTTTATACTCAAAGATGCCAATGAACTTCTGACACAGTGCGGGATTGCTCCTCAGCCACTGCTCAATCCACTGGTATTCATCGAGCATGACAAACACCTTGTTGGACTGGTTGATCGAAGACGCTGCGTTGTCTTGGCGATAGCAATAGAATGCCTCGTCAAGAATGGCAATCTTGGTTGCCCAGCAATAGGACTGGAACCAAAAGCCGTTGTCCTGGAAGCCTGCGCCGGGGCTTTCGTTGAATTTGATGTCGTGCTCGTTGAGCCAGGAGCGCTTGTAGATGCCCGTCCAGTTTTCCATACGAATGTTAAATAGATCGACATTGGTCTGCGGGTTGAGCGTCTTGTTGTAGTAGGAGCTCCTGTTGCAGATAGGTTCCTTTTCGAGATGATCTACACCGTTATCGTCGGTGGTAAGGCGGTAGTAGTCGGAGCGAACAAAGTCCAAATCGTCCTGAATGGCTCGGTTGTAGAGCTTCTCAAACATATCGGGTTTAAGGTAGTCATCCGGCTCGAGGATGCCCACGTACTCGCCGGTCGCATTGCTCATGCCCACATTCATGGCATGTCCGTAACCGCCGTTGGGCTTATCGATTATCTTGATGCGGCTGTCATTTGACGCGTAACGCTGCATGGTCTGGAGTGAGTTGTCCTTAGAACCGTCGTTTACGCATACGACCTCGATGTCTTTAAGGGTTTGCGCCAGAACGCTGTCAAGCGCCTGCTCAAGATAGGGCTCGGCATTGTAGATGGGCATTACGACCGAGACTTTAGGTGTTGCATTGTTCATATATCGATCTCCTAAACGAGCGAGGATGTACGTTTAACTGCGGTTTTCCCAGTTAGGGCAAAGTCCGATCCGCGTTTGACCCTAGAGCTTGGTTGCGAGACTGCCTGCTTTAGGAGCTTTCGCTTAAACCAACCAAGGCTTTTACGCAGGGTTCGTAAAAAACCATCGTACTGGATGCCCTCGAGGAATTTTATCAAACGGGGAATGATGCTATGGCGCTTTTGTTGCTTCGGTGAGGCCGTGGACGAGTCGTTTTCCAGCGCTTCATCAAGAAGCGCGCAATATCTGTCGTAAATCGAGGGTTCTAGGCCAAAGAACGCGGGGGAGTGAAGGCCAATTTCAAGTTCCGGAAACTCATCGTTTGCAAGGGCCTTTAACTGGGCTTGACGTCCATTCTGGTCGTCCATGGTCTCGATGTTCCATACCAGATATCCTATGGCCCAATTTAAAAAGCCCCAGGATGTTATTTCGTAGAGATCGGGGCGCTTTTTAAGCTCTTTTTTTAATAGGCAGGTGCTCTCGTAAAAAGCGAGCGGGTCTTTTGCGCGGGAGCCAGAAACCGATCCCGAGCGGTTGACCCTGTGGCTGATGAGCGGCGTGTCGACAACGGAGATTTTAGGGGCGAGCACCAGGGAAAGGAAGACAAAATACAGGTCTTCGCTGTTGGTCAGTTTTGGGTATCGAATGGCGTTTTCTTCGATAAATGAACGGCGGTACAGCTTGTCCCACGGCCAGCCAATAAAGGCGGTAAAGATAAAGTCGCGCATGTCCGCCGCGCAAAAGACTGGCTGGTCGGGAATCTGCGCAATGTTGATTGTCCACCACGAGTCAACGGGCGTGCCGGTCGAGTCGTCAAATTGCGAGGACCTGCATACAACAACGTCGCTGTCGTACGCTTCTGCGCTTGCATGCAGTTCCTCTAAAAGTGTTGGCTCGTAAATATCGTCGGCGTCAAGCATGATGACGTATGTGCCTATTGCAGCATCGAGGCCGGTATTGCGTGCGACGCCTGGTCCTGAGTTGTCTTGCGTAAAGACGCGGAACCTCTGATCTGCTCTGGAAAACTCCTGCAGGATTTTGAGGCTGTTGTCGGTCGAACCGTCGTTTACGCACAGCACTTCAAAGTTCGAGTACGTTTGCGACTGGATGCTCTTGAGCGTTGACTCCAGATAGCTCTCACCGTTGTAGACGGGAAGGATAACGGAAATGGTGGGCGTGGTGGGGTTGTTATTCAAGTAAATCATTCTCTTTCGTTTCGCGATCTTCCAACGCTATTTCTATCGTCCCGCGATGTCCCTAATCTTACTCATGGGCTTAAGCAGCGCGTTTCCCAGCTTGTAGGAATGGGATTCATATACTGACTTAAGCTTTTGCTCGGCTTCATCTCGCCACATGTCGTACTGGACTCGCTCCGCCTCGAGTTCATGTGCAAATTCATCTCGATCGCAAAGGACCCTGTCTCTTTCTTTGAGTGCGGTGATGGCGCAAGAGATGGCTTTTGCTCTGTTTAGGTCTAGAAGATCCCTGAGCTTGCTTTCATAGGGGTCCAGTTCGAGCTCGCCATTTTGGGGAACAGCACGAATGACGGGCTCAATCTCGGTAAGGTAGGCATCGGCCTCCGCACTGGGCAAGCTCTCGATGGTCCAAAGCGTATAGCTGAGGATCCAACGGTGGTAGGAGTTGAGGCAAGCCCTGCCGCGTGTGGACTCGCTCAGTCTATCGCCAATAGCGCGAATGGCGCAGAGTGCATTGTTCCAGCTCTTTGAGCGAGAGCCTTCCAGCGAGTTCTTGTTATTGGTTCGATGGTGGAACAATACGGAGTCGAGGCACACGATGGTGTCTGCCAAGGCAAGGGCGCAAAATACAAAGAGCGCGTCATTGGTGGTCCTGAGCGGCTGAAACGTTAGCGCCGTTTTGTCGATAAACTCCTTGCGGAATAGTTTGTCCCACGGCCAGCCGATAAAGCTTTGGAACAGCCTGTCACAGTATTCGGCGTGCGCGATGGGGCGGTCAAAGTCAACGCCGTTCAGCGCGCCGTCGATAGTCCAGGTATCGCCTGTCGTATTGTCAAAGCCCTCTGACTTAGCGATAGCGATATCTGCTCCGTGCTGCTCAATGGCATTGACAAGCTCTTCGAGAGCATTTGATTCGATATAGTCATCTGCATCAAGGAAGTAGAGATACTTACCCCGAGCCTTGGACATGCCGTTGTTGCGAGCTACGCCGGCAAACTGATTTGCCTGCTCCACGAGCATAAGCCGCGGGTCCTTATTGGCAAAATCAGCCACGATGTTGCGCGTGTTGTCCGTAGATCCATCGTCTACCACAATGACCTCAATGTCGGTCAGTGTTTGGGCAAGAACGCTCTCCAGCGTTTGCGCAATATAATCAGCCGTGTTGTAGCTGGGAATGATTACGGAGACGATTGGCATATCTTGTCCTTAGGTTCGTTTCGGAATGGCCGTGGTTGCTGTGAAATCCAATAAGTTCGAGTTATGGCACGACTAGTCTGTGTGCCATAAATCTCTTGTATAGACCTTTCTTTCTACATCCGTAAGCTCGCGGCTAAAACGATTTGCGATGATCAAGTCGCAAGAATCTTTGAAATGTGTCAAGTCCTGCGTGACTGGAATACCGTGAAACTGGTCGTTGTTAAGCGTTGGCTCATAGATTACGAGTTGCGCGCCGCTTGCATGCAACTCGTCGATAATGTCGACAATCGAACTTTGACGGAAATTGTCCGAGCCGGCTTTCATCGCAAGACGGTAGGCACCAATCTTTTTTGGGTGCTTGGCTAAGATTCGGTTGACGATAAAGGTCTTGCGCGTGGCATTTGAATCAACGATGGCTCGCATTAAATCCTGGGGAATGTCCTCGTAATTCGCCAGCAACTGTTTGGAGTCTTTTGGCAGGCAGTATCCGCCATAGCCAAAAGACGGGTTGTTGTAGTGGTTGCCAATGCGCGGATCGAGACAGACCCCTTCGAGTATTTGCTTGGTATCGAGTTCCTTGCTCTCGGCATAAGTATCAAGCTCGTTAAAGTACGAGATGCGCAGTGCTAAATATGTATTGGCAAAGAGCTTAATTGCTTCTGCCTCGGTGGCACCAGTTATGAGCACAGGAGTGTCGGTGTCTTCCGATCCTTCGGCAAGTAGTTGGGCAAAAAACTCGGCATCGTCCCTTTTTGCGGGGTCTGAGGTACCTACAACAATGCGGGTGGGATGCAGGTTGTCGTCCAGGGCATGTCCTTCGCGTAAGAACTCGGGAGAAAATAGAATCCTAAGCCTAGGGTATTGGCTTGCGATGTGCGCGGTGTAACCAACGGGGATCGTAGACTTAATGACCACCAGGGCATTGGGATTGAGCTTGACCGTAAGATCGAGCACGCTCTCGATGCTTGAGGTGTCAAAATGGTGCGTCATGTCATCGTAATTTGTAGGTGTTGCGACAATCACGATATCAGTGCCGACATAGGCTGCCTGCGGGTCGGTTGTAGCAGAAAGAGTCGCCGGCTTGTTCGAAAGATATGCTTCTATCAGCTCATCCTTGATGGGAGACTGGCCCTCGTTGATAGATGCGACGCGGCGGGCATCAATGTCAATGGCCGTAACGTTGTGATGTTTGGAAAGCAGGCATGCGAGCGATAGGCCCACATATCCAACGCCCGCAACGGTGATTCTCATAGCAGTTCCTAACAACCGGGCGAAGCCCGGAAGGTGGTGGTTAATAACCTCCTTATTCTAATGGAGTTGGTGCTCCGTAGCCGCACTTGGCGGTCAATCTGTCCGAATCTGCGCTTTTATACGGCAGCCCGCGCGTCATTGTTGTCGAAGACGTGCGGGCTGAATTGTTTGCTCTGTTTTTCGGCTGTGTTCGTAGAAGTTTGGGTTACGGCAGCTTTTGTTGTTTTATATCTGTTCCTGCTTGCCGTTTGACCTGTGCGTTTTATAAACCTGAAGCTCCCATTGCTTCTTTTCGACCTTGGCGACCGAGTCGAGGATGAGGCCCGTAGCCAGGCTGAGGCCACACAGAAACATGAACGACGCGGCGAGCATGGCGGTGGGGAAACGGGGCACCAATCCGGTGCGGAAGTACTCAATAATAATCGGAATGCCAAGAACGAGTCCTATGGCGGCGAAGAGCAGCGCGATGAGGCTGAAGAACTTGAGCGGGCGGTAGTCCTTGAAGAGCGTGCCGATCATGGCGATGACCTTGATGCCGTCGCCGACCGTGTCGAGCTTGGACACTGAACCAGCGGGGCGGTCCCGGTACTCCACCGGGACGTCCTTAATTCGCCAACGGTGGTCGACGGCGTGGATGGAGAGCTCGGTCTCGATCTGAAACCCCTCACTCAGGACGGGGAACGTCTTGACGAATGGCAGGCTCATGGCGCGGTAGCCCGTCATGACGTCCTCGAAGCTGTAGCCGTAGATCCACTTGATCATGGCGCGGACCAGGTTGTTGCCGAATCCGTGGAAGGCGCGCTTGTTCTCCTCGGCGTAGGTGCCGTTGGACAGGCGGTCGCCCACGGTCATGTCCGCCTCTCCGGCGAGGACGGGGTCGCAGAGCGCGCGGGCCGCCTCGGCGGGGTAGGTGTCGTCCCCGTCGACCATGAGGTAGCAGGCGGCGTCGATGTCGCGGAACATCTGGCGGCAGACGTTGCCCTTGCCCTGGCGCGACTCGAGGCGCACGGTGGCGCCATGCTCCATGGCGATCCGGGACGTGCCGTCGGTCGAGTTGTTGTCGTAGACGTAGACCGTGGCCCCGGGGAGCTCGCGGCGGAAGTCGTCGACGACCTTGCCTATGGTGACGGCCTCGTTGTAGCAGGGAATGACGACCGCTGTGTCTGTGTAGTCCAAGATGAATGCCCCCATAAGTTATTGACAGGTTGCTAGTATACCTGTCGGCTGGTGCCTGTAATTGCTATGGGGTACTTTTCCAGATTTGCATCGCTGGGTTAGTTGCCACCTTTGAAGGCTATACTTTCCACTGTTATGTATTACGAGACAAGGAGTTGGTCCGTGACTGACAGCGTAGATAGTCAGAAAGCGGTGGCTAAGCCGGCCTCTCACGCTAAAAATGATTTCGAAAAAGACAAATACATCCTGAGGCAACTTGTCACCAAGGATTTTAAGATTAAGTATCGTCGCAGTGTTTTGGGTGTTGCGTGGTCGGTGCTTAATCCGCTTCTTATGATGGTCGTCATGTCCATTGTGTTCTCGACCATTTTTGCTCAAGGTCGCAACGGCTCCATTACGCCTGATATGTACCCGCTGTATCTGATCGTCGGTAACATTACGTTCTCGGTTATGTCCGAGTCAACGAATCAGGCACTTATGTCGATCATCGTCGCTTCATCGCTGCTCAAGAAGGTTAAGGTGCATCGCTGGGTGTTCCCGGTTCAGAAGGTTCTGTTCTCGCTGGTGAACTTTGCTTTTTCACTGGTTGCCGTAGCGATTGTTATGCTGTGGTTCCATATCGTTCCCTCATGGCATCTTATCCTGCTGCCCGTTTGCCTGTTTTTGCTCATGTGCTTTTGCATGGGCTTGGGCTTGATGCTTTCGGCGTTGGCGGTCTTTTTCCGCGATGTTATGCACCTGTGGTCGGTTGTTATTACCGCTTGGATGTATCTGACTCCCATTTTCTGGACGACAGATTTTATTAGCCAAATGGCTCACTGGATTCAGGTGCTGGTCGTTGTGAATCCCATGTACAACTACCTGCAGTTTATGCGTGATATTTTCCTGTTCAACACCGTGCCCTCTGCGCTTACGCTTGGCCTGTGTGTTGCTTGGGCTGTTATCGCCCTTGCTGCTGGCTATACCGTGTTCCACAAGACCGAGCACAAGTTTATTCTCTACATCTAAGGAGTGCTGTTCATGACTGAATCTGCTATTGATTACAGCAAGCAGCCCCTTGCTGTCGAGGTTAAAGACGTCACCATGATCTTTAACATGGCGTCTGAGTCGCTTACAAACCTCAAGGAATACTTTATTAAGCTCGCCAAGCACGAGCTGTTCTTTGAGGAATTCCGTGCGCTTAAGCACATTTCGTTTGATGTGCATCGCGGCGAGGTTGTTGGCCTTGTTGGTACTAACGGTTCCGGTAAGTCTACGATGCTCAAGATTATCGCTGGCGTTTTGGAACCCAGCGAAGGTGAGGTTAAGGTCCACGGCAATATCGCGCCGCTGATTGAGCTCGGCGCCGGCTTTGATCCGGAGCTTACTGCGCGTGAGAACATCTATCTGAATGGTGCGCTGCTTGGTTACACCAAGGAGTTTATCGACGCTAGCTTTGATGAGATCATTGAGTTCGCTGAGCTCAAAGACTTTGTCGACATGCCTCTGAAGAACTTCTCTTCGGGCATGGTTGCGCGCATCGCTTTTGCCATCGCTACGATTACCGAGCCCGATATCCTGATCGTCGATGAGACGCTTTCTGTTGGCGATGTCTTTTTCCAGCAGAAGTGCGAGCGTCGCATTCAGCACTTTATTGAGAGTGGCGACGTCACGGTCTTATTCGTTTCTCACTCCATGGAGCAGGTTGAGCGTATTTGTCAGCGTGCTGTATGGATTGAGAAAGGCGATCTGCGCATGGATGGTCCCGTGGATGAGGTCTGCAAGGCGTACCACGACCAGTTCAAGTAGGTTATAATTGATAAGCCGTGTGAACTTGTACCCGCTTGGACGCGCGGCTTTATGCTCCATTAGCTCAGTTGGATAGAGCAGGGGACTTCTAATCCCAAGGTCGACGGTTCGAATCCGCCATGGAGCACCAGAGAGTTTTTGAAGACCCGGCTATTAAACCGGGTCTTTGCCTTAAAAGCACTCAACCGTGCTATTGTTTAAACACGGGCTGCAAGACATGGGGATGACTTGCAGCCCTATTTGTTAATTCGGACTGTGTCGCGCTTTTTTCGTCATATAAAGATGCTCGGTGCAGCATTCGCGCTGCACCGGGCATTCTGTTTGCTTATGGTGGCTAGCTAATGCGCCTTTGTCTCTACGCTTCCGTCGGCTCCGCGCCCAGCTCGCTGCGGACGAGTTCGAAGGCGGCGGCGATGGCCTTGTCCATGTCGTAGTACTTGTAGCCGCCCAGGCGACCGGCGAAGATCACGTCGCCCTCCTGCGCCGCGAGCTCTTCGTACTGCTTGTAGAGGGCCTCGTTTTTTGGCGTCGTTGATGGGGTAGTAGGGCTCGTCGCCGGGCTTCCAGTCGGCCGGGTACTCGCGCGTGATGACGGTCTTGTCTTGCGTGCCAAACTCAAAGTGCTTGTGCTCGATGATGCGCGTGTAGGGGATCTCGCGCTCGGTGGAGTTGACCACGGCCACGCCCTGGTGGTCCTGCTCATCGAGCGTCTCGGTCTCAAAGCGTAGGCTGCGGTACTCCAGCGTGCCCAGCTTAAAGTCGTAGAACGCGTCGATGGGGCCGCAGTAGATCGTTTTGGCGGCGATATCGGGCTCGGAGGCGATCAGTTCCTTGTACTCCACGCCGCAGCGCACCTCGACGCCCTCGAGCATGTTGGCGACCATCTTGGTATAGCCGCCCATGGGGATGCCCTGGTAGCGGTCGTTGAAGTAGTTGTTGTCGTAGGTAAAGCGGCAGGGGAGGCGCTTGATGATGCTCGCAGGCAGGTCCTTGCAGTCACGGCCCCACTGCTTCTCGGTGTAACCCTTCACGAGCGTCTCGAAGATATCGCGGCCGACGAGCGACAGCGCCTGCTCCTCGAGGTTCTGCGGCTCGCCGATGTTCTCGGCGGCCACCTGCTCGGCGATCTTGGCCTTGGCGTCTGCCGGCGTGACGACGCCCGGCAGCATCTTGGCGAAGGTGTTCATGTTGAAGGGCATGTTGTACATGTTGCCGTGGAAGTTGGCGACCGGCGAGTTGACGAAATTGTTGAACTCGGCGAAGCGGTTGACGTAGTCCCAGACGTCCTTCATAGGGGTGTGGAAGATGTGCGCGCCGTAGCGGTGGACCTGGATGCCCTCGACGTCCTCGGTGTAGATGTTGCCGGCGATGTGATCGCGGCGATCGATGACCAGGACCGACTTGCCGGCGCGCTTGGCGGCATTGGCAATGACCGCGCCCGAAAGGCCGGCACCGACGACAAGGTAATCGTACTGGGACATGGAAATGTTCCTTTGTATGTCAATTGGACAGATATTTAAGATGTGGGATGTGTACAACGTTTCAACTTTTAGATAATTGCGTCCTGCTGACCACTTTGGCCGATAAGTATTACGGCTATTTTACCGCCACCTTGAGCGATCTCTCTGCGCGCCCGCCGGTTAAGAGCGAAAGAACTAAAGTTGCATTGACGTACTTTAGGGCATGATATAGCGCGGCGGCAAGAGCAAATAGAATCACGCAATATAGAAGTTTAAATGAGATATTCGCTAAAGCAATTGAGGGGAGGCATACCGTGATGCCCCTTAAGAACTCATCCAGCCAATATAAATATGGTTGATGTTGCAATGCGTAAACTAGAAAAGTAGTTTTGTATACTGTCGAGCTTTCGTAAATAACTGGAAGATTTAGCAATAATAGCATTAAGGTGGGAATGCATCTCACCGTGATATATGCGAAGGAATCACCATTATTTGATATAAAAATAAAGCCTAAGAATAGCTGCAGGATACATAGTGTGATTGTGCGGTTATTGTTGTCGGAGTGAAGTCCTGCGTATGCTCCTAAAATATATGCCGGTAGATATCCAACGGTGTTTCCGTTATAGCCGTAGGTAAAGAAACTTTGAATGGCAGGGTTGGCTGAATTTCCCAGCTTGAAACAGGTAAAAAAGCAGGCCACAACAACAATGGCACCTATTTTGGGATTCTCTAGTAGACGAAGGATTGGGTAAGAGCAACACGCCAGCAGGAATATTGCATATACATACCAAAGGGCTCCATTGGGGGGCCAAGTTTGAAACAGAAATACCGTACCAATCCATTTTTCAATGGAGTAAGGTGCTCCGACGGTAACGAGATATGCAGTTGATAACAATTGCCAAATTAGGTATGGAATAAGAAGCGTCCTGACTCGTTTCTTGATTTTTAGAGGTATCTTTTTTGGGGTGAGCCCCGAAAACAATAGGAACCCTGACACCGTAAAGAAATATGACATTGCTAAGACGGCAAGCTGATTTATTGAAGAAGCAATCAGTTCGTTGAGCCGTAGATCAACTGGTCCTAAGCCGGGAGGAGTTGTCGGCCAGGAATGATATGCAACAATTACGGCCGTCATTACTACTCCGAGCACTTTAATGTTGTTGCTTGTCGACTTCTCAATCATGCATAGATGCCTTTCGTTACGCAAAAATATTCAATGGAACTTATCATATCATTGCAGCCCAAGATGCCTCTTCGCTCGATCAGTGGCAGACTGCTCTAATGAGGGGCGGCAAGATTTTAATATCTTGCTATTGTCTGCTATTTCATGTTTGCAATTAACCGAGATGCTCCCTCAGCAGCTCCAGTGCGTGAGCGTTGCCAGGTTTCCAAATGAACTTAAGGACTCGCTATTCTGCCCGTAGGCACTCGGGTAAGACGCTCCCGACTGCATCTATTGCTTGCGGCTTCAGGTATTGCTCATTGAGCTTTGCTTTTCTGTAGGCGTAGCGAGTGTCTGCCGAGTATTTGATCAATACGTCGGTGAAGAATCGCTCCCAGCTCAGGTAGTCGCGGCTTTCGATGTAGCTCGAGGGGTCCTCGAGGATTTTTGGAATGTCGTTGTTGGGGATGAGGCCAGATCGCAAAAGCGCCCATTCAAATGATTCAGGGAGGAACAAGCGAACGTTTTTGTAAACGCGCTGTCCGAGCACCTTTTCGATGTAGGGACCAAACGCTGCGCCGTCTCCAATGGCAAGAACGTTTTGCTCGGGGCATTCGTGAATCGTTCGTTTTAGGTTTGCTACGCCGGTAGCGGTGTAGCAGGGGATTCCCAGTCGGTTGCAAAGGGCGCTGTAGAATTGATAACCAGACTTGCTATCCTCGACAATTACGGCATCGGGATTGTCGAAACCTACGTTAAGGTCCTGATACAGCATACTTGCCGTGTGGTCATATAGCGGCTTGGTCACCGAGTAGAAGCGCCTGTCGCTCTTGCGGCCATTGATCGTCTTGCTCGTCGTGTTGACCAGTTTTAGGATCTCGTCGACGCTGTAGGGGAGTTCGTTGGCGTCGCGACGAGATATCAGAACAAAATAGTTGGACGAGCCGTTGACGGCTTTGGCGAAGTCCTTTGAGTAGATAAACTCGTTACCCTCATCTAGAAAGACGATTGAATCTTCGATGATCGACAGCTCGCGCTCCCAGCGTCTGCCAGAAAGCGTTTCACAAGGTACGTCGCAGCTGAGTGCAACGCCGCTTTCCGGTCCTCGGTCGTTGTAGTCGCGAATCATCGAGATGAGCGTCGTTTTGCCCGTGCCGCTGTTGCCGCGTATGAAGGAAATATTTCGTTTAAACGTGAGCGTGTATTTGACCTTTGCACGCTCTACGACAACGGTGTGCGTTCCCCTCATTACTCATCAACATCCAAATAGTCATTCGTGGCACCGACAAACTCCTGCATGTTCCTGACGATGCGGCCATCGTTTTCAATGCGGATTTCAAAGTTCTTCCAGGGGAATTTCATGATGTGGTAAAGGGTCACCAGCACATCCTGTTCTTTGCCGATCTTGAGTAGCCAGCGGGCACAGTTGTCTCCGCAGGTGGATGCGTTAAACACCATATTTGGGAGATTGCGCACCAGCAGCAGCGTCTTAACGCCGCCGGACAGTTCGAGTGGAGTGATTGAGCCCAGCTGCTTGCTTACGATGTTGTGGGGACCGATGAGCTCTGATCCGTCCACGCGTTTAATAATCTGTGCGGCCATGGGGTCTTCGAACCATGAGTCCAAGTATGAGTTCCTAAAATAGGTTTCGGTATCGTAGATGGAACCGGGGTAATCCCCCAGGTGAATGCTCAGCATGTGGGTCTCCAGACGTAGTGTGACTGCAACGATTATATGCCAGTAATAAAATGCCGGCAGCAGCGAGGTCGCTACTGCCGGCGCTGGCTTTATTAGCGCGTAGTCGTGTTGATGGATTTGCTCGCGACGCTACTTTTCGAGATGCTCCTTCAGCAGCTCCAGCGCGTGGGCATACCCCTGCAGGCCCTCGCCAGTGATGGTGGCAAAGCAAGCCAGGCGTGCATAGCTCACCTGGCGGAAGTCCTCGCGGGTCTCGACGGCGCTAATGTGGACCTCAACGGCGGGGATGGCGACGGCTTTGAGGGCGTCCAGGATGGCTACGCTGGTGTGCGTGTAGGCCGCCGGGTTGATGACGATGCCGTCGACCTTGCCGTAGGCCTCTTGGATCTTGTCGACGATGCTACCCTCGTGGTTGGACTGGAAGACCTCGACCTCGTCAAAACCCTGTGCGGCTCCCGCCTCCTGGCAGATCTGGACCAGGCGGTCGTAGTTGTCGCTGCCGTAGATGCCCGGCTCGCGAATGCCGAGCATGTTGAGGTTGGGGCCGTTGATGACGAGTGCTTTCATGGTTGCTTCCTTTGTGGTCTGGTTGGTGAAGGGGCTTGCTGTCTGCGACGTTTGCCCAGATAAAACCTGCCAAAATAAACCTGTCCCTTTTTGGCGGGTTTTAGAGGGTGTCGAGGAGGGCGCGGGCGGTGTTGGCGGCGCAGTCGCGTGAGTCGATAATGCAATCGGCCCAGGCGCGGTAGCGCGGCATGCGCTGCTCGGCGAGCTTATCGATGCCATCGCGGGCGGTGATGGGGCGACCCTTGTGGGCGAGCTCTTCGAGCTTGCGGTTGAGCATTACGATCTGGCTGTTCTGGTGCAGCAGCGGATAGTTCTCGTCGCGCGTGACCACGCCGCCGCCGGTGGAGAGCACCAGGCCGCTGCGCTTGGAGATGTCGGCCAGCGCCGCCGTCTCCTGCTCGCGGAATGCCGCCTCGCCGCGCTCGACGATAAAGTCGGCGCAGGGCATGCCCAGGCGCTCCTCAAGCGCGCGGTCCAAGTCGATGTGCTCGCGGCCCGTGAGCTGGGCGATCTGCTCGCCCACGCGGGTCTTGCCCGAGCCCGGCATGCCGATGAGCGCGATGTTCTGCTCGCGGCGAGACAAGCGCTCCGTTACGTCCAGGATGCGCTCGCGCGGGGTGACTTGGCCGGTGTAGCGCTCAACAGCCTGTGCCGCTTGGGCCACGAGCATCAGCAGGCCGCCGATGCAGGGGATGCCACGGCGCTCGGCCTCGAGCATCAGGCCCGTGCGGGCGGGGTTGTAGACAATGTCGATGACACCCTCGAGCGCATCGAGCCCTTCGAGCGTGCAGGGCGCGTCGGGGCAGTGAGGGAACATGCCGGCGGGCGTGCAGTTGACGAGCAGCGCCGCGTCGGACTGCTGTGCGATGTTATCGTAGTTGACTTCACTCGTGCGGCCGACAGGCACAACGACGGCGCCCAGGTCACCGAGCACCATGCTGGCCGTGGTGCCGGCACCGCCGGTGGCACCGAGCACGAGGACCTTCTTTCCGGCAACCTCTACGCCCAGCTCCTCGACCAGGCATTGGAAGCCAAAGTAGTCGGTGTTGTCGCCGCGCAGGCGGCCGTCGGGTAGGCGTGTGATGGTGTTGACGTTTCCCATGCGCTTGGCCAGCGGACTCAGCTCGTCCAGGTACTCCATGACGGCTCGCTTGTAGGGGATGGTCACGTTGGTGCCCTCCCACTCGTCGCCCGTCATAAAGGCTTCAAGCTCCTCAGGCTCGCGCTCAAAACGCATGTACTCCAGGCCCGCGAGCTCTTTGTAGATGGTCGGGGTGTAGCTGTGCCCCAGCACGCGGCCCAGCACGCCGTGGGGACGGGTTGCGGCGGTATCGGTCATCTAGAGCACCTCCGTGTAGCTGCCAAAGTAGGTAAAGCTCTCGCATACGTCGTCGATCGAGTCGAGCAGGTCGTCGAGGGCCTTGCTGCCAAAGGGGCAGTCCAGGTCAAAGTAGAACATAAACTCAAAGTCGTGGCCGGGGATGGGGCGGCTTTCGAGCTTGATGAGGTTGATGTTGAGCGCGTAGAAGCGCTCGAGTACGCGGTACAGGGCACCTGGCTCATTGGCCGTGGTGATCATGAGCGAGGTGCGGTTGGCACCGGGATAGACGCGCGGCTCGCGGCAGATGACAACAAAGCGCGTGTAGTTATTGTCCGAGTCTTGAATGTTGGGCTCCAGCACCTCGAGGCCATACAGCGCCGCACAGCTGCGCGAGGCGATGGCGGCGACGTCGGTGCGCTCGGAGTTGGCGACCATCTCGGCCGACATGGCGGTGTTGGGGTACTTGGTGGCGTGCAGGCTGTGGCCCTCGATAAAGCCGGCGCACTGGGCGATGGCCTGGCCATGGCTGTAGACCTCGCGCACGTCGGCGAGCTTGGTGCCGGGCTTGACGAGCAGGTTGTGATCGATCTTGAGGCGCAGCGAGCGCACGATATAGAAGTCGAACTGGGCGAGCAGGTCGTAGACGGCGTTGACCGAGCCGGCGGTTGAGTTTTCGATGGGCAGCACGCCAAACTCGCAGAAGCCGTCTCGTACGGCGCGCATAACGCCCTCAAAGGTCTCAAAGAACGCGATATCGGGCACGTCGAAGAGCTTGCAAGCGGCGATTTGACTGTAGGCGCCCTCGACGCCCTGGCAGGCGACGGTGGCCGTCTGAGGGAAAGGTGTGTCAAATGCTGCGGCCGTGGCATGGGCCTTTTGCGACACCGTAATGCCCTTGAGCTCGTTGATGTAGCGCTGCTGTTCGGCCTTGCTCATGCTCATGAGGAGGCGGAACAGGGTAATGGTCTGGGCCTCGTAGCGCTCGGGTGCTCGGCTGGCGAGGTTGTTGAGTTTGGAGCGCTCGCGGGCGGGGTCAAAGACGGCCTTGCCCATCTCGATCTTTGACTTGGCGACCTCGGTGGCAATATCCATGCGTTCGATAAAGCTGTTGAGCAAGGCGGTGTCGATGCCATCGATAGCCTGGCGAATATCGGCAAGGTCCATGGAGACCCCTTTCGTGAATCGTTGCCTGGGGTAGCTAATTTGGGACGGGGCTTTTTTAGCTACCCTTTGACTGGTGGCGAATCGATGGGTGCCGGGGCAAATACTCACTGGCATATGGGGGTAGCTAAAAAAGCCCCGTCCCAAATTAGCTACCCTCGGGGTGGGTGGGCTAAAGCTGGGCGGCGTCCTCGAGGAGAGCGTCCCAGATGGCGAGCGCCGCGGCTGCTTCGGCTACGGGGACGGCGCGCGGGACGATGCAGGGATCATGGCGGCCGTGGACCGAGAGCTCGGCATTTTCCATGGCGTCCATGTCCGCGGTCTGCTGCTCGCGACCGATGGAGGGCGTCGGCTTTACGGCCATCCGCCACATGACAGGTGCGCCGGTGGAGATGCCGCCCAGAATACCGCCGGCGTTGTTGGACTCGACCGCAATCTCGCCGGTCTCGGCATCTATGCGGTACGGATCGTTGTTCTCGCTGCCGCGCATGGCGGCCACGGCAAAGCCCATACCAAACTCCACGCCCTTTACGGCGGGAATGCCAAAGGCGATTTGCGCGATGCGGTTCTCGATGCCGTCGAACATGGGGTCGCCGATGCCCGCGGGAAGGCCGTAGATGCCGCACTCCACGATGCCACCGATGCTATCAAGCTCGTCGCGTGCGGCGAGAATCTCCTCGCGCATACGGCCGGCAGCTGCCGCGTCGATGCACGGTAGGTCGTTCGAAAGGATCGCCTTGCGGTCGGCCTCGCGATAGACCATGTCGTCCATGGGCAGGTCCGAGATGCCACCAATCTGAGCCACGTGAGCCATCACCCGAATACCGCGGGCCTCGAGTGCCTGCAGCGCGATGCCGCCAGCGATGCATAAGGGGGCCGTTAGGCGGCCGGAGAAATGTCCGCCGCCGGCGACATCGTGCATGTTGTGGTACTTCACGCGCGCCGGAAAGTCTGCGTGCCCGGGGCGGGGCTTGCGGCGCAGCTCGGAATAGTCCTTGGAGCGCGTGTTGGTGTTCTCAATGATCGCAGCGATGGGCGCGCCGGTGGTGTGCCCATCGACCACACCGGCAATGATGTGCGCGGCGTCGGCCTCGCGGCGCTTGGTCGCGGTCTCGTCGCGACCGGGGGCGCGACGGTCCAAAAAGGCCTGCAGTTGCTCCTCGTCAACGGCGATACCTGCCGGAATGCCGTCGAGCGAGCAGCCGATGGCGGGGGAGTGCGACTGGCCGAAGATGCTTAAGTGCAATACGTTGCCAAAGGTCGAGGACATACTACTCCTCCTCGAGCGTGACCTTGCCGCCCAGCAGGCGGTAGTGGTCAAAGAAATCGGGATAGGACTTATTGACGGCCTCGGCGCCGTGGATCACAACTTCGCCGGTAGCACGGCTCGCGGCGATGGCGGCCATCATGGCGATACGATGGTCGTTGTGCGAATCGACCTCGCCGCCGGTAAAGGCATCGACACCCTTGATGATGAGGTCGTCGCCGGCAATGCGCACCTGCGCGCCCAGCGCGGTGAGCTCGCGGGTGGTAGTGGCAAGACGATCGGATTCCTTAATGCGCAGGCGGGCACAATCGCGGATGAACGTGCGGCCTTGTGCCAGCGAGGCCACGGCCGAGATAACGGGTACCAGGTCGGGAATGTCGTGGGCACTCATCTCAAAGCCGGCGAGCTTGTCGGACTGCACGGTGGCGGCGTTGGTGGAGCGCACGATGCGGGCACCAAAGCGCGAAAGCGCGGCGAGCACGTTGCGGTCGCCCTGCGCGGAGCTCAGTGACACGCCTTCCACAGTGATGGGGTCGGAGCCGATGGCGCCGGCACACAGCCAAAAGGCCGCATTGGACCAGTCGCCCTCGACGGCTACGTTGCCGGGCGTGCGGTACGAGCCGCTGCTCACGCGGAAGTTCGTGACCTCGGGCTTGCCATTCTTGGCGGGGATGCGCTCGACGTTGACCTCGACGCCGAAGGCCTTCATGGCCTGGATGGTCAGGTTGATATAGGGACGGCTCTCGATAAGGCCGGTCACCTGCACGCAGGAGGGCTGGGCCAGCAGCGGGGCCGCCAGCAGCAAGCCGGAAATGTACTGTGAGCTCACGTTGCCCGGCAGGATAAACGTGCCCGGGCGCATGCGGCCACTTGTCTTGAGCGGAAAGCCGCCCAGGCCCTGCAGGTCGCAGCCGGCGGCGATGATCTCGTCCGAGAGCGGGGAGAGCGGGCGGGCGCCCAGGCGGCCCTGGCCCACAAACGTGGCCTCTGCTCCCAGCGCGCAGGCGACGGGCAGCATAAAGCGGAGCGTGGAGCCGCTCTCGCCGCAGTCGAGCGTGCCGCCGGCAAGTGCTTTGAGCAGGCCGAACTCAATACTCTTCATAGTGGGATGGACTTGGAAGCCATCCTCGACGGTCTCGATGCGGGCGCCGAGCGCCGTGAGGCAGCGCACCGTGGCCTCGATATCGGCGCAGGTGGTGTTGCAGGTCACATGCGTCTCTCCGTTGGCAAGGGCGGCGCAGATGATCAGGCGGTGCGCCATCGACTTGGATGCGATGGCGGGGACGGTGCCCTTGAGTGGGGACGGAGTGATGCGGGCTAGCATGCGGAGGCGTCTCCCTTCTGGCCGAGGCCCTCGGCAATTAAATCATGGAAGGTGGAAAGCGGCGTGCGGTCGATGCTGCAGCGGCCAATGTCGTGTGGAATCACCAGGTCAATGGTGTCACCGGCTCGTTTTTTGTCGTGCAGTGCCTCGGCAAAGATGGCGTCGGCGGAAAGCGAGCAGCGGGTCTTGAGACCGTGGCGGGCGCAGAGCTCCTCGATGCGGCCGGGCAGCTCGGCGTCGCAGATGCCGTGCAGGGATGCGGCGCGCGTGATGATGCCCATGCCGATCGACACGCAGTTGCCATGTCCCAGCTCAAAGTGCTCGCAGGCCTCGACAGCGTGTCCAGCGCTGTGTCCAAAGTTAAGCAGTTTGCGCTGGTTGGACTCGCGCTCATCGGCGACAACCACGGCGCGCTTGATGTCGATATTGCGGGCGATGATGAGCGCCACGCGGGCCACGTCCCGGTTGAGGAGCTCCAGCGTGAGCGGGGTCTTCTCCAACTCGGTGAAAAGCTCGGGGTCGGCGATCACGGCGTGTTTGACGACCTCTCCGCAGCCGTCGGCGAACTGCTCGGGCGTGAGGGTGGCGAGACACCCCACGTCGGCAATAACAACACTCGGCTGCCAAAAGGCGCCGGCCAGGTTTTTGCCGGCTGCTAGGTCGATGGCCGTCTTGCCGCCCACCGACGAATCGACCATGGCGAGCAGGCTCGTGGGGATCTGCACAAACTTGCAGCCGCGCATGTAGGTGGCGGCCACAAAGCCAGCCACGTCGCCTACGACGCCGCCGCCGAGTGCCACGATCACGTCGGAGCGCGAGAGCTCGTGCTCGGCCACAAACTCCAGGATGGCAATGTAGGTCTCGGCGCGCTTGTGGGCCTCGCCGGCCTCGAAGGTGCAGACACTCACCGTATAGCCCGCAGCCTCCAGGCTCTGCTTAACGGGCATCTGGTAGAGCGGGCCTACGTTGGTGTCCGTCACGATGACGGCTTTGGTACCGCCGGCGGTGGCGCGGACGAGCGGGCCCGCCTGCTCCAGCAAAAACGTGCCGACGTGTACCTGGTAGGGGCGTGCGGTGTCGATATCGATGGTAATCGCCATAAGCTTTGGTCCTTTCGACCTGGCGTGATAGGTGGTCTAGTGGGCGGCCTCGTCGTCGAGCGCGCGCTTGATGCGGTCGCCCTCGGCAAGGAGATTCTCCAGATGCCGCTGGTCGCGGTCCTTGAGCGCGCGGCTGTAGGCGCCGAGCGAGTCGATCAGATGGTCGATCTCGAAGGCGAGTGCGTCGGCGTCGTCGATCATGAGCTCCGACCACATCTGGGGGTTGAGGTGCGCCACGCGGGTAAGGTCGCGGTAGCTACCGGCCGAAAAACCGTGGTGAACCTGGGCAGTCGGGCTTTTGACGTAGGCGTTTGAGACGACGTGCGCGAGCTGGCTCGTAAAGGCGATCACGCGGTCGTGCTCGGCAGCGCTGGTCACGCTGAACTTGCCAAAGCCTAAGGGGCGCACCATCTCTCGCACCTGGCCTAAAAGCTCCAGCTTGAGCGCATCGTCCACCGCGGGCGGCACGAGCACGAGTGGCGCGCCCTGAAACAGGTCGGCACGGGAGTGAGCGTAGCCCGAGTACTGGGTGCCCGCCATGGGGTGCGCGCCCACAAAGTAAAACCCGTACTCGCGGGCGAGCTCAAAGGCACGCTCGCACACGATGCCCTTCACGCCCACGGTGTCAATCACCACGGGCCCCATGATGGCCTCGGTATCGGTGGCGTCGGCGAGCGCTTGGGCGTGCGTCTCGAGCCACTCGATGCAGGCCTCGGGGTAACAGGCCAGCACGATGATGTCGCACTCGCCGAGCGTCTCGTCGTTGAGCTCGCCGGCGACGGTGCCCATGCTGGCGGCCGTCATGACGTCATCGTCGGGGTCCCAGGCCAGCACGCGGACGCCCGCCTGCGCATAGCCGCGGGCAAAGCTGCCGCCGATGAGGCCCAGGCCCACAATGCCGGCGCATTTGGGGCCGCCCTGGTTAACGCGCGCGTTTCTCACCGTACCCATGTGCTACTCCATGGTCTCTTGGCAGACGACCTCGCGGATGGCGCGGATGCGGCGCATGGTGTCGTCGAACTGGTCGGGGGTGAGGGCCTGGGCGCCGTCGGACCATGCGTGGCTGGGCTCGTCGTGGACTTCGATCTCCAGACCGTTGGCGCCGCAGGCGGTCGCGGCGAGCGCCATGGGTTCAACGTAGCGGGTGTAGCCGGTCGCATGGCTGGGGTCGGCCACGACGGGCAGGTGCGACAGGTGGTGCAGCACCGGCACGGCGTTGAGGTCGAAGGTGTTACGGGTGCGGGTCTCGAAGGTGCGGATACCGCGCTCGCACAGGATAACGTTGTCGTTGCCCTCGCTCATGATGTACTCGGCAGCCATGAGCAGCTCGTCGATCGTGCCGGACATGCCGCGCTTGAGCAGGACCGGGGTCTTGGTCTTGCCGACCTCCTTGAGCAGGGGGAAGTTCTGCGCGTTGCGGGCGCCAATCTGCATGACGTCAATCTTCTTATCCAAGAAGACCTGCACGTCGCGCGGGTCCATGATCTCGGTGACGATCGGCATGTCGAGCTCGGCCGAGGCCTCGCATAGCAGGTCCAGGCCGGCGGGGCCCATGCCCTGGTAGGCGTAAGGGGAGGTGCGGGGCTTGTAGGCACCGCCACGCAGCATGGTGGCGCCGGCGGCCTTTACGCGGCGTGCGATGCGAATGAGGTTTTCGCCCTCGACGGAACAGGGTCCGGCGATGACCTGGAACTGGCCGCCGCCGATCTTGATGCCGTGGCCGCAGTCGATGACGGAGTCCTCGGGGTGAAACTTGCGGTTGGCACGCTTGAACGGCTCGGAGACGCGCTGCACACGCTCGACGACGTCCATGGACTCGAGCAGGAACGGGTCGATCTTGGTCGTATCGCCCACCAGGCCGATGATGGTCTCGTTCTCGCCCCGCGACACGTCGGTTTTGAGACCCTTCTTCTCAATCCAGCTGACGATGTGGCCGATGGCCTCATCGCTGGCGCTCTGCTTTAAAATTGCAATCATGGTGTGCCTCTCACCTCGATGGATAACCCTTGCAAAAACGGCCCGCAGTGCGAGCCGTATCATATGGTGCATGAGAGTTTATACTAATTATTTCACTTTTGCGTCCTAAAGTGAGCCGTTGCGCTTCGTCTCCCACGTAATTGCAAAGCTTTTTCTGTTATGTTGTTAGCTCATGGCGCACTTGGGTATAATACCAACCGTTGGCCCTATTAGCTCAGGGGATTAGAGCGTCTGCCTCCGGAGCAGAAGGCCGTTGGTTCGAATCCAACATGGGGCACCATCGAACGTAAGACCGTCCGAACCTCGCATGGTCCGGGCGGTTTTTCTTATACCGACGCGACGTGATAGGACGTGGTATGGCAACGACGGATATCGAGCGCGGACTTTCGACCGCCGAGGTCGAGGAGCGCATTGCCGCCGGCAAGATCAACCGCAACATGGAGCTCAAGACCAAATCGGTTCGTGAGCTTATCATCGAAAATCTCTGCACGCTGTTCAATCTGATCAACGTGATTTTAGCGATTTTGGTCATTATGACCGGATCGTTTAAGAACCTGACGTTCCTGTTCGTGGTGTTCCTCAATACCGCCATTGGCGTCATCCAGTCCATGCGCTCCAAAAAGATGGTCGACAAGCTCACGCTCCTCACTTCTAAGAAGGCCATCGCGGTGCGCGACGGCGCCGAGGTGGAGCTCGACTTGGACCAGATCGTGCTCGACGACATCATTCGTCTGGGGCGCGGGGACCAGATACCTGCCGACGCCGTGGTGGTATCGGGCGAGGCGCTCGTTAACGAAAGTCTGCTGACGGGCGAGAGCGACCTTATTAAGAAACAGCCCGGTTCCGAGCTCATGAGCGGCAGCTTTATAGACTCGGGCCTGTTGCGTGCCCGCGTGGTCCATGTTGGTGCGGATAACTATGTGGCCAAGATCAACAACGAGGCCAAGTACGTCAAAAAGGTCAATTCCGAGATCATGAACGCGCTCAACGCCATCGTGCGTTTTGCAAGCGTCATCATGATTCCGCTCGGTCTGGCTCTGTTCGCCTCGAGTGTAAGTGGGTTGTGGGACGCCGCGGGCGCGCCGGGCGATAGTGCGCTTTCGTGGTGCTTTTCCGAGCTGCTGGCCGGTCGCGTGCCTTCGTCGGCGCTGCTGTCCACGGTTGGCGCTCTTTTGGGCATGATTCCGCAGGGCCTGGTGCTGCTGACCTCGTCGGTGCTCGCGATTGCCACGGTGCGCCTGGCGCGCCGCAAGGTACTCGCGCAACAGCTCTATTGCATCGAGACGCTCGCGCGCGTCGACGTGCTGTGCCTGGACAAGACGGGCACCATCACGTCGGGTCGCATGGAGGTCGAGGGCACCTATCCGTTGCCCGTTGAGGGCGTGGGCTTGGCCCCGGACGAGGCACCTGTCCCCGTCGATACTACCGTACTCGATTTTGCGCTTGCCAATGTCGCGCGCGCGACCTCGGCTGATGCCAATGAGACCTGCCAGGCGCTGCTCAACTACTACGCCGACCGCCCGGTCGAGGTGTCCGAGCCGCTGTCGGTCATTCCGTTTTCGTCCTCCAAAAAGTGGAGCGGCGCCTCGTTTGCGCAGGGCTCCTATGTGATGGGCGCGGCGCAATTTGTGCTTTCGGAGCGTATCTTTGCGCAGGTCGAAAATCGTGTGGCCGAGCTTGCCGACACCTGCCGCGTGCTCGTGGTGGCGCGCGTGGACGGCTTTACGCCCGATGGCGATATGCTGGGCGAGGCCGAGCCCGTGGGCTTTGTGACCATTCGCGATGAGATTCGCACTTCGGCCGCCGAGACCATCGGCTACTTTAACGAGCAGGGCGTGACCCTCAACGTGATCAGCGGCGACGACCCTCGTACCGTGTCGTCGATCGCACGCGTGGTGGGCGTGCCGGGGGCGGACGCTTATGTGGACGCCACGACGCTCGATACGCCGTCCAAGATTGATGCGGCGGTGGACCGCTATCACGTCTTTGGCCGCGTGACCCCGCAGCAGAAGCGCGAGCTCGTGCAGGCGCTCAAGCGTCGTGGCCATACCGTTGCCATGACGGGCGACGGCGTCAACGATGTGCTGGCGCTCAAAGAGGCCGACTGCTCCGTGGCCATGGCCGCCGGTTCCGACGCCGCACGCAACGTGGCCGAGATCGTGCTGGTCGATAACGACTTTGCCTCGATGCCCGCCGTGGTGGCCGAGGGCCGTCGCTCCATCAACAACCTGCAGCGTTCGGCCTCGCTGTTCCTGACCAAGACGCTGTTCTCGATGGGCCTGGCGGCGCTGTGCATCGCGCTGCCGCCGTATCCCTTTGAGCCTATCCAGATGACGCTCATTAACTTCTTCTGCATCGGCGCGCCGGGCTTTGTGCTGGGCCTTGAGCCCAACAATGCCCGCGTGAAGGGGTCATTCTTGACCAACGTGCTCAAGCGCGCGCTGCCGGCGTCGCTGGCGGTCATTATGGCTGCAGCGCTCGATATCTTTGTGGCGCGCGTGTTTGGCTTTAGCCAGCTCACGCTGTCGACGATGTGCCTTCTCACGTCGTGTGCGGCAAGCGTGAGCCTGATCTGGCGTATCTCGCAGCCGCTCACACCCTTGCGCGTGATGCTCTTTGTATTTGTCGTCGCCGGCATCTTGGTGGGCGTTATCGGATTCCCCGAGCTGCTGTCTATCGCCAACTTGTCGATGGGCGAGGCAATTATCCTTCTGGTGATTGTGGTCTTTACTTGCAGCGTGTTCTTTAAACTCGCCACGATGATGGATTCGCTTAAGCCGCGTCGCCGTCATGCCGCCACTGGCTTTGGCCGCGGCGTGCGCGTTCGCTTGGGCCGCGGTGGCGGCAAGGTGAGCTCGACGGGCTCGACGGCCGAGCGTTTTGCCAAGCGCGTCGCCGCCGACATGGCGCAGCGCCGCGAGGAGCGTACGACCCGTGAGGCCGAAGCCCGCGCGCTCGAGGGCGTGGAAAAGACCCAGCCCAAGAAAAAGAAGGGCGCGGGCGCCAAGCGCTCGCGTGTGACCAAGTCCGCGCAGGGCATTAAGGTTTCGATGCCGAGCAAGAAGAAGTAACCGCACCTCACAGGGTAGCTAATTTGGGACGGGGCTTTTTTAGCTACCCGGCTGATGACGCGATCTATTTGGCCGATTGGCGGCCAGGGCAGCTAAAAAAGCCCCGTCCCAAATTAGCTACCCTGCGATGTTGAATTGGTGCCCTGTGCCTTTAGGGGCGTAGCGATGTTATGCTCTAACCTCGATGGTTCGAATGATTCCGAAAAGAGGATGCCGTGATTTGCCCGCATTGTCTCAAGACCATAGAGGACGGCTCCTCGTTCTGCCCCTATTGCAATACCTATGTTGGCCCGGGCGATGGCCCCGAGCACACCGAGTTTGTGTTCTGCGAAGGCTGCGGTGCCCGTCTGTCGCCTCATGACCGTACCTGTTCCAAGTGCGGGCGCCCTGCCCCGGGCATTCTATCCGAGGATGCGGCAGCATCCGACCTGGCTGCTGGGCGCACGGCTGGTTTTCCCCGCCTGACGCAGGAGCAGATCGATACCGAGGTACCCCATGCGCCGTCCTCTGCCGCCGCGGTACTTTCCGATGCCGCCGATCCCAATGAGACCTGCGTGCTGCCGGCTTTCGACAGGGATTTTGGCATTCCCAAGGTCGATATCCCGCTGCCGGTGTCCCTTCGTGACGACGCTCAGTCCAAAAATCAAAAACCCAAGCGCAAGGTGCACCCTGACGAGGATGCCTACCACAAGCACAAGCGCCGTATTCCCAAGCCGCTCATCGTCATCGTGTTGCTCGCCGCCGTGTGCGGCAGTGCCTATTGGTTTGTGACGTCGGACCCCATGGGCGTTATGCCGGGCTTTTACGACCAGTTTGGCCAGGCCGCCAAGACGACGTTCCCCTCGCGCCAGAAGGGCGAGGCTACCGAGGAAGAGACCAAGTCCGACGATACCGCCGAGGTGGTCCAGGAGGAGACCGTCCTTTCCGACGACCAGCTCTATACCAAGCTCGACGGTCTGTATCGGACCATCGTGTCGTATGGCGACGATGATCAGATCGGCGAGGTTGTCGACTCGTTTAACAGCGGGTACCTGCGCACGCCGCTCTCCACGCGTCAGGAGCTGTCGCAGAGCGCTTATGCCCTGCGCGACCAGATCAAAAAGACCCAAGACGAGCTCAACAACCTTAAGGTGCAAGACGATACCGTCTACGCGGAGGATATCGAGCACCTCAAACAGCTTGCCGAGTGGATGTACGAGCGCGTCGACATGATCTGCCAGAGCTGGGATATCTCGCTGTCCATTCCCGATGGCGAGTCGCTGAGCGCCCGCCAGAGTGAAATCTTGGCGCCCATCGCACAGGGCGGTAACAGCGCCCTTAACCAGTACGATGCCAATGTGAGCGCCTGGAAGCCGCAGCCGCGTTCGTAATTTGTTGCCCTCCGACGGCATAACCTGCGTGCGCAATTGATGGAAGCCCGTGCTTATTGCTACAATTCGTACAAATATGCTTTAAACGCACGAGGAAGGAACCACATGTTTGGTTTTAAGAAAGAGCTTTATACGCCCGAGTACCAGCTCGCTGGTGACGAGTGTGCGATCATCGAGACGTCGAAGGGTACGATCAAGGTCAAATTTGACGGCGAGGGCGCTCCCATCCATGTGGCGAACTTCTGCGAGCTTTCCACCATGGGCTTTTATGACGGCCTTAAGTTTCACCGCTATGTGCCCGGCTTTGTGATCCAGGGCGGCGACCCCAATACCCGCGATATGTCCGGCGCTGACGTCGCCGCCGGCCTTGAGGGCCCCGACGGTATGCCCGGCACCGGTGGCCCCGGCTACCGCATCAAGGGAGAGTTTGCCACCAACCCGCGCAACAGCCATGTGGACGGTGCGCTTGCCATGGCACGTTCTATGGATCCCGATTCCGCGGGCTCCCAGTTCTACTTCTGCCTGGGTGCCCAGCACAATCTGGATTCCGGTTACACCGTCTTTGGCACCACGGTCGAGGGCCTCGACGTGATTTCGCAGCTGCGTGCCGGCGACGAGATCGTCCATGTCGAGATCGTTCACGAGTAAAAGGGGACTTCCTTGAATAGCCAGCTGATTCAACAGGGTCGAGCCGCTTATCGTGCGGGCGACTTTTCTGCAGCCGCTCAGATGCTCGGTGCGGCAAAGACCCCCAGCGAGATCATGGGCGAGGCCGACCATCTGCGTGGCAACGCTCTGATGCACCTGGGTATGTATGCCGAGGCTGCCGAGGCGTACGCGGCTGCCCTCAACGACGGCACCTATGGAAAGCGCGGCGCGCTGCTCACCAACCGCGGCAAGGCGCTCGCTGCCGTGGGTGACTATGTGAACGCAGCCCAGGCGTTCTCCGCCGCAACGCAGGATGCTTCCTATGCCACGCCGTTTAAGGCCTATCTGGGTCTTGGCAACGCGCTGTTCCAGTCGGGCGATTTCGCCAAAGCAGGCACTGCCTTCCGCCAGGCCGCCATCGATGGCGCCAATCCAGCCCCCGCGGCCGCCCTTGGCGAACTCGGCCGCTGCTTCATCAAACTTGGCCGACCGGCGGACGCCGTGGAGACCTATCGCACGGCCATCGACTTTGCCGGTCCGCGCGATGACACGCGTGCGCTTAACGCGGGTATGGGCGAGGCGCTTTCTGCCGCGGGTCGTCCTTCCGAGGCGCTCGATGCCTTTAATGCCGCCACCGCCGACGGCATCTATCAGCTCACGCCCGAGCAGGCCGATGAGCTTGCCCGCGTGCACGATTCACTTGCCGCGCTTTCGGCCCAGACCGCCATGGCCACGGCCCCGGCGCCCGCCATGGATACGACTGCTGTCGATTCGCTCGATCCCACGGGTGCCACTGGCCAGTTTATGCCTGATCCGTCCGACACGGGCTTCTTTACGCTGTCCGAGTCCGAGATGGTCCAGCAGGATCGTCAGGACCGCAAGCAGGCCAAGGTCCGTCGTCGCCATCGCCATACGGGCCTCAAGGTCTTCCTGGTTTTGCTTCTGCTGATTGTTCTTGCCGCGGGCGGTTTGGGCTTTGCCTACACGCGCGGCATGGGTATCCCCTCGCAGGAGTCCGTCATCACCGATCTGTTCCAGGCTGCCGGCGACGGTGATACCGCCAAGGCCGAGTCCTGCCTGGCCTCCAGCTTGTCCGAGGACGCCAAGGCGATGATTATCTCCTCGATCCCGCAGGGCGCCACCGTCTCCATCGAGGGCATGGATCAGTCCATGACCGAGACCACCGCGAAGGTGAAGGCTTCGCTGTCCAAGGGCGGCGAGCAGGAATATACCGTCAAATTCGTGCGCTCCGACAACCATATCGGCTGGGCGGTATCTTCGCTCGACATCGATTTCTCGGCCGCTGACAACCAGTAGTGACCTTATGAGATTTGGCGCTGCCCGGTGCTTCACCGCAAGTGAGGTGCCGGGCTTGCGCTAGTATGATGAGCTAGTAGTTTTCCAGCAATCATCCAACACATCAGGAGTTGCGTTGTTTTCTTTGATGGACATGTTCTTCGGTAGCTATGCGGGCGATCTAGCCATCGACCTCGGCACCGCCAATACGCTTGTCTCCGTGCGCGGTAAGGGCATCGTCATTCGCGAGCCTTCCGTCGTCGCCATCGACAAAAACGATGAGCGCATCCTTGCAGTCGGTATCGAGGCCAAGCGTATGCTTGGCCGTACGCCCGGCAACATTGTGGCCGTGCGTCCTCTTAAGGATGGCGTTATCGCCGACTTCGATGTCACCGAGGCCATGCTTCGCTACTTTATCGATAAGGCTTCCGAGAAGCGCTATCCGTGGACCCCTCGTCCGCGCGTCGTCGTATGCGTTCCCTCCGGTGTCACGTCGGTCGAGAAGCGCGCCGTGTTCGAGGCTACGATTCAGGCTGGCGCTCGCCAGGCCTATCTGATCGAGGAGCCTATGGCCGCGGCTATCGGTGCTGACTTGCCTGTCGAGGAGCCGACCGGCTCCATGGTCATCGATATCGGTGGCGGCACCACCGAGGTTGCCGTTATCGCCATGGGCGGTATCGTCGTGTCGCAGTCCATCCGCATTGCCGGCGACGAGTTCGATCAGGCTATCCTCACGCATGTTCGCGATGCCTACAATTTGGCCATCGGCGAGCGCACGGCCGAGGACATTAAGATTAAGGTCGGCTCTGCCGTGCCGCTCAAGGACGAGCTCGACGTCGAGGTCAATGGCCGCGACGTGATCACGGGCCTGCCCAAGACCGTGCGCATCGAGAGCGAGGAGATTCGTCGTGCGCTCAATAAGCCGCTCGACGAGATGGCCAAGGCCGTCAAGGACGCACTCGACGCCACGCCGCCCGATCTTGCCTCGGACCTTATGTACTACGGCATTCTGCTGACCGGCGGCGGAGCGCTGCTGCGCGGCCTCGACGTCCGCTTGCGCGACGAGACAGGCGTTTCGGTCAACGTGAGCCCCACGGCGCTCGACAATGTCGTAAACGGTTGCGCCCGCGTGCTCGAGGCCAACGCGTTTGACGGCGGTTTCGTCCAGACCAATGCTTAATTTCCAAAAGGTGGATTCCATTTGGCACGATCTTCGGGTTTCTCTTCAAATCTGAATACCAAACGACAATCAACGGGTATGCGCCCGTTGATTGTTTTCAGCCTGATTTCTGTGTTGCTGCTCACGTTTTACATTCGAGAGGGCGAGGCCGGGCCGATACATGCCGTGCGTTCGGGCGTCACGACAATCACCTCTCCGGTGCGATTTGTTGGCTCGGCGGTGGCGGCGCCATTCAATGCCATCGGCAACGTGTTCTCCAACCTCACCGCTTCGCAGGAGTCGCTCGACGACCTTAAAAAGCAAAACGAGGTTCTCACTTCCAAGGTCGCGGAGCTTTCCGAGGCCCAAAAGACCGCTGAGCGCCTTGAGGGTCTTGTGGGCCTGCAGTCGACCTATAACCTCAAGTCCACTGCGGCTCGTATTGTCGGAGCCTCGGGTGACGCCTGGACGTCGACCGTCACCATCGATAAGGGTTCTGCCGACGGGCTTACCATCAACATGCCCGTGACGAGCTCGGCCGGCGTCATCGGCCAGATTATCGAGGTTTCGGCCAAGACATCGACCGTGCGCCTGATTGGCGACGAGAACTCTGGTGTGTCCGCCATGGTGCAGGACACGCGCGCACAAGGCATGCTACAGGGCCAGCCCGATGGCACGCTGCGTCTTGAGTACGTGAGCGTCGACTCCGATGTTAAGGTGGGCGATATCATCGTGACCTCGGGCATCGGTGGCGTGTTCCCCAAGGGACTGCCGCTCGGCACCGTGTCTTCGGTGGAAAAATCCGCAAACGACGTGTACTACACCATCGTTGTTCGCGCTCAGACTACGGCCGAGAACAATGAGGAAGTGCTCGTCATCACCTCGCTCACCGACGAGCAGTCGGCTTCGGACGATGATGTGAGCTCGGCCAATAGTGCCCCGCAGGGCTCGTCGCGCGATGCTGCGACTCAGTCTAAGGACGAGAAATCGGATGATGATTCCGACACGGCCGAAGCGTCCGATTCTGGATCGAGCGAATAGGGAGGCATGTCCATGGATCTACACGAGCAGGGGACTGGCTCCCGTGCCTTTGCAATCGCCGCTATCGTCTGCGTGCTGTTGCAGGCGGGACTGGCACCGCAAATCTCCATCGCGGGCGGCCGCGTCAACTTTATGATCATCTTGGTGTGCCTGGCCGTGTTTTCGGGCGACCCTACGCGTGCCGTCGTGTGCGGCTTTTGCAGCGGTCTGTTTTACGACCTTTCCGCCGCCGTGCCGGTGGGCGTTATGTCGCTGCTGCTGACCGTGGGCAGTTTTGCTTTGGTGCACAGCGCGGCTGGTCAGACGGGCGGCTCGCCGAGCGCGCGCGGCATTACCGTGGGCGCCTTTGCGCTTGCCATCAACGTGGTCTACAGCATCATCTTGCTGTTTATGGGTCTGGAGACGAGCTTTGTGGTGGCCATCTTTGGGCACGCTCTGCCGTCCTCGATCCTGACGGGCTTGATTGCCATTCCGTTTTTGATGTCCGGCGCCGCTCCGCAGTCTGGCTATGGGTTCTCCGCGCGCGGTGGGCGTCAGACGGGCATGCGCTTTAAGCCCAAGACCCTTAAGCTCAAATAGGGGAGGCCTCAAGATGTCTTCCCAGTTGACGGTTGTTGTCGCCGGTATCGCGCTGGTCGTGGCCATTGTGGTCGCGCTGGTCATCATACGCCGCGGCGACTCCCGCTTTACCTACGACACACAGCACGGAACGGCCCCGCGCGCCACCGAGGGCGAGGGCAATACGGCCGCCACGGCCTTCAAGGGCCGTTTTTCCATCCTCACCACGGGCGTGGGTGCCATGTTTGCCGCGCTTGCCGTTAAGCTGTGGGGCATGCAGATGGTCTCGTCGGACTACTACGACAAGCAGGCCAAGAGCAATCAGACCCGTACCGTTACCACGCCTGCCGTGCGTGGCCGCATCTTGGACCGCAACGGCGTCGCACTGGTGCAAAACCGCCCCTCGCTCGCCGTCGTCGCCTATCGCGATCTTGCCGACGACAAGGTGCTGGTGCGTCATCTTGCCAACGTGCTCGGCATGCCGTATGTCGCGGTGCTGCGCAACATCCAGGACAATTCCGAGGGCGCGCAGAGCCTGCATACGATCGCGACTGACGTGCGCCGCTCTACCGTCGCCTACATTCAGGAGCACGCCGGTGAGTTTCCCGGCGTGAAGATCGCCGAGCGCACCGAGCGCCAGTACCCGTATGGCGAGACCGCCTGCCATATTTTGGGCTATACCGGTACCATTACCTCCGAGCAGCTCGAGGCGCAGAACAAGAAGTCGTCGGACGGCAACGAAAGCGCGGCTGGCCAGATCTCGTATCAATCGGGCGATATTGTGGGTCAGGCGGGCGTAGAGATTTACTACGAAAATCTGCTGCAGGGCATTCGCGGTGAGCAGACCGTGAAAGTTGACGCCTCGGGTAACGTTACCGGTCAAGCCGGCGCCGTTCCCGCCAAGGCCGGTTCTGACATTAAGCTTACGCTCGATCTTAAGATTCAACAGGCCTGCGAGACGGCTCTGGCGAATGCCATTGAGCTTGCCAAGACTACGGGCCATAGCAATGCCGGCAACGGTGCCGTGGTGTGCCTTGACCCCAACAACGGCGAGATCCTGGGCATGGCAAGCGAACCCAAGTTTGATCCTTCTGTCTTTATCGGCGGCGTTTCCAATGACGTGTGGACCGAGCTTAACGATGACGAGGGCTCGCATCCGCTGCTCAACCGCGCCATTAGCGGCCAGTACATGTCCGCCTCGACCATCAAACCCCTCTCGGCGTTGGCTGGCCTCGAATTTGGCACGTACACTTCGAGTCAAACGACCAACTGCACGGGTTATTGGACCGGCTTGGGCAAATCTTGGGGAAAGTACTGCTGGCTGCACTCCGGCCACGGCACGATGACGCTGCAGTCCGGTATCGCCAACTCCTGCGACCCCGTGTTCTACGATATGGGCAAGGCCTTTTTCTACAACGACCAGCATCCCGAAGGCCTGCAAGAGGTCTTTCGCCGTTGGGGCCTGGGCAAGACCTGCGGCATCGACCTGCCGAGTGAGGGCGCGGGCCGCATTCCCGATGCCGAGTGGAAAGAGTCGTACTTTACCGACGCCTCGGCCGAGGACCGCAAGTGGAATGCCGGCGATATGACCAACATCGCCATCGGCCAGGGCGACATTCTGGTGACACCGCTGCAGATGGCCTGCGCCTACATGGGTATTGCCAACGGCGGCAAACAGTATGTGCCGCATGTGTTCTTGTCTGCTGTCTCGCGTGATGGCGACGGCGATGCCTACAAGTACAACGGCAAGGGCAAAAAGAAGCGCCTTGAGGCTCAAATTAACAACGATGCCGATCTTGCGCTGGTCCGCAACGGCATGCACGATGTGATTTACTCGGCGTCGACTTCGACCGCCGCGCACTTTAACTCCCTGACCCCTACGGTCTACGGCAAGTCCGGCACGGGCGAGAAGAGCGGCGAGGACGATTACGCGTGGTTTTGCGCCTACGCGCCGGCCGATGACCCCAAGTACGTGATCGCCACTGTCTTGGAACAGGGCGGTGGCGGCTCCGATACCGCGCTGCACGTTGTGCGCGATGTCCTCGGTGCGATTTATGACGAGCCCGACACGTCGACGGCCACGGGCGATTCCTCGGTTCGATAGGAGGTTGCGATGGACTTTTCGCCGGCGGACCTGTTCCGCTCAACCAAAACCGGCTCTCGCAGCAGCCTGGACCGCGTTAACAAGCAGATTTCCGCATCGCGCGGAACGTTTCGCCAAAAGGTGCACGTCGGCGTGCTGTTGGCGACCGTGGCGCTCGTCACCTATGGCGCCCTTATTATCTGGTCCGCCTCGCAGTTTAAAGCCGACGCCTCGTTCTCGCGTCACCTGCTGGGTATCGGTATTGGCGCGGTGCTGGCGGTGCTCGTCTGGCGCACCGACCTGCGCGGCATTTCCAACTTTTCGACGGCCCTGCTCGTCATCGATCTCATCGTGATCTTCTCGCCTAAGATTCCGGGCCTGTCCTACACGGGCGGCTTGGGAATGACGGGTTGGATCAAGATTCCCGGTATCGGTTTAACATTCCAGCCCGTTGAGCTTGCCAAGCTCATCACCATCTTCTTTATGGCCACGCTTGGCTCGCAGTACAATGGGCGCATCGATACCGCTCGCGACTACATTAAGCTCTGCGGCATGCTGTCCATTCCGTTTTTGGCCGTCGTCGCCATGGGCGATTTGGGCTCGGGTCTGGTCGTGCTGGTGTCGGGCGCCATCGTCATCTGCATGAGCGGTGCGCGCCGCGAATGGGTGCTGTCGACTTTGGCTCTGCTCGTGGCTTTGGTGGCGCTCGTCCTGGCGCTCGATTCGGTCTTCGATTCGCTGCTCGGCCACGATGTGCTCATTAAGCAGTACCAGATGAATCGTCTGACGGTCTTCATCGACCCCGACAACGCCGATTCGGACGATGCGTACAACCTGCAGCAGTCGTTGATCGCGGTCGGCTCGGGCGGGTTCTTTGGTAAGGGCCTGGGGCATGCGACGCAGTCGGCCGGCGGCTTTCTGCCCGAGTTCCATACCGACTTCGTCTTCGCCTTTTTGTCAGAGACGTTCGGCTTTTGCGGTTCCTTTTTGTTGCTGTGCCTGTACGTGCTGCTCATCTTCTCGACGATCCGCGTCGCCTTTAAGTGCGAGTCTCTGTTTCTACGCTTGTCATGCGTGGGTATTGTCGGCATGTGGGCATTTCAGACGTTTGAGAACATCGGCATGTGCATTGGCATGATGCCGATTACCGGTATTCCGCTGCCGTTCATTAGCTTTGGTTCGTCGTCGATGATGATTCAGTTGTTGACGGTGGGTATCGTACAATCCATATGGCGGCATCGTTCGGGCGCCGCGTAACCGCTGGAGGGGTTTGCCATGAAGATTCCCGTGGAAAAGCTGACTCGCGCTTTTAAAATGGGCGCGACCACCAAGAGGGATTCCGATACGCCGGTGCGCGTTTCGGTCTACCTGGATTCGACCGCCTCGCGTTTTTTGGTCGAGACGGTGCGCGATGCCTTTGTGCCGCAGACGACGTCGGGTATTGTCCGCGTTGAGCGTCTGGATGAGGAGCGTATCGTCCCCAAGACCGATACCGACGTGGTGCTGGTGCTTTCGTGCGGATCTGAGCGCCTTGAGAGTGCTGTACAGGAGCTTGTGATCGCCGGCGCGCCCGTGTGCGTGCTGGCCGAGTCCGCTGTCGAGGTGCCTTTTATCCAGGAGTCCACGCCCATGCTCGGCGTGGTAGCGGCCACCGATAAGACGTATCTGCTCGAGACACTCGCCCGCTGGATTCTCGATCGCACGGAAAAGGAGACGGCCTTTGCGGCGAACTTTGCCTTTATGCGCATCGCCGCCGCCAACCGCATCATCACCTCGTGCGCGCTTACCAATATGGCGACGGGCGCGCTGGTGTTTTTGCCGGGGGCCGATTATCCCGTTATGGCGCTGGCGCAGGTTGGCATGCTCTTTGAGCTTGCGGCCATTTTTGGACGCGGCATTAAGCCCGAGCGCGGCTACGAGGTCGCGGGCGTGCTTGCCGGCGGCTTGGTAATGCGCGCCGTCACCCGCGCCCTGGTGAAGCAGACGCCGCATATCGGCTTTGCCGTCAAGGCACTCTCCGCCGCCCTCGGCACCTATGGCATGGGTCGTGCGCTCGTGTCTCTCTACGAGCGCGATATCGACTACAGCCGTGCCAACGAGGTGGTTGCCGCCACGTTCTCGCGCGTCCGCGACCTGGTGACCACGGTTGCCGGCGCTACCCGTCCCATGAATCCTTTTGAGGATGCATCCGATCTCGCTGCTTAGGGGTTTCTTTTGCGCGTTCCATACCAAGACTGTTTTCATTTGATTGAGCCGCTGCTCGCGAAGGTCGAAAAGCCGAGTCGCTATATCGACCACGAGTGGGGTACGCTCTCCAAGGCCGATGCCGACTATCGTTGCTGCATGATTTACCCGGACGTGTACGAGGTCGGCCTGCCCAACCAGGGTATCGCCATCCTGTACAACATCCTTAACCAGGCCGAGGGCATCTCCTGTGAGCGCGGTTATGTGCCGTGGCCCGATATGGGCGATGCCATGCGCGAGGCCGGTATCCCGCTGCTGTCGCTCGAGGGCGCAGCGCCCGTGGCCTCGTTTGATATCGTCGGAATGCACGTGCCGCACGAGATGGCCGTGACAAACTTTCTCGAGGCGCTCGATCTCGCCGGCATTCCGCTGCTGGCGGCCGACCGCACCGAGGACGATCCCATCATCGTCGCCGGCGGACCTTCGGTTTATAACCCCGAGCCGTATGCGGCCTTCTTCGATGCCATCCTGATTGGCGAGGGTGAGGAGTCGCTGCTCGAGATCTGCCAGTTGCATCGCCGCCTGCGTGACGAGGGCGTCCCGCGCGCCCAGATTGTCGAGCGGCTCGCGACCGTCTCCGGTACCTACGTGCCGTCGCTGTACGAGGTGCGCTATGACGAACCCTGCTCACCGCACGGCTATACCGTGCCGCGTGAGGGCAAAGACGTCCCGCCGGTGGTCTACAAGCGCGTCGTCGAGGACTTTGGCGCTACCAATCCGTTGTCGCAGTCGTGCGTGCCCTACGCGCAGCTCGTTCACGATCGCCTGTCTATCGAGATCCTGCGCGGCTGCGCTCGCGGCTGCCGTTTTTGCCAGGCCGGCATGACGTATCGCCCGGTGCGCGAGCGCTCGGCCGACCAGATCGTGTCCTCGGTGATCCAGGGCCTGGAAAAGACCGGCTATGACGAGGTGTCGCTTACCTCGCTTTCGACCACCGACCACTCCTGCATCCGCGACGTGCTTGGCAGGCTCAACCGCCGCTTGGAGGATACGGGCATTCGCGTGTCCATTCCCTCGCAGCGCCTGGATTCGTTTGGCGTGGATATGGCCGAGTCGGTCGCCGGCGAAAAGAAGGGCGGGCTGACGTTTGCCCCCGAGGCCGGTAGCCAGCGCATGCGCGACATCATCAACAAGAACGTGACCGAGGAGGACGTGGACCGTGCGGCCAAGGCGGCCTTCGAGGCCGGCTGGAACCGCATGAAGCTCTACTTTATGATGGGTCTTCCCGGCGAGCGCGATGAGGATATCGTGGCCATCGCCAACCTGGCGGACCATGTGCTCGAGCTCGGCCGCTCCGTGGTACCCAAGGCGCGCCGCGGCTCCATCTCGGTGTCCATCTCGGTGTCGGTGTTTATTCCCAAGGCCGCCACGCCTTTCCAGTGGTGCCCGCAGCTCGATTACGACGACGTCAAACGCCGTCAGAAGCTCCTCATTACGAGCGTTCGCAACCGTGCGGTCCGCGTGCACTACCACGATGCCGAGACCTCGCTTATCGAGGCGGCGCTGTCTCGTGCAGGCCGCGACATGACGCCGGTCATCATCGATGCCTGGCGTGCCGGTTCGCGTTTTGACGCCTGGGTGGAGCATTTTTCGCTCGATAACTGGAAGGAGGCCGCGGCCAAAAACGGCATCGACCTCAACGAGCTCGTGCACCTGCCCTACGAGCTGGACTGGCACCTGCCCTGGGAGCACGTGAGCCCCGGTTGCTCGCGCGGCTTCCTCGAGCGCGAATACCGCCGCTCGCTGGAGGGTGTCACGACCCCCGACTGCACCCGCACGTCGTGCACCGGCTGCGGAATCTGTCCCACGCTCCACGCCAAGAACGTATTGGTGGGTGATCGCGCATGAGTGAGCGCTTGACCGACAGCCCCACGCTCTTTAGGCTTCGCGTTCGCTACGGCAAGCGCGACCGTCTTAAGTATCTGGGCCACCTGGAACTGATTCATACCATTGAACGCATTGTGCGTCGCGCGGGCCTGCCTTATGCCGTCACGCAGGGCTTCTCTCCGCACATGCGCGTGGGTTTTTCCTCGGCGCTGCCCGTGGGCACGTCGTCGACCTGCGAGTGGTATGACCTGTTTATGACCGAGTTCGTCGCGCTCGACGAGGCCTTTGGGCGCCTGGCCGCGGCATCTCCGGCCGATCTGGCCCCCATCGAGGCCGCCTACATCGACGTGCGCACACCGGCGCTCACGGCCCAACTCACGCGCCTGTCGTACCGCATCGACCTGCATCTGAACCCTGAGGCGCCGGTCGCCGTCGACGAGGTGCGTCGCGCAATCGATACGTTGCGTGCGGGCCACGGCATCGACTATGCGCGCGGCAAAAAGAGCAAGCGCCTGGACTTGGACCATACGCTCGTGGGCTACGAGCTTAAGGCGGGGGAGCGCCCGGACCATCTGGTGCTCATGCTCGACACCCACGCCGACAACGAGGGCTCCATGCGTCCGGAGATTTTGCTTTCTGCTGCTGATGTTTTGTTGCAGGGCTTGACCCCGGGCGTCGATGCACCTATTGTTTCCACCGGTATGCAAGACCTCGTGACCATCTGCTCCTACGATGTCGAGCGTCAGAATCAAGCATGCGAAGACGACGAGGGCCGACTCGTCAGCCCCATACCTGTGCGAACTTGTGGATTTGCTCCACATACTCGTTGACGGGGGTATTATCGCCTGCTACTATATTCGGCTGTTGCACTAACTGATGCATGAAGGGCAAGTAAACATGTACGCAATCGTTAACACGGGCGGCAAGCAGTACAAGGTCGCCACCGACGATGTCATCACCGTCGAGAAGATCGAGGGCAATGAGGGCGACAAGGTCACCCTGCCGGTCATCTTCCTCAACGATGGTAAGAAGATCGTCACCGATCCCGACAAGCTGGCCAAGGCCAAGGTTACCGCTCAGATCGTTGAGCAGTTCAAGGGCGCGAAGCAGCTGGTCTTCAAGTTCCACAAGCGTAAGCGCTATCGTCGTCTGAAGGGTCACCGTCAGCAGCTCACCAAGCTGAAGATCGTGAAGGTTCAGGCTACCTCCCGCGCCAAGAAGGCTGTCAAGGCAGAGGCTGAGGCTGTTGCCGAGGCTCCCGTCGCCGAGTAGATTACACTCGTAACGAAAGAGTAGGTATACACAATGGCACACAAAAAAGGACTCGGTTCCTCCCGTAATGGCCGTGACTCCCGCGGTCAGCGCCTTGGCACGAAGCGCTTCGCCGGCCAGACGGTAACCACGGGCACGATTCTCGTCCGTCAGCATGGCACGCACATCCACCCGGGTGCGAACGTTGGCCGTGGCAAGGACGACACGCTGTTCGCGCTGGTCGACGGTACCGTTGAGTTCCACAAGGGTATCAAGCACAGGGTCAGCGTACGCCCGCTCGCGAACGCGTAATTCACCCTTCATAGAGCACATATGTGGGAGGCACTTGAGTTTTAGGATTCAAGGGTCTCCCTCTTTTTTGTAGGAGGCGATTCTGTTGTCACAGTTCACCGATATCAGCCGCATTAACGTTTGTGGCGGCGACGGCGGAGCCGGATGCATGTCGTTTAGGCGCGAGGCATTTGTTCCCAAGGGCGGCCCCGATGGCGGCGACGGCGGTCGTGGCGGCAATGTCGTCATCCAGGCCGATGCTCAGCTGTCTTCGCTGATCGATTACCGCTTTAAGCATCACTTCCGTGCCGAGCGCGGCACGCACGGCCAGGGCGCCCGTCGCAATGGCAAGAGCGGCGAGGACCTGATTTTGAAAGTTCCCATGGGCACCGTAGTCCGCGAGCTCGATCCCGAGACGCAGACCCCGATGTTCGAGATTGCCGACCTGGTGCACGATGGCGAGCGCGTTGTCGTGGCGCCCGGTGGGGCCGGCGGTCTGGGCAACACCCACTTTGTGACGTCGGTGCGCCGCGCGCCCGCGTTTGCCCAGCTGGGTGAGCCTGCCGAGGAGCACTGGATCGAGCTCGAGATGAAACTTATGGCCGATGCCGCGCTCGTGGGCTTTCCCTCGGTGGGCAAGTCCTCGCTCATTGCGCGTATGAGTGCCGCCCGTCCTAAGATCGCCGACTACCCGTTTACCACGCTCGTGCCCAATCTGGGCATGGTGCGTGCCGGCGAATATTCTTACGTCGTTGCCGACGTCCCCGGTCTCATCGAGGGTGCGAGTGAAGGCAAGGGCTTGGGTCACCAGTTCCTGCGCCATATTGAGCGCACTGCTTTGATCATGCACGTTGTCGATATGACGGGCGGTTTTGAGGATCGCGATCCGGTTGAGGACTATCGCATCATTAACCGTGAGCTCGAGCAGTATGGTGCCGAGCTCTCGGAGCGCCCGCAGATCGTCGTCGCCAACAAGTGCGATGCGCCGGGCACGGCTGACAAGATTGCCGACCTTAAGCGTGCAGCGCTCGACGACGGCCACATGTTTTTTGCCGTTTCTGCTGTGACGGGTGCCGGCCTCAACACCCTGATGCTTGCCGTGGGCGAGCAGGTGGCTAAGCTCCGCGCGGAGCTTGCGGTTTCCGATGAGCCGGTCGATTTGCGCGATGAGGAGTGGGAGCGTCGCCGTCTGCAGCGCGAGAAGCGCTTCCGCATTGTTGAGGAAGAGCCGGGTGCTTTCCGCGTGGTTGGTCGCGCGATCGAGCGCATGGTCATCCAAACCGACTGGGAAAACGAGGAAGCTGTCATCTACCTGCAGCATAAGTTTGCGCGCATGGGCGTTGACGACGCGCTCGAGAAGGCCGGCTGCCGTGCGGGCGACGAGGTTCGCATTTGCCAGCGCGCCTTTGACTTTGAGGGCGCCGAGGATTTCTCGGAATACGAGGACGAGCTCGAGGATGCTGGCGTTGAGGTTATTGACGTAGCGGCCGAGGGTGTGGACGTGGCTCATGTCGCCGAGGGCTCCGAAGGTGCTACCGAAGTCGACGTTATTGAGACCCCGGAGGGCGAGTAGGCCATGTCGCTGCGCGGTGGAATCGGATTGCCTGAGCTGCCTATCAAGGATGGGCACGAGTTTCGGCTTGGCATTATGGGCGGCACCTTTGACCCGATTCATTACGGGCACTTGGTTACCGCCGAGCAGGCTCGCGAGTCGCTCGACTTGGACGCTGTGCTTTTTATGCCGGCCGGCTCTCCTGCCTTTAAGCTCGACAAACCGGTGACGCCTGCCGAGGACCGTTATGCCATGACAGTCCTCGCGACTGCCGCGAACCCGGCCTTTTTGGCGAGCCGCTTCGAGATCGATCGTGCCGGTGTCACCTATACAGCCGATACGCTGCGTGCCCTTCGCGAGTTTTACCCGCCACAGGTGAAGCTTTACTTTATTACGGGCGCCGATGCGATTATCGATATTGTGACCTGGCACAATGCTCATGAGATTGCCGAACTGGCAACCTTTATCGCTGCGACGCGTCCCGGCTTTGACATCGATACGGCCCGGGCGAGGATTAAGGAATCGGGGCTGCCCTTCGATGTGCGCTATATTCAGATTCCGGCGCTGGCGATTAGCTCGACCAACATTCGCAAGCGGGTTGCCCGCGGCATGAGCGTGCGTTATCTTACGAGCGAGTCCGTGCTCGGCTATATCCGTAAACGCGGCCTGTATGCCGATCTTGGGCAAGACGATTTTGATTGACGGGGGGAAACGTTGTCGGTAGAAGATCAGTTTGAGGGCGACGAGCGCGCGCTCTTGACGCGTATCCACGAGTTGCTCGATGTGCGCATGAAGGATAAGCGTAAGCGCTACGTGCATTCGCTCGGGGTTGCCGAGACGGCACTGCACCTAGCCGAGGTATACGGTGTCGACCGCTTTGATGCCGCTGCCGCCGGCCTGATCCATGACTGGGACAAAGTGCTCTCCGACGACGAGCTGGTCACGCGCGCTCTGCATTACGGCATTAAGATTGCCGGCTCTCCGTCTGCCGCGACGCCGCTTTTGCATGGCCCGGTTGCCGCCTATGAGCTTCCGCAGCTTTTTCCCGAGCTGTCGCCGGCGGTCTTTCAGGCTGTCGACCGTCACACCGTGGGCGCTTGCGACATGACGCCACTCGATATGGTGGTCTTTGTGGCCGATGCCATCGAACCCAACCGCCACGGCGATTATGCCCATGCGCTGCGCAAGATGGTGGGGAAGTCCTCGCTCGACGAGTTGTTCTTCTCCTGTTTTGCGCAGGGTCTGGTCTATGTGATCCAGTCCGGGCGCTATCTTTATCCCACGGCTATTACGATTTACAACCATTACGCCCAGCTGCGCTAGCTCGGGTGCGTCTAGAAAGAGGTATTCCATGGCCGATGAGACCATGACTGACGAGCAGATTCTTGAAGGTGTGGAGCACAAGAGTTTCGTGGCCACGTCCGACCGCACTGCCGCGACGCTCTCCGCCAGCGGTGTCGCCGCCGAGGATGTCGCCCGCGCTGCCGCGCAGGCCGCCTACGACAAGAAAGGCGAGGACGTTCAGGTGCTCGACCTGACTGAGCTTTCCGATGTGTGCGACTACTTTGTCCTTGCTACCGGCACCAACAACCGCCAGGTTGATTCCATCGTCGACGAGATTGAGGAGAAAGTCGCCGAGGCTTGCGGCGAGCACCCGTTTTCCATTGAGGGCCGCGAGCAGAAGACCTGGATGCTCATGGACTACGGTTCGGTTGTCGTCCACGTCTTCACTCCCGAGGCGCGTGAGTTCTACCGCCTCGAAAAGCTCTGGGGCGATGCTCCCCAGCTCTCCCTGGACCTCCTCTAGTAGCTCATTTGGGACGGGGCTTTTTTAGCTACCCTCAAGTATTTCGCCGGGCAGTCGCGTTTTTCCGCGGCCGTCCGGCTTTCTTTTTGCCCAAAAGTAGCTAATTTGGGACGGGGCTTTTTTAGCTACTACCTACCGTTCGCCGAACATCGCGATTTATAGCTCCCAGTACGTTTTTTTCTACTCTGGCTCGGGTAACGTAATTGTTATCTGTAGAGGAGGGGATGCGTATGACTCGGACTGCGCGAGAAATCTCTGTATATGGTTTTTACCATGTCGTCCAAAAGGGATGTGCCGACCAACTCGTATTTGAGGATGACGAAGATCGGCTCTATCTGATTCGGCTGATTGCTTCGAAATGCCAGAAGTTTAAAGTGGATGTCATCGCGTGGTGCCTTATGGATAACCATATTCATCTTCTGCTTGACGACGAGCATGTTCATCTGAGCGATTGCATGCATTCGATTACGACGGCGTATGCCATGTATTTCAACTCAAAGACAGGCAGGAAGGGGCCTGTTTTCCAGGATCGATTTAAGAGTGTGCCGATCCTCGATGATGATCAGCTGCTCAACTGCGTGAGATACATTCACGACAATCCCGCGAAGGCGAGGATTGGGACCGCTTCGCTGTATCGATGGAGCAGCTTTCGCGAGTATATGGGATATCCGGGTATCTGTAAAACGGATTGCGTTCTCGGGTTGCTCGGTGACTCTCAGAGATTTTTTGCCTTCAGCACCTCGGGTGAGCCCAATCGCTATTGCTTCCGTGACGGCGCTCATGTGAGCGACACAGATGCGCTGGAGTTTGCGCAGGCGCTTCTTAAGCCGTACGAGCCTCATCACCTTAAGGCTTTGCCAAAGGGGGCGCGCGATGCCTGCATTCGTACTTTGAAGAGCGAGGGCTTTTCGATTAAACAGATCGTCCGCCTTACGGGCATTGGACACTGCACCATACAAAAGGTCAAAGTCAAAAAATAGCTCATTTTGGACGAGGTCTGTGTTGCGACCGCGTCAGGTATGGGTTGGGTAGCTAATTTGGGACGTGTCTCTATAGTTTTGTCAACCGCGTGCTTCGCGCC